>Ga0126335_1000036_pt1 | contig 58916 bp, 51 predicted proteins | sample OlaspJWI45metaG_FD_108409 | JGI IMG/M metagenome (GOLD analysis project Ga0126335, IMG submission 108409) | Marine gutless worms symbiont microbial communities from Oahu, Hawaii - Olavius sp. 1 OAHU.JWI-45 metaG | ecosystem: Host-associated > Annelida > Digestive system > Unclassified | place... | reverse complement strand
GTTGTTTTACCATCTGGGTACCTCCTGTTTTTGGTTTTAGTTGGTCCTAAACCCAATTATTACAGGGGACCCAGATGGTTTTTCAATTATTATTTTCTAATTCATGCAAGATCGAGGTAAAAAGACCGGACCCCTTTTCTTTTATAAATTTTGACCTTGCTGTGCAAAAATGAAATCAGCGAAATGATTGTCAAAATTTACAAATAATTCGAGATCCGATCTGTACCCAGTTCTGGGCCAGGGCCCGCCCTGGTGCTCAGGTGAAAAACGGGGTATTTATGTTAAGATCATTTTAATTGCTCAGATAATTCGAGATCCGATCTGTACCCAGTTCTGGGCCAGGGCCCGCCCTGGTGCTCAGGTGAAAAACGGGGTATTTATGTTAAGATCATTTTAATTGCTCAGGTAATTCGAGATCCGATCTGTACCCAGTTCTGGGCCAGGGTTGTGGAAGCGCTTGCGCGCTGTCAAATATTGGAAACTTGAAACTGGAAATTTGAAATTATGATTAAGAAATTTTAGAGCTTATAGATAATTAGACGTTATCGTCAACCCACACAAAACTCAAAAAACGACCCATATCGGAACGTTATTCTGACAAACGCCCTAACCAGGGCTACACGACAGTTGACATGTCTGCCGTGTGCCCCTGGCCTGATTTGAGCTGCTGATCGCGCCTATTTCTTCTCGTAGAGCTGTTTCTCGGCCGATATGACGGCAACGACCCGCCGGTTTTGTGCCCGGCCCCGGGCCGTAGCGTTGGAAGCAACCGGTCGTTCTTCACCGTAGCCTTCGGCCGTCAATCGCGCCGGATTGATGTCAAAGGTTCTGATCAGATATTCCCGCACGCTGTCTGCCCGGCGCTGGGACAGGTCCTTGTTGTAAGAAGCCTCGCCGGTGTCGTCCGTGTGGCCTTCGATGACAGCCGATGTCTTGGGATACGTTGCCAGGAAGTCTGCCACTTCCTTTAATTCCTGGTGATATTGAGGTTTGATGTCGGCCTTGTTGATATCGAAATTGATATCGAGTTCGATGCTGACCTGTTCTTCCAGCATCATCGGACATCCGTCCGCATCCACCTTGAGATCCCTGGGCGTATCCGGACATTTATCCAGATAATCATAGACACCGTCACCGTCACTGTCCAACGGACAACCGTCGCCGTCGACCTGCACGCCTGCCGGTGTATCCGGGCATTTGTCCTGATAGTCGTATACACCGTCAGCATCGCTGTCCAGGGGACAACCCTTTTTGTCCACCGCCACACCGGCGGGTGTGTTCGGACAATTATCCTGATAATCGTAAACGCCATCGCCGTCGCTGTCCAGCGGGCATCCCCGGGCATCCACGGCGACACCCGCGGGTGTTCCGGGGCACCGGTCGATGTCATCGGTGACGCCGTCTCCGTCGCTGTCTAGCGGCGCTGCAACTGCGGCGACCTTTTTCTTTCCGCCGAACAGAAAATCGAGGCTGAGGGTGTAAATCAGATTGTTGTGCGTGTCATCAAAGGTGAGCAGGTAGCGGGCATCCCCTCTCAACGCAATTGAATCGGTCAGAAAGTACTTCAGACCGCCGCCGGCGTTGACCAGAAAACTCGAATCGCTGCTGCCCACGTCCGGATCCAGACTGAGGCCGCCAATACCGGCTGCCAGGTAAGGCACCAAACGCTTGTCGGGAGTGAAATGATAAAGCCCGTCGAGACGCAAAAGATACCCGCTCACATCCCCGCCGCCGGATTCTAACGCGGTGTCGATGACATTGAACGTCAGTTCGCTGGCCCAATGGTCGTCAAAAGCGTATCCCAGTCCCAGGCCGTAAGTCAGGCCATGATCGAGGTTCTGGTTTCCTTCGAAAACATAGCCGCCGATCTGGGGAGTCAGATAGAATGCCCCGGACCTCATTTCGGCCCGGGCGGTTAAACCGGTTCCTATCAGCATGGCCCCCGTGAGAAACAACAAAAAGACCTTTTTCATGAAGCACCCCCTTTTGCTCTATTCTATGAATTACAGATTCGGGTTCTGAGCTGCGTTTATATCGAGACGTCCTGCTGATCAAATTTTTCTGCGGGCGACATGTATTTGCATGTGTTTTGCGGTAAGGTGCCTGTCACTCTGGCAATCGTCCTGATAGGTATGACCTTGAATTTTAAACAGACGAAACTGTCAAAATGATTATTGTGTTTCAATCCCTGCGTCAATAAAATTATGTCATTCGGTGCGAATTTCGGTCGGCAGCCCCTCTGAACCCGCGTCTTACCAGAATTCGAAAGTTCCGATTCGGCCGCGCCACGGGGGCAGAACCTTTTGATTGACCGCTGCGTTTGTCTTTTATAATGGTAGCCGATTAAACCTGCCCGAATTGTTGTAACGCCAGTCGTAAGTCCTCTTCGGTGACCTCGTACGACAAATTGCCTACATAGATCTTCATATCAATCTCCCTTGGTGATTTAACTGAGCAGTCGGGGAGTTTTTTAAGCAATCCCAGAGTCTGTGGGAATGAAGATCACCCGGATTTAACGCTTCTGGATAGCGCAGGAATGACGGTCAATGTAGCCGAAAACTCCCCAACCCCTGATTTAACAAATCGATTTATATGTGATCTCTTCTTAAAGCGACTGATCCAGGCGTGTGAAATTTGGGTAATATTATGGTCACATATGGCCAATGGACATATGTGACCATGTTTAGATAATCAATCGGACGCCGCCTAAATCCTTCAGGCCGTATATGAAATGATTGCCCGGTGAACCAATAAACATCAAGTTGGTGGGTATTTGCCATTTCCGTGACAACTCATTTATCAAATCCGGACCAAACAATCCGGTTAGCACCACAAATTCGATATCAATATTCGGATAGGCATCGTTCAAGAAATCAAGATCCCGCTGGAGATTGGGCGGCACCTCGGATTTATTCTGGACCACGTTGACCACTTTGATTCGATTGGTGTGTTCATTTTGCTGAACATAAAGCATGGCTCTGTTGAGATTGGCGATGTTGTCTCCCCGGGTGAAAAAGACTATCTGCTGCGCATTGATTGCGTCGATCTTGCTGCGGATCAACAGGGTTATTCCGGTCATGCGCTTGATGAAAAAATGGAGTACCGATCGGACGAGAAACAGGCATGCCTGCAAAATGGTAATGCGCCCGAGCATTATTGACACTACCAATATCGTCGGTATGAAATACTCCAGAAAGACACCCAGATAGTGCGGATTCATAATGGCGTTTCCGACCAGACCCGCAATTACAGCGGCAACGGCAATCAGAACCGACGCCAGGGAGGCGGTATGAGGGCGGGGCAGCCCTTTGCGTTTTGTTTTAAGCAATATATTGCCGATACCGAAAAGGGCCATAACGGCCAGAAACGAGATGGTATAAACACCGGCCAATGCTTTCAAATCGCCTTTTGTGATCATCAGCACGGATACCGACAGGACAAAAAAAGCGAGAATAATCCGGTGGGTGGTGCCCCTGCGGTTTATTCTGAGGAAAAACTGAGGCAGGCAGCGATCCAGTGTCATACGGTGGACCAAACCGTTGACGCCGACATAGCTCGTCAGAACGGCCCCGCTGAGAACCAGGGCCGCATCCACGGATATCAGCGTCGACAGCCATTGGCCGCCGGACAGGTCGCCCAGATGGGCCAGCAACGCTTCCTGATGATTTCCGACCTGGTCTATGGGCACAAGCGCCAGTGCCAGCATCGCCATTGCGGGATTGAACACGGTCACCGCAACCCACATGTTTCGTAAGGTCAATGGAAAAACCTCTTCGGCCTGTTCTTCGACGAAATTGGCCGAGCTTTCAAAACCGGAAATCCCCAAAAGGCTTGCGGCAAAGCCGAAAAACAAAGCCGTGACCAGTCCGCCCTCTGTGGGCGTCAAAAAGTTTATGTGCAGGGTTTCCAGCCCGTGACTGAAGATAAATGCCGTTCCGAATACCAGGAGCAGCGTCAATGTACACAGGTGAACGATAAATATCCCAATGGCGACAACCGCAGATTCAGTGATGCCGACAATGGTGAGCACCATAAAAACTGCCAGCAATCCGATGGTTGCGTTGATCACCGGGAGGCCGGGCCATATCACATGAGCGTAATGCATGGCTTCACTGGCTGAGATAACGGCTGTCGCCATATAGGAAAGGATGGTCAGGCAGGCGGCAATCTACGCTCGATATTTGCTCGTAGTGTTTAAAAGGGCATTATAAGCGCCACCGTTCAGGGGTAAGGCCCCGACCACCTCGGCATAGATGGACCGGTATAAAAACAGCACACCGCCAACAAGCAACAGTACCAGTGGCGCCCATTTGCCTGCGTATATGATTGCCAGGGCAGATACGTAGAGGCATGACGAAGTGATGTCATTTCCGCAGATAGCGGTTGCCGGCAATTGTCCCATGCCCCCTTTTTTATGCTCCGTGATAGGGCTTTTAAATTTCTCACCGGAAGTGTCGCTCAATGACACTTCCACTGAGCCCTCCCTGGGCGCCGGTAATTTCGAGCCTTTAGATTTCAGGTCCTCAGTATTTTCCTTTTCAGGCATGACAATAATCCTTCTGCACGATAATACCGATCATCCTTTGCTTATCATTTTAATAAACGGCGGCTGGTTGTACCCCCGGGATCGGGTATTTAGAGATAACCAACTAACAGGTGACTGCTTATACCAGCGATGGTCGGCAGGCGCAAGAAGTTGCAAGATCTATCCAGATGCTGATTTAAGTCATCGATAATGTTTAAGTTAATTTTGTTGTAGAAAAGATTTCATGAAATATTCGGGATAGCTAGCGGTGGGCCATGTTCATGGCAAAGAAAATGCTTTTTGCGAAGCACATCGTGATATTGATCGATGTTTATGGCAGAACTTTTTTTCATACCATTAAAATAAATGAGTTCCTTTTATAATTCAAGTGCATATTATGCTGTCCAATCTTGCTGCGTGACTTAATATGCCAGTATTTTCTTCTACTGCATTAATTGATCAGAGCAATTCCAATAGCACTTATTCCCACTTTTGAATACCTGAAAACATCTTGACACGCAGGCGAATTATTGAAATACAGAGAGAGACCGACCGTTCTGTCTCGCACTGGATATTGAGGTATTGTTAAGTGGATCTTAAAGACACAATTGATCCTGAATACTTGAAACTCTTCTCGCTGAAAGGATTTTCAAGCACATCCATTCAAGACATCCTGTCTGCCGCCAACTCCTCCAATGGCGGGTTCTACAATCATTTCTCGAGCAAAGAAGATCTTTGTTTGCAGGTTCTGGATGAAGCCCGCAAAATCTGGTGCGAGCGAAATCTTGGTGGCCTGGACAAGATAAATAATCCGGTCGATAAAATCCCTGATTGAATATCTCGATAAACTCAAGTATTAAAATGAGCATGGGAGATTTCAGGAAAATATTCGTATCGGATCCAGACCGACCGATCCGTTTCTGTCACGCCGTGTCGATGGTGATGCAAAAAAATTGTTGCCTTAACATTTATTATTATCAGGACAAGTAAAGGGTTACTTCATGGCACTGAAGACAAGAGATGATTATTTAGCGGCGCTGCGCGAACTCAGACCGAATATCTACAAGTTCGGTGAACTTATCGAAGATGTTGCCAACCATCCGGCGACCAAACGAACCGTGAAAAGTCATGCCAGGTGCTATGCTGCCGCACAAGATTCGGATTTATCCAAAATGTACACCACAACGTCTGCATTTACCGGTGAGCCGATTTTGCGCTGGAATTCGATGATGCTGGATGAGAGCGCACTGATAAGCAACATGAAGTTCAAACGCCAGAATTATCGCCGTACCGGGACCTGCACGGGCGCGGTCTGTGTGGGCTGGAATGCCATGAACGTAATGTGGGCCGTTACAGAGGAAATGGACACGGAATACGGGACCCAATACCAGGCGCGCCTGAAAAAATGGATCCTGCATGCAGAGCAGGGGGGATTGACGGTTTCAGGTGCGTTGACCGATGCCAAGGGTGACCGCAGTAAACCGCCGTCACTGCAGGAGGAGCCAGACGCCAACCTGCATGTCGTTGAAGTGCGTGAGGGCGGCATTGTCATCCGCGGGGTCAAAGCGATGATCTGCGGCACAGCAGCGGCTCAGGAGGTATTTCTTTTACCGGGAAGCGCCTACAAGGAGCCGGATAAGGATTACGCTGTCGCCTGCGTTGTTCCGCGGGACATTGAAGGGCTGACGATTGTGGAAGCACGGCATCCCAGTGACAAACGTGAACTTGAAGATACCACCCAAGTGGAAGTGCCCGATACGGGCATTACCCAGGGGTGGCTGCTGTTCGACGATGTGTTTGTGCCCAACGAGCGGGTATTTATGTGTCGGGAAGCAAAATACACCGGCAAGGTAATTCAGTATTTTACGGCAAACTACCGCGCCTGTATCGGTGCCTGCGTTACAGGCCAGGGCGATGTCATGATCGGGGCTGCGATGATCATGGCTCGCGCCAACGGTCTGAATGCGAAAAAATTCATGGGCAAGCTGGTCGACATGAGCATAAACAACCAGATCACCTATGGTCTCGGCGCCGGGGCGATTGCCCTCGGTAAAAAACACCGATCGGGGGCTTATTTCGCAGATCCTCTGACGGCTCACACCAACAAGGTCATGGTGGCTACACTGCCATACGAAGTCAAGCGTCTGACCCAGGATATCGGCGGCGGCATCGTGGAGACCGGTTGCATGCCCTCATATGCGGACGTGTCTCATCCCGAATATGGCCCTTTCCTGAAAAAGTGCCTGAAAGCGGGAGATTGTTCTGTCGAATCACGTTTCAAGGCAGCACGCCTGTCCGAATGGCTGACCATTGGCGCAGGTGTTCCCGGCTGCATGCACGGGGGCGGATCACCGGACGGTGCCAAACTGGTGGTGAGGTTTACGACGCCCATGGAAGAATATGCCGAGTATGCCAGGAAAATAATGGATATCCCCGATGATATCCACGAGCCAGCGGTACCTGAGAAAAAATAGAACGCGGTAAGGGTTTTGACCAAAGCAACTTGAGTCTAAGTACACACATTCGTAAATATGGTGACGGTGTTATTCACCACAGAGTTCACATTGTGGGTAAAAAATTGATTCGGCGAATTTTAGGCCGGGAGAGCGGCACATGTCATTTGAGCGACTTTTGAAACCGCGTTCCATTGCCGTATTCGGTGGTGCGCAGGCTCGGGAGGTGATTCGCCAGAGCGATCGCATGGGATATACCGGTGAGATCTGGCCGGTCCATCCCAAAAAAGAGGCGATCCTAGGGCGCCGGGTCTACCGCTCGGTGGCGGATCTACCGGGCAGCCCCGATGCTGCGTACGTTGGTGTCAACCGCCATCTCACCATCGAGGTCGTCAGAGATCTTGCTGCACGGGGTGCCGGCGGTGCGGTATGCTATGCCACTGGCTTTGTCGAGGCGGGTGAAGAAGGCTTCCAACTGCAGAGGCAACTGCTGGAGGCCTCGGGCGACATGGCCCTTGTCGGACCGAATTGCTATGGGCTTCTCAACTATATCGACGGGGCGATGCTCTGGCCGGACCAGCAAGGCGGCCGGCGGATAGAGGCGGGCGTGGCCATTATCACCATGTCGTCGAACGTGGGTTTCAACCTGACCATGCAGCGGCGCGGCCTTCCAATCGCCTACATGGTGTCTCTGGGCAACAGGCTCAAGTTCGATCTCCATGATGCGATTCACACTTTCGCCCGACAGGATGGGGTCACTGCGATTGGACTCTTTTTGGAATCGATGCCTGATCCCAATGCCTTTCAGGTGGCAGTCAACGTCGCCCGTAAGCTGGGCAAACCTATCGTTGCAGTAAAAGTCGGCCGCTCAAAGATCGCTCAGAAAATAGTGGTCTCACATACGGCCTCGCTTGCCGGTTCCGATGCGCTGATCGGTGCTCTGTTTGAGTGCGTCGGTGTGGCTCGGGTGGATACGCTGGAAGCGTTTATCGAAGCGCTGAAGGTTTTGCACGTTCTCGGTCCATTGAAAGGCGGCCGGATCGGGGCCATGAGCACTTCGGGCGGTGATCTCACGCTTCTTGCCGACGCGCTGGGCCCGGACCTGACCATGCCTTCTCTGTCCGAAAAAGTGAAACAAAGACTTCACGCGATAGTGCATGCGCGGGTGGTGCCCAACAATCCCTTCGACTACCAGATGTTCAACTGGGATGACGAGGACCATATGGCCGACAAGTTTAGCGCCTTTTTGTCGGAAGACTTCGATATCGCCCTGTGCATACTCGATTACCCGAGAGAAGATATTTGCGATCAGTCGTCCTGGGGAGGGGCGGAGAGGGGGTTTGTCCGGGCTGCCCAAAAGATCGGCACCAGGGCGGCAGTGCTGGCAACCTTTTCAGATACCATAACCGAGTCGGTGGCGGCGCGGCTGATGAAACAGGGCGTTGCTCTGCTGGGCGGCATCGATACCGGGCTTGCCGGCATCCAGGCGGCGGTCGATGTGGGTTATGCCTGGAGCCGACCGCCAGGCCCACCACTGCTCCAGGGTGTTTGCCAGCGGCAGGAGGGCGCCATTAAAGTTTTGGACGAGGCCGAATCCAAAAGACTTCTCTCCCGCAATGGGGTACCTGTACCGGCGGCCCGGGTCGTTAGAAGCGCCGGGGAGGCGATTGTTGCGGCCGGAGAGCTTGGCTATCCGGTCGTCGTCAAGGCGCTGGGTCTTGCGCACAAGACCGAAGTCGGGGGTGTCAGACTCGGCCTCGGCAGCGCAGACGAAGTGTCGGTGGCGGTGATAGGTACGTCGAACCTGTGCGAGTCTTTTCTGATTGAGAAAATGATCGACAAAGTCGTGGCGGAGCTAATTGTCGGTGTGGCCCGCGATGATCAATTCGGCCCGTATCTTTTGGTCGGAGGCGGTGGGATTCTGGTCGAGCTGTTGAAAGACAGCGCGTCGCTTCTGTTGCCGACCACAAAGGAGCGGGTGTTGCATGCATTGGCACAGCTGAAATGTGCCCCCCTCTTAAACGGTTTCAGGGGCAGGCCGCCGGCCGATCTGGACGCCGCAGCCGATGTCATCCTGGCCGTTGCGGACCTGGTGGAGAAAGACCCGTCCGCCATCATCGAGCTCGATATCAATCCATTGATGCTCCTGGCCGAAGGTCAGGGCGTGGTAGCGGCCGATGTTTTGATCAGCATCAACGGGAAATATGCAAACGATCCATGAAAATTAACCGAACGGGTGAAAGAAAATCCGAATGAGTGACTTCCTCAAGATCCACCGGAATGGTCAGATTCTGGAAATCATCCTGGACCGGCCGAAGGCCAATGCGCTCGATGCCCCCGCGTGTCGGGAAATGGGTCGGCTCTTTGCAGATTTTCGCGACGATCCGAACCTCAAAGTCGCAATATTGACGGGAGCGGGGGAAAAATTTTTCTCCGCTGGATGGGATTTGAATGCCGTTGCCGACGGCGAAGAATATTTCGGAGATTTCGGAGAAGGGGGCTTCGGGGGTTTCCCCGAGCTGACAGACTTGCTCAAGCCGGTCATCTGTGCTGTAAACGGTATGGCCATCGGAGCCGGATTCGAGATGCTCTTGCGAGCGGACTTCGTTATTGCGGCCGAGCATGCCTGGTTCATGCTGCCGGAAATCCGCATTGGCATCGCCCCCGATGTTGGCACGATCATGTTGCCAAAATTGCTGCCGCGTCAGAAGGCGCTGGAAATTCTTATGACGGGCCGGCAATTCAGCGCCAACGAAATTGCGTCTCTCGGGCTGATTAACGAGGTCGTACCCGCCGATCAGCTGTTGCAGCGAGCTCGGGCCCTGGCGCAGGATCTTCTCCGTGCGGCGCCTCTCTCGCTGGCGGCTGTCAAGGAAGCGGTACACCTGACGGAGCAACTCACCTTCGAAGAGAGTTGCGCGGCACTGCGTTCCAGAACTTGGCCGGCGTTCATGAAAATGCTCGAAAGCAGCGATGCCCGGGAAGGTGCCACGGCGTTTGTGGAAAAAAGGGCGCCCGACTGGAAAGGCCGCTAAACAGGGTGGGGTAATCTGCGTGAACAACGCTGTCGGACCAGAGGCATGGCTGGCCCGTTTTTCGAGATTATCGCGCTCAACGTATTGAAAAGCAGGTGGAAAGGATCCAGGCACATGCAATCCAATGCCAACGGTATCGAGAAAACCATCATAGCCAGGGCCATAGAACTGGGTGCGTCTCGGGCGGGAATCGCACGCATCGAAGATCTTAAGGCATCCAGGTCTTATGAACTATACAGCCAAAGACCGTTCTACGAGACATACGATCGCAATTCGCCAAATTATTTTAAATTTGAGGGCGTAAAATGGCGCGCAGCGCACAAATCAGTTCTGGTGTGGGCTCTGGCCCATCCGGCATCCGAGCCCGAACTGGATTGGTGGAGCATGAAGGTCCCGGGCTTTACCCCCGGCAACGGTGTCATGCGGCTGCAGTCGAAAAAACTCCGGATCTGGCTGGATGAAGAACTATGCATCAAAGCCTATTCGCTGCCGTACCAGATCGAGTTCGGGGGAGCTTTCCTCAAGGATTCGGCCCATCTGGCCGGCCTGGGGGTGATCGGCAGAAACAACCTGCTGGTCACGCCCGAGTTGGGAACGCGCGCCCGTCTGCGCGGGATCTTCATGGAGGCTGAGCTCGAGCCGACCGGTCCTCTCGATTTCGATCCTTGCAATGGCTGCGACCGGCCCTGCCACCGGGCATGTCCAAGAGATGCATTCCGAAGCGGGGCCTTCGAAATGCCGCTGTGCAAGAAGGAAAACGACAAACGCGATGCAGATTGGGAAATGATCGATGGTTCGATTATGGGGATCGAGGAGCCCAGTAAGGTCGTCAAGCCCTGCCGGTCCTGCGAGCTCGCGTGCCCCGTCGCACAGGATCACTCCGGCAGAGCTTAGATGAATTGCAATATGGCCTGCCTGAATGACCTTCAGTCCGGGCTTAAATAAAATGGGAAGAGAGGCGTGAGGGAATGAAAGGTATCTTTGCAATCGTAATCAAACGACTCGCCCTTGGGCTTGTCACCATTATTGTTATCTCGGTATTGATCTTTGTGGGCATCGAGGCCCTGCCCGGCGATTTGGCCGAGACCATCCTGGGCCAGTCGGCGACCCCTGAAACCGTGGCTGCTTTTCGCAAGGAACTCAAACTGGATCTACCGCCGCACGTGCGCTACTTTGCCTGGCTGGGCGATTTATTGAAGGGCGACCTGGGCAACTCTCTGGCCAATGGGCGACCCATCGCCGAGCTGATCGGCTGGCGGTTCGGGAACACTATTTTTCTGGCTGCCGCAGCCGCCGTGGTTGCCGTACCGGTTGCTCTCATCCTGGGGATACTGGCGGCGCTCTATCGCAACACGCTGTTCGACAAGACCATTTCCATGGTCACTCTCAGCACCATATCGTTTCCCGAATTTTTCGTGGCCTATATCCTGATCGCGCTGTTTTCGGTTCAAATCGTTCTTTTTCCCAGTATCTCCAACATTAACGACCAGATGGCATTCTGGGAAAAGATCTATGCCATCATTTTGCCCTGCCTGACCCTTACACTGGTGGTCGTGGCCCATATGATGCGTCAGACGCGGGCAGCGATCATCAACATCCTGGCAAGCCCGTTTATCGAGATGGCGCGGCTCAAGGGCATCAAGCGCGTTCGCGTGATCGTGCTGCACGCCTTTCCAAACGCGCTGTCGCCGGTGATCAACGTCATTGCCCTCAACCTGGCCTACCTGGTGGTGGGCGTTGTCATCGTGGAAGTGGTGTTTGTCTATCCGGGCCTGGGCCAGTTACTGGTAGACTCCGTCTCCAAGCGGGATATCCCGGTGGTCCAGGCCAGTGGTCTGATCTTTGCGGCCACCTATGTGAGTCTCAATCTTCTGGCCGACATTTTGTCCATTATCAGCAACCCCAGACTGCGCAATCCCAGGTAAGGAGAGCCTAATTTTGAATTTTTTAAAATTGTTGCGACAATCCCCCTTGAGCGCTCGTATCGGCATGGCCATGGTGCTTATTAACATTATAGCGGCGATTTTTGCACCCGTTATCTGTCCGTACGGTGAAACCGACGTGGTCGCCGACGTTTGGCTGACACCCAATGCAGATCACCTGCTCGGTACCGATCATCTGGGTCGGGACCTGTTTACCCGTCTGGTCTATGGCGCGCGCAACACCATTGCCATCGCTTTTATAACCACCCTGCTATCGTTTATCGTGGGTACCACCATGGGCTTCTTTGCAGCCACCTTAAAGGGATGGACGGATCTTTCCATCAGCCGGTTGATCGACATTCTGATGGCTTTTCCGACCCTGATCTTTGCCTTGATGGTGCTTTCGGTGGTGGGGACCGGGACCACAGCGTTGATTGTGGTGATCGCCCTTTTAGACTCGACACGGGTCTTCCGCCTGTCCCGGGCGGTGGCCATGGATATCGAGGTGATGGAATTTGTCGAAGCGGCCCGGCTGCGGGGCGAGCGCATCTGGTGGCTGATGCGGCACGAGATTCTGCCCAATGCCATGCCGCCCCTGGTCGCCGAGTTCGGTCTGCGCTTCTGTTTCGTATTTCTGTTCATCGCCTCACTGAGTTTTCTGGGCCTGGGTATCCAGCCGCCGACCGCTGACTGGGGCGGTATGGTCCGCGAAAATGCCGGTGCCATAACCTTTGGGATTATGACCCCGCTTTTTCCGGCCGGTGCTATCGCCTTTCTGACCGTGGGCGTCAACCTGATCGTGGACTGGTTTCTGCACCTTGACAGTGGACTGAAAGACTAACTCGCCTTTGGACGTAACAGGATAAAGTGTTTAACCGGACAGAACATCAAAAGGAAAGCGTATGGAACCTCTGCTGAATATGAGCCAGATCCACATCGAAGGGATGAGCGATGATGAGTGGAACCCCATAATCAAGGGAGTCGATCTTACCCTGGCGCGGGGAGAGGTGCTGGGGCTGATCGGTGAATCGGGCGCCGGCAAGTCCACCCTGGGCATCGCTTCCATGGCCTTTACACGCCAGGGGTGCAGGATTGCCTCGGGTTCGATCGTGTTTGACGGAAAGGAGCTGTTCGGTGCACCCAGGGAGGTTCTGCGAAAAATTCGCGGCAACCGCATCGCCTATGTGGCCCAGAGCGCGGCCGCTTCCTTTAACCCGGCCCATCGTCTGATCAAGCAGTACGCCGAAGCACCGGTCCAGCACGGCATCATGAGCTTCGAAGAAGCGGCCACAGGAGCCCGGGACATTTACAAGCGACTGCTGCTGCCGGACCCGGACCACATCGGCTATCGCTACCCCCACCAGGTGTCCGGCGGTCAGTTGCAGCGCGCCATGGTGGCCATGGCCATGGCCTGCCGGCCGGATCTGATCATCTTTGACGAGCCCACCACCGCTCTGGATGTCACCACCCAGATCGAGGTTCTGGCGGCCATCAAGCGCATCGTGCGGCTGTACAACACGGCCGCCCTCTACATTACCCACGACCTGGCCGTGGTGGCCCAGATCGCCGACCGGATTATGGTGCTGCGGTATGGCAACCTGGTGGAGGAAAACAATACCCGCGAGTTGATTGACAATCCCAAAGAAGAGTATACTCGCCGATTGCTTTCGGTAAGAACCCTGCAGGAAGACAAAGACCTGTCGCAAAGCGAAAAAAATGTCATTCTGGAAGTCAACAACGTGACGGCCAGTTACACCGGCAAAACCAATGTGCTCGAAGACATCGATCTCAAAATCAGAAGAGGCCGCACGGTAGCCCTGGTGGGGGAATCCGGCAGTGGCAAAAGCACCCTGGCCCGGGTGATCACCGGCCTGCTGCCACCCAGCAAAGGCAGCGTCGTATACAACGGTAATGAATTGACGCGGGCGTTGAAGACGCGGCCCAAAGAGCAGCTGCGGGTGATGCAGATGATTTATCAGATGCCTGACACGGCATTGAATCCCAAACAGCGGGTCAGCAAAATTATCGGCCGTCCATTGCAATTCTACTTCGGTCTGGACGAGAAAAAACGGGAGCAACGGGTCCTGGAATTGCTGGAGAAAACCGAACTGTCCGAAAAATACTACGATCGGTATCCGCCAGAGCTGTCCGGCGGCGAGAAGCAGCGCATCTGTATTGCCCGGGCGCTGGCGGCAGAACCGGATCTGATCATTTGTGACGAGGTCACCTCGGCGCTGGACCAGCTCGTGGCAGAAGAGATTTTAAAACTCCTTCAGGATCTTCAAAATGAGCTAAAGGTGTCATACCTGTTTATTACCCATGACCTGGCAACCGTCAAAGCCATCTCGGACGAGATCGTGGTCATGCTGCAGGGCCGGATCGTCGAGCAGGGGGTTAAGAAGCAAATCCTGACGCCGCCGCATCACGATTACACCGACCTCTTGCTTTCATCCGTACCGGAAATGGACCCCGACTGGCTGGAAAACCTGCTCACCGAGCGCAAGCGCAAAGGCAAACCTTCCACCATAATGGATGCTTGACATTGATAAAAGAAGTATCATCTTTCTCGGATTTATCGTCGGGTTCTTTTCTTTTATTTTTTCGGGGTTGACCCGGTTAGGAAGATAATATGAAATTCATGGTGTGCTACGACAATTCGGTCGAATCCAAAGCTCTTGTCGAAGAAGCCCAGAAGCATGCTACCAGATGGAGTGCCGACATCAAGGTCGTATCAGTCGTCACCCGGGTTGAGCCGATCAGACATGCAAAGCTTGTAAAGATGGAGGAGCGACTGGAGCGGGAAATCCAGGGATTTTTCGAGGGGGTGGCGATTCCCTTCACGGTCCAATTGTATGTCGATGATGCGGAGGCTGGCGAGAAGATCGTAGCGATCGCCAGGAGAAATCGGGTGGATCTAATTTTTTTGGGTGTTAAAAAGCGATCCAAGGTCGGTAAACTGCTGTTCGGTTCGACCGCTCAATACGTGATTTTGCATGCACCCTGTCCGGTAATATCGCTGAATACAGCTGATCATGCCGGCTCGAGCCCGCCTAAACAATAGCAGTTGTCATAAATGTGTTTCGTTTAGATAGACCATAGGCCAGTTGAAAAGCGAGATGGAACAATTATGCAAAAAGTCCGGAGTTCGGAGTGCGGAGCCTGCCCTGGCGCTTTAGCAGAAATAGGGTGGCATTTGTAAGAATTATTCATAGATGTCTATGAATCGGTTGTTCGATCGTTAGCCAGTTCTGGGCCAGGGTTGTGGATGCGCTTGCGCGCTGTCTATTATATTGTTTCTCTGAGCTACGCTCGATCAGATGAATGCCATCGGGATGGTCTGCCCGTTCTCAGGACAGATTTTTCCAAATTTACCCAAAACAACAAGACTCAATCATTGCATTGCCCCGACTCTTTCGATATGTTGCGTCATATTATAAATCGCTCAAATTATTGAATGCGATTCAATGCCTGTAAAGTTTTCATCCTGATCTTCATGAACGGCCTCACCGTAAGATCCTTTCCCGGGCAGGCCATCGCTGGATAACCATCCAATCAGGAATTTCAACACGCTTGCGCTGCTCGGTGCGAGGATTGCTGAGAAGGGTTTAGATGTCGTTCCTCATCATCATGTCATTACTAAACGGCCTGACACTGGCAGCACTGCTGTTCATTACAGCCAGCGGGCTGACACTGTCCTTCAGCCTGATGCGTGTTGTCAACCTGACCCATGGTGCGCTTTATCTGGCTGGCGGCTTCATCGGCGTGTCCTTGATCAATGTCACCGGGAGCTGGCTTATGGCCCTGCTCGCGGGCGGCGGTGCCGTGGCTGTCATAGCCCTGCTGGAAGAGAAGTTCCTGCTGCGATGGGCCCGCGGTAATGACCTGACAGAGACACTGATCTCACTGTCCGTGGCCATCATTATCGGTGATCTGGTTCTGGTCATCTGGGGGGGGTACCCCAAAACCATTGAAATTCCCGCGATGCTGAGCGGCGTCTGGACCATACCTGTAATCGGACTGATCTATCCTATATTTCGGAGTTTTACGTTGGGATTAGCCATTTTCATCTTCGTTGTCCTGTGGCTGTTCCTCAAAAAAACCAACCTCGGGATCACCATCCGGGCCGGTGTCGATAATTTCGAAATGGTCTCCGCTATCGGAATAAATGTCCGTCGCCTGTTTACGATCGTCTTCTGCCTGTCCGGATTTCTGGCCGGTGTTGCCGGTGTGGTTGGCGGCACGTTCATGATGCTGGTTGTGGGTGAGGATTGGCGCGTTCTGACCTTAACGCTGATTGTAATTATTATAGGCGGTATGGGCAGCCTGATCGGTACAGTCGTGGGCGCCCTGATAACCGGTCTGATCTACAGTTTTGCAACCGCCTATATTCCTGAATTTTCGTTGTTCATATTATTCTTGCCCGTGGCGATCATCCTCTCCATCCGACCCCATGGGCTTTTTGGGACAAAGGCCTGATACGATGGGGCATTCCTCACTGTCTAAAACCGTTCTGCTGCTGGTGTCCATGGCCGTACTCGTCGCTTTGCCGTGGATCGCATCTGAATATTTTGTCATGATGTGCATCCGCATCATGTATTTTGGGATGCTGACGCTGAGCCTGTGCTATCTGGCAGCTGAACTGGGTGTTGTTTCGTTGATGCAGGCGTCGTTTTTCGGTATTTCGGGGTACTTCATCGCCATTTTACAAACCCGTTATCAGATCCCCTTTCCCATCCCCCCACTGGTGGGTATCGGTGTGGCAGTTCTTTTTGCTGCGCTGACCGGGCTTTTAGTAATTCGTGTCCGGGGCATCTACTTTTTAATGCTCACGCTTGTGCTGGGCCAACTCACCTGGGCACTCGCAAGTCAATGGGCTTCGGTCACCAGAGGGGACTCGGGCATCACCGATATATTCGCACCGATGATATTCGGATTTTCAACGGAAAAATCAAAAGGAGCGTTCTATCTTTTTGAGCTGTTCTTTTTTTGCGGTGTGATCTACTTTCTGCGGACATTGAAACGGTCTCCGTTCGGGCTGATGCTGCGCGGTGTTCGTGACAGTGAGAGCCGGATGGCAATGCTGGGCTACCCGGTTGCCTTTATACGTTACATGGCGTTTATATTTGCTGCGTTCGTGGCCTCAGTTGGGGGTGTTTTTTTTCCTATTTTACCGGTCTGATCAATCCTCACTCCCTCTCATTGACCTCCAACGTCGAAACCCTGCTGGCAGGAATTCTGGGCGGCATTCAGACCCTGTTCGGAGCGGTTTTGGGAACGGCAATCCTAAAAACGCTGGACCTGGTTTTGAGCGGAATCACCCAGCGCTACCTGCTGATCATGGGCGTCTTATTCTTAATTGTGATCCTGTTTGCCCCCCAGGGGGCTGCGGGGGCTTTGAAGCGCCTATGGGATAGCGTTGCTTCTCGAAAGCCTGGTGGCGGGGAGCCTGGAGGTGACGCCACCAGTGAGTCGTTATTTCAGGACATCAACATGGAAAAGGAGAAGGCAAATGAATAGAAAAAAATGGGTGGTAATTATCACTGCGGTTTTCTTCCTTATCGGTGCTATGGCTGGCAGCGCAGCGGCCGTGGACGAGATCCGGATCGGTACCATCGGCCCGATCACCGGATGGGCGACCATTTTCGGCCAGGGCTGTCTTGACGGTATCAAATTGGCCCTTGATGAATACAACAATGAATTCAATGGGGTACCGATTAAAGTGTTTAGCGAGGACACCAAGGCCGATGTGGAAGTGATGCGCACCAAATTGGATTCCCTCAAAACGCGCGATAACGTGCATTTTATTATCGGGCCGTCACTTGGCCACGAGGGTATGGCGGCGGTGGATTGGGGTGCACGGAACCCCGAAGTCCCTATGCTGATCGGTTATTCTGCTCCTGAAGACATCACCATGCGCAAGGCAACCAATAGTGTCGTCCGCCCCGGCTGGACCGGCGCGCAGGTGATCTTCAATTTTGGGCAGTATTGTGCCAGAGACCTTGGGTACAAAAAGATTATCATCGTCGGCCAGGATTACTCCTACCCCTGGGACCAGGCCGCTGGTTTTATCAGGGGCTTTCTGGAAAACGGCGGGGAAAAGGTTGAACGTATCTGGCATCCGGTGGAGGCTGTTGACTTCAGCTCGATCATGGCCAAGCTAATGGGCATGTCCAAAGAGTACGATGCGGTCTTGAATAATTCCGGTGGTGCTCAAGTGGTCGGTTTTTTCAAACAGTGGAAACAGTTCGGACTCGACAACGTATATCCCCAGATCCTGGGTCAGGCCAACGTGCCCATCGTATCCATGCTCTCCGAACTCGGGGATTCAGCCCTGGGAGTCTACTCCTCACTGCATTACTACGACGGCAACCCTTCGCCAGCCAACAAGAAATTTAGGGAAAGCTTCAAAAAGAAATACGGCCACTACCCGGACGTAATCGCCCTGCAAGGCTACGATGCCGTGCATGTCGCCTTCAAAGCCATGATAGCCGTTGACGGGAAGGTGGATGACCCCCAGAAATTTATTGCCGCCCTGCGCCAGGTGAAGATGGGTAATGATGAATCTCCACGCGGTCCGTTCTATTTCGATAAATACGCCAATCCGGTACAGAATATCTACATCAAAAAAGTGGTCAAAAAAGACGGTCAGTTGATGAACGAGGCCGTAAAGACATATACCAATGTCTCCCAGTTTGGCCCCTACGCCGATATGGCTGACAAATACATGGCGGCTCCGGCCACCACCCGTGACTACCCGCCGGGAGACAAGGCCTCCTATTTCAAGGAGATCGAAAAATACTTCGGTAAAGACTATGTCGAGAAGCTGAAGAAGAACAACGGCTGGGTAGACTAGTCACCAACACGACTGAAAAGGTCAGGTTGCCATTGGGTTCGATCAAATGAATGCGCTCGTACTACAAAACGTATCTAAATCTTTCGGCGGTATCGATGCGATCAGCAAAGTCAACCTGACCGTCACCGAGGGCGAAAGCCGTGCATTGATCGGGCCCAATGGCGCTGGCAAGTCAACTTTATTTAACCTGGCCACCGGTGAAATTCCCCTCGACAGAGGCAAGATTCTTCTGTTCGGCAGGGACTTGACTCAAAAGCCCGTGCAAAAACGCATTGCCTCTCAACTGGGCAGGACCTATCAGGTATCCAACCTTTTCTCGCAGTTGACGGTCGAGGAGAACCTGTTCTTAGCTTCGTGGCAAACGCGTGGTAAGAAAACCTCCCCGATTGCCACACTGTTTCGTTCCTGGCGCAAATTTGAGAATCAACGTCGACATATATCCCAGATTACTCGCAGGGTTGGGTTGGATGACAAATTGAACGTTTCGGTTGAAGAGCTATCACACGGTGAACAACGCCAGCTGGAGTTGGGCATCACCCTGGCCCATGAGCCCAGAATACTGCTGTTGGACGAACCCATGGCGGGGCTCTCTGCGGGCGAGCGGGGATTCATGACCAAGCTGATCATCAGCTTGAAGCCCGAGATTACGGTGGTCATCATCGAACACGATATCGATGTGGCATTTAACATTGGAGAACAGGTCTCGGTACTGCACCATGGCACTATTATTGCCGAGGGCACCCCCGAGCAGATTCAGGCCAATGAACAGGTACAACAAATCTACACCCTGAGCCGGCATTCATAAAGATTTTTCTCATGCCAGAACCGTTGCTAAGAATAGAAAACCTGGATGCCTTCTACGGCAAAAGTCACATCCTGCAAGGAGTCGATCTGCAGATAAGCCAAGGAGAGTTGGTGGTCGTCGTCGGTCGCAACGGCATGGGTAAAACCACACTATTAAAGTCAATTCTGGGGATACCTCCCCTGACCAGAACAGGAATGATTCTTTTCGACGGTCAGGAAACGGTTGATAAACCCACTCATGAAATTGCGATAAGAGGGATTGGCTATGTGCCGCAAGGGCGGATGTTGTTTCCCTCTTTGTCCGTGGACGAACACCTGCGTTTCTCCTGGCGCCAGAGTGATGAGAATCCCGAGTGGTCACCCGCGACGGTTTACGACCTGTTCCCGGAATTGAAAAAGAGAACCCACATCTCCGGTACCCTCCTCAGCGGCGGTGAGCAACAGATGCTGGCCATCGGACGAGCGTTGGTCACCAACCCGCGGCTGTTAATGATGGACGAGCCTTCCGAGGGTTTGTCCGTATTGGTCATCCAACGGGTAGAAGCGGTGTGCCGCCATTTGAGTTCGCGCGGCATGGCCATCTTGCTGGTCGAGCAAAACCTTGAGATGGCTCATTCTTTGGCCCAGCGCGCTTATGTTTTCGTAAACGGCCGCATCGCCCGTGAACTGCCGGCCGCCACCCTGGCAGCAGACGAGCACCTGCTGCAACAATTGCTGGGAGTGACCGTCGGCAGTAGCGACATGTCTGCGGCAGCGCACGAGGAACTGCAGGCGGATGAGGTGCTTGAGGCACCAGCGGCCGAGAAAATCCCCGAAGCCGTCGTCGCGGCCACTGCGCCGACACTGTGGAGTAGCGCCGGCCTTCCGGAGGCTCAGGCATCGGAAAGCACGACATTTACCACCCCGGTGAGTCAAAGCCATTCGGCCGCATTGCAGGTGTCAGTGGCCGACACCATCGACCGGGCCGCCTACATTGTCGGAACCTTCGACACCAAGGCCCGGGACCTTCTTTTCATCAAGTCCTGTCTGGACCGCCAGCGCCTGCGAACCATTACGGTAGATCTTTCTACTTCGCGGAAACCCTCTCCGGCTGCCATCAGCCCTACCGAGGTGGCCCGGCACCATCCGGGCGGCATCGGGGCTGTGTTTACCGGCGACCGGGGTTCGGCAGTGGCCGGCATGGCCCAGGCTTTCATTCGCTTTATGGCCGGGCGCCGCGACGTGGGCGGTATCATCTCAGCCGGGGGGACCGGTGGCACGGCCCTTGCGACTCCGGCAATGCGAAGCCTGCCGGTGGGTATACCCAAATTGATGGTTTCAACGGTCGCTTCCGGCAATGTCCGGCAATACGTGGGCCCTTCAGATATCTGCATGATGTATTCGGTCACCGATGTGGCCGGCATCAACCGCATTTCGGCCAACGTTTTATCCAACGCCGCCCACGCACTGGCCGGCATGATAGGGTTTCGACATGAGGAAGACCGCTCCCGGCTGCCGGCTATTGGCCTGACCATGTTCGGGGTCACCACCCCGTGCGTCCAGGCGGTCACCAAAGCACTGAAAATGCGCTATGATTGTCTCGTGTTCCATGCCACCGGCACCGGGGGGCAATCCATGGAGAAACTGGCCGAATCGGGAATTCTCATAGGTGTCATCGACATTACCACCACCGAGGTGGCCGATTATCTGGTGGGCGGCGTCATGAGCGCCGGTGAAGATCGCATGGGAGCCATTATCCGCAGTCAAATTCCCTATGTGGGTTCCTGCGGGGCGCTGGACATGGTCAATTTCGAGGCTCTTGACACGGTGCCGCAGAAATTCAAGGATCGTAACCTCTATTCACACAACCCCCAGGTCACCCTGATGCGCACCACCGCGACGGAAAACCGGGAATTTGGGCGCTTCATCGCCGCCAAGCTCAACCAGATGGAGGGGCCCGTGCGTTTTTTGCTGCCCCTGAAAGGGGTTTCGCTGATCGATGCACCCGGCAAACCGTTCCACGATCCGGAGGCGGACCAAATGCTGTTCGAGACCCTGCAGAGCGAATTTCGGCCAGGACCCAATCGCCAGCTGATCAAACTCGACATGAACATCAACGATCCGGCTTTCGCAGACGCGCTGGTCGATCATTTTCTTAGCATAATACCTTCCGGTTCTTCCGGAAATTGATTTTCAGGAGATTTTTATGGCCCGATTTACCCGACAACAAATTCTTGATCGACTCAACGCGAAAATTCGTAGTGGCCAACCCATCGTCGGCGGCGGTGCCGGCACCGGTCTGTCGGCCAAATGCGAGGAGGCCGGCGGCATCGACCTGATCGTTATCTACAATTCAGGTCGCTACCGCATGGCCGGCCGCGGATCGCTGTCCGGGCTCATGCCTTATGGCAATGCCAACGACATCGTAATGGAGATGTCCCGGGAAGTGCTTCCGGTCACCCGCAATACACCTGTGCTGGCCGGCGTCAACGGCACCGACCCCTTTTGTATCTTCGATCACTTTCTCGACCAGCTTAAGGCCGTAGGGTTTGCCGGTGTTCAGAATTTCCCCACGGTGGGCCTTATTGACGGCAACTTCCGGAAAAACCTGGAGGAAACCGGAATGGGCTTTGCGCTGGAGGTGGATATGATTCGACTTGCACACGAAAAAGACATGCTGACCACGCCCTATGTGTTCTCCGAAGAGGATGCTATCGCCATGACCGAAGCCGGTGCCGATGTCATCGTATGTCATATGGGGCTGACAACCGGCGGCAATATCGGCGCCGATACAGCCAGGACCCTGGATGATTGTGTTGATTCTATCAACGCCTGGAGCGAAGCAGCGCTGAAAAAGCGTCGGGACCTGATTGTCCTGTGCCACGGGGGCCCGATCTCCATGCCTGAGGATGCCGAGTACGTCCTGAAGCGCTGTCCGCAGTGCAACGGGTTTTACGGGGCCTCCTCGATGGAACGGCTGCCTACCGAAAAGGCCCTTACGGCCCAAACCAAAAAATTTCTCAATATCAAACGCAGCTGACGGTCGCACCGCCCCGGCCGCAGGTTAAAAAAAGGCAGTCGGTGCAGGGATGCGAGGTGAGCCGTTGCTGAGTGGGTTGTCAACAACAGGAGGAGTAACATGACTATTTACGGATGGGTTATCCTGGCGGTCATCAGCGCAATCGTCCTCATCGCGGCGGGGATCTGGTTCATCCGGTCTTTTTATCGTCGATCGTCCAAGGAGATCGCTTTCGTTCGCACCGGACTGGGTGGGCAGAAGGTGGTCATCGACAGCGCTGCCTACGTTTTCCCGATTTTTCACGATGTCACCGAGGTCTATCTCAGCACCTTGCGACTGTCGGTAACGCGTGAAAATGAAAAGGCGCTGATCTCCAAGGACCGCATGCGCGTGGACGTAGCTGAACGACCACAATCCAAAGCCCAATTACAGTCCCAAGGACCGCATGCGCGTGGACGTAGCTGTGGATTTTTACATTCGCGTCCGCAAAGAGCCTGAGAGCGTTACCATCGCCGCGCAGACCCTGGGGCGTAAGACCGGCAGGCCCGATGAACTGCGCGAGATGATGGAGGGCAAATTCGTTGACGCCCTGCGGGCCACAGCTGCCGGTATGACCCTGGAATTGCTTCACGAACAGCGAGGCCAGTTCGTTCAGGCCGTGGGGCAGGCAGTGGCTGAGTCCCTGATCAAGAACGGCTTTGAGCTTGAATCGGCCAGCCTGATTGATCTCGACCAGACCGGCATGGAGTACTTCAATCCCTCAAATGCGTTCGATGCAGAGGGTTTGACCCGATTGACGGACGAGATAGAGCAGCGTAAGAAAACGCGTAACGACATCGAGCAGGACACGCTGATCCAGATTCGCAGCAAAAACCTGGAAACTGAAAAACTGAGCCTTGATATTGAACGGGAGAGCGAATACGCCCGCCTGGCCCAGGAAAAGGAGCTCGAGTTTCGCCGGGCCGCGCAACAGGCTGATTTGGTCCGCGAACGCGCGGAGCGCAAGCGTGATGCCAATGTGGCTGATATCATGGCCAGCGAGCAGATAGAGAAGTCCCGCATCGCTTCCGAGCGCCAGCTTGAGCAGGACCGCATTGAGCAGAAGCGAGACATCGAGGCCATTGAAATCGAGCGGCGCAAATCCATCGAGTTGGCCGAGCACCTCCGCAGCATTGCTGTGGCCGAATCCTCCGAGGCCGAGATAGCGGCACGAGCCAAGGCCGACGAGGTGCGTGCGGCGGCCATTTCCACCGAAGAGGCCATTTATACCGCCCGGGAGAAGGCCCAGGCGGAGCGTAAAAAGCAGGTGGAACTGATCCTGACGGCCCTGGAGGTGGAAAAAGACCAGCTGCGGCACAATACCCGCATCGCCACCGAAAAGGCGGTGGCCGCCGAGCAGGCGGACATTGCTCGCATCGAGGCCGAGGCCTTTGCCGTGTCTGAAGAGACACGTTCGAAAGCCTATCAAATTCGAAACCAGGTCGAATCCGAGGGGGTCCGGCTCATGGCCGAGGCCAACAATATCGCCAGCCCCGAGGCCCGGGTTTCGGCCCTGCGTTTGCGGCTGGTGGAAAAACTTGACACGATCATTCGCGAAAGCGTTAAGCCCATGGAGAAGATCGAGGGAATCAAGATAGTCCACCTGGACGGTCTGGCACCGTCGGCCGGCGGTGGATCCCCGGACGGTGAGGGCGGGCTCACCGATCGGCTCGTCAGCAGCGCCTTGCGCTACCGCGCACAGGCACCTATCGTGGACCAACTGTTAGACGAGATCGGCATCGATGCCGGCGATCCCAGCAAGATCGCCCACCTGTTGAGTGATCTGAAAAAGGATCGTCCCGAAGAGGATAAGGAGAAATAAGCCATGGCCAAGGTCTATCGGTCCACGGTCCTGAACGCCCCGGCTGATCGGGTGTGGCGGGACCTCCGAGATTTCAATGGGTTGGCCAACTGGCACCCGTTGATCGTATTGAGCCGCATCGAAAAGGGTCACCCGGCCGATAAGGTCGGGTGTGTGAGAAACTGCCAGTTCAAGGACGGCGCCCGGATTCGGGAAAAACTTCTTTCGCTGTCGGATTACGACTACACCTGCACCTACTCCATCCTGGAAAGTCCCATGGACGTGAGCGACTTTGTGGCCACCCTGAGGCTGTTTCCCGTCACCGAGGGCAATCGCTGCTTCGTGGAGTGGCTGGCGGAATTCGATTGCCCGCAGGGAAAGTCCGCTGAGTTGGCCGAAACCGTCGGCGACGGGATGTTTCAGAGCGGGTTTGACGCATTGAAAAAACGCTATGGGCAGAGATGAAGATCATTGTCAATCGATCGGCCGTAATTAATGCTCCCATCGAGCGGGTGTGGGCCGTGCTGCGCGATTTCAACAGCCACCGCCGGTGGCACCCGGTGGTAGCCCGCAGCCAAATGGAAAACGAACTCGATGGGGACGTGGTCGGTGGTGTGCGGAAATGCAGCCTGGCCGACGGCGCCGAACTGCGAGAACAGTTGCTGCATCACAGTGACCGTGATTACACTTTTACTTACAGCATCCTCGATTCGTCCCTGCCACTCCTGAACTATGTGTCCACGGTTCGCCTCAAACCGGTGACCGACGGCAACCTGACCTTCTGGGACTGGTGCGCGCAGTTTCGCGTCCCGGACGATCGCGCCACTGAGCTTGAAAATCTGGTCCGCCAGCAGATCTTCGAGGCCGGGTTCGCGGGACTGCGGAATTTCCTGGCCGATAAGGCCTCACCCTCCCGGGTGCCATCCGACAACGCTGAGATGGCTGTAATAGGTGCCTCTGCCGGCGAGCAGTTATCGTCAAAGGCTATAGTAGTGGCTGTTACCGGGGGTCCCGAGGTCATGTCCCTGAAAGATGTGATGGTTCCTGCTCCAGCCCCTCAGCAAGTGCGCATCCGTCAGACTGCCATTGCGGTCAACTACCTCGATCTCAAGTATCGCCGGGGACTTTCCACGGACTTTGACCTGCCGGGGATACCGGGTGTAGAAGGCGTGGGTGAGATCATTGATGTGGGAGAACAGGTCAACGGCCTTTTCCAGGGTGACCGCGTTGCCTACATGAACCGAACCCCCGGAGCCTATACCGGCATCCGCTGTATCGACTCCGAAGCATGCATACCCCTGCCGGATGGAATATCAGACATTCATGCTTCCATGTTACTCAAGGGCGTTACGGCTGCGCTGCTGCTTGGCCGGGTGTTCAAGCCAGCCCCGGGCGCGTCAATCCTGATCCAGGCGGTTTCCGGCGGCGTAGGCCACTTACTCAGCCAATGGGCCAAATCCATGGGCCTCACTGTCATTGGCACGGTTTCCACTGCAGAGAAGGCCAAGTTCAGCAGAAACCACGGCTGTGACCACCCCATTTTAGTAGCGGATGAGCAACGGTTGGTAGGCCAGGTTATGCGCATCACCAATGGACGCGGAGTGGACTACTGGGTCCACAGCAATGGTGCCCACGGGCTCGATGAGGCCGTCGCCTGCATGTCACGCTGCGGGAAATGTGCCGTCATCGGAGACCACGACGGAAAATCCATTCGGCTTGACGTGAATTTGTTGAAGCAGCGTTCCCTGACCGTATCGGCCCCGGTATGTTTCGACTATTTTGAAGATCGTTTATACTATCAACGCATCGCACACCAACTTTTTGCAAAGATTCAAAATCGAACAATCATTCCCGCTATTGAGACGTATCCTCTAAGTCAGGCGACTGAAGTCCACAGCCGAATCGAAGCCCGACAGACCATGGGTGCCATCGTTCTAATCCCTGGAAAGTGAATCTCATAAATTGTGCAATATGATGTCAAATCTTGATTGGTGATTAATAATCAGCAACCTGACTGAATATCGGTTATAAAAAGTATAGTAAATCTGCAACAAAGATAGGGAGCAGAAATAATATACGGGCAGATTAAATCACCAATCAAGATTTGACAGCTTTGAATCCCGAAATCTATAGGACACGGCGATTATTCATCGACAACCAGCCCCAGCGTTTTTCCATCCTTCAGGTTGACCAGGCCTTCCTCACAGATGCGCAGGTAAGGTATGGCCGCTCCGGTCAATGTGCTCAACGTCAACAGCGGGTCCGGAAAAAGGACCCCCAGAGAAGCCAGCGTCTCTTTTAAGTGGTTCAGTTGACTCAAAGTGGTCTGTAACGGCACCTCCGGCATAAAACCAAAGATTGGCAGGGCAACTTCCGCCTTTACGCTGCCCTCAAGGCAGACCACTGCACCCCCCTGAATATCACGGATGCGGTTGACGGCAGCGGCCATATCCGATTCGTTCGTGCCGATTACGACGATGTCCGCACTGTCCCAGGCGGTGCTGCAGGCCAGGGCACCCTGCTGCAGTCCGAACTGTTTGATCAGCCCGATAAACATATGGCCGTCACCGCGGTTGCGGTCGATGGCGGCAACCTTCAAAAGGTTCTGTTCCGGATCGATTTTCAGTTGCCCTTCTTCGATTGGCAGCTCGATCTGAATCTCACGGGTCACCAGATCGGTGACCATTTCGATCACCCGCACCCTGGCTGTCGAAATCTTGCTGTCGATGTCGATTATGAAGTCATTTCTGGTCAGTGGGCGCGGCAGCCGAATGCTTTGCCGGATCTCTTCTGAATACCGGGGTAACCGCGGTTCCACAATCAAGCGACCGTTGCGGGCGATTACTTTGCCGTTGCTGATCACGACCCGGGCTTTAATATGGCGTATATCCGGAATAACAGCCATGTCGGCCATGCGCCCCGGTGCGATCCCTCCGATCACTCCGTCCAGCCCGAAGTGTTCGGCTACGTTCAAGGTTGCCATCTGAATGGCTGTGACCGGATCGAATCCGCAGTCGATGGCTTTCTGTACGACAAACTCCATGCACCCCTTTTCCAGCAGATCCTCCGGAGACAATCCGTCGGTTGCCAGAACCAGCCGCCGCAGATCGGCTTCCGAGTCGGTAATGCGCGCGATTTCTTTGAGATCGCGCCGGATGCTTCCTTCGCGCACCATGACATGTAGCCCGAGCCGCAGACGCTCGAGAACCTCTTCGGCTCGAATCGGTTCATGGCAGGAAGTAATTCCGGCGGCCAGATAAGCATTCAGTTTCCTTTCGCTGGCACCGGCAGTATGGCCTTCGAGCCGTTTGCCGGTTTTATAGGTTTCATCCAGAATCGGGGCCATTTTTTCGGGTTCCTGGATCAAAGACTGCCAGTAGGACTCGCCGAGCCCGATGATCTCCGGACGGTCAAGGATTTTGCGCAGATCTTCCAGAGATATGCCCCGTGATCTTAGGCTGATGGAAGCCATATACGGAGCTGTTGCCAGAATCTTGATCGGCTGATCGGCAAATGAATCGATAAACGCCATCACGCCATTCAGGCCGGCTACCGGATAGGCTTCCAGTGTTTCAGTCACCATGGTCGTCGTACCGCCAACGGCCGCATACCGCAAAAATTCGTCCACCCGCATAAGCATGGCCAGATGTGTGTGGCCGTCAATGAGGCCCGGTATCAGTGTCGCGCCTTCGGCATCGATTACTTCTGTGGTTGAATCAATCGATGGGTCCGGATATTGACCCACGAAAGCAATCCATTTTTCTTTGATACAGACCGCCAGCCGGTGCAGTACTTCTCCGGTGTAGACATTCACCAGATTTGCATTGATGATGGCCAGATCCGCTTTTTCCTGCCCCAGGGCAACCTGTATCAACTGCTGCGCGTTTCTGGGCGGTGCAAATACTTTGGGTTGGTTTGGTAACATGTGGAAACCTCTTAAAAAAAAGTTGAGCCGGTTTAGCCAGTTTAGCCCGTTGGGCCAGTTATGCGGGTTGAGTCAGTTATGTCAGCGGTGTCAGCAGAATACCTTAAATTCAAAAAATTTATCTCTGCGTTCTCCGCGCCTCCGCGGTGAATATTTAATTTAGACCCTGTTTTTTGATATATTCTAAAATAACCCGGGCGCAGGCTTCCGGTTTTTCCATGGTCAGAAAGTGACCGGTGCCGGGCACGGACAGGGTTTCAAAATTTGAATTGATTTGCGCCAGTCGTCGGGTCGTTTCATTTGACAGCGTATCCGAATGCTCGCCCCGCAGGACCAGAACAGGACATTTTATTTTGCCCGCATATGACCAGACATCGACCGGTACGGATTCGAAAATCTGGGCCTCCAGTTCAGGGTCGCACCGCAACAGAGCCGTTTTCTCGTCTTTTACCAGCAGACCGCATTCAAGATAGGCTTCGACGAATTTTTTTGACCAGGTTTTGAAAATGCCGTGACCGGCGGTAAACCGTTGCAAAGCGCTTTGTTTGCTCATGAATTTTTTACGCCGCAGCCGGGCAGCTCTTGCCAGTGGAAATCTGCCCCGCAGACCGACTCGTTTGGCCAGTGCGATTTTCCGGAGCAGCGATTTGGGGAATATGACCGGATCGATCAGAATCAGGGTTTTAAACAGGTCCGGGTAAAGTGCTGCGGAAATATAGGTGGAAACCGCACCGAGTGAATGCCCCATCCCGATCACGGGTGTATTAAAGATGCGGTTAATGATCTGCTGCACATCATCGGCAAATATTCGCCAGTGTCGGATACGCTCACCGGTTGGATGAGTCGATGAACCGTGGCCACGTGCATCACTGGCAATGATGTGCAGATCATCGATAAGATTTATTAAAAAAGGCGCATACGTGCCGGCACAAAACCCATTGCCATGCATAAAATGGGTCGGAAAGCCATGCCCGCCCCAATCCAGATAGTGCAATCTGAGGTTCGTGAGGTCGACATAGCCCTCGGCCGGTTCGCGATCGATTATCTTGTTCATAGAATTGTTTTACTAATACCGGGAGGAAGGCATTGCAAGACAAGAATCCGTAAAGATGAAAAATGTCCACCACACTATCGTATGGGTGTTCGGCAGGCTAACTGTCGTTCGGCATGTAATCTTCTCTGGCCGGTGAGAAGATTTCGATTACCAGGGAGTCCTCAACAGCTTCGGCCTGGTGCTCGACATTCTCCGGAATGCACCAGCTATCACCAGGCTCGGCAGTGAAAGACTCACCGCCTACTGTAAACTGTAGTTTGCCGCTGATCATCATACCGGTTTGTTCGTAAGGGTGATTGTGCGGAGGGACAAGGGCGCCTTTTTTAAGTCTGAACCGGCCCATCAATGTTTTTTCTCCAAATACCAGGGTCTGTAATTTTACACCTTTCAGCAGTTCTCGATAACCTTCGGTTGAGTCTTTTTTAAACATGATCGTTATCCCTTCGATATGACAATAAAGTTCGTTCGGATTGATCCTGACTTGATTGGTTTAGTGAGGCGATATGCGTTACCTGAGAGTATCCATAAAATTTAATGCCTGGATCGTCAAGCATTTCTACTGAACATCACCCGGGAACAATACGACAACTCTGGTATTATCCTGTAAACTGCCAGAACACATGAAATTTTGACAGCGTTTAGATTGTATATTATGTTATTTTGCACTTCTTATGATTCAATTTATCCTTGCGCCAGTGCGTGAGGAAAAAAATAAAAATGGATAGAATTCCCTTAATCAATTTCAAATACCAAGCAGGGGCATCGACAAATGGAGGAACAAATTCATACCGGCAATATTGTCCATCGCCTGATACGTAGCGACCGTAAGTTTCCCAACAACGATCGCCTGCCGCTGCTGGTATATCAGGGAGTTCTGGAGCTGCCCACAAAAGATCCGGCCCGACCCGTCGAGGATCTGTTTGATGCGCATAATTGGAGAAGTGCCTGGCGCAACGGCATTTTCGGTTATCACCATTATCACAGCACTGCCCATGAAGTTCTTGGCGTCTACAGCGGCAATGTGCGGGTCCAGTTGGGCGGCCCAAAAGGGCCCAAATTTGAGGTCCGGCGTGGAGATGTCGTTGTTATTCCGGCCGGTATCGCACATAAAAACCTGGGATCCAGCCCTGATTTTCGAGTGGTCGGTGCCTATCCAGCAGGTCAGTGCTGGGATATGAATTACGGAAAAGCAGGTGAACGACCACAAGTAGACCTGAAAATCGTCAACGTACCGCTGCCAAAACTGGACCCGGTGTTCGGTGATACAGGGCCGCTGATCCAGCTTTGGTATAAAAACCGCGCGCGTGCAAAGGTTTCCGAATGACTGACTCAGAACACGAGATGATTAAGCCCGTATCGGAGGTGGACTGTGATCTTGATATTGTGGCCGAGCATCAGACTAAAAGACTCCTGCTGAATTTCGACCGGCCGACACCATCTGATCGCCTCACCTGTTTGATGCTGGGTAAATATCATGCGTTGAAAAACCTTGAAACCCTTCGGCTCAAAGAGAAGGCTGCTATTACCGCTCTTGTGGCCTATCAACAGCCGAACAACGGTAGATTATTGGTTAACTATCAAAAGATGCTCGACATGAACGCTTCAGCCGCGCAAATGGCCGAGTTTATCAGCCTGCATCTGATTACATTTCACAACTTGCCTGAAGAGCTTACCAGGGACATTGTCCGGCGTGAAGCCGTCGAACGATGTGCACCGGCTTTAGGTCTGGCCGGCCCGACGCATCAGGTGCTGACTGAAGGCGGTGATGATCGCTTAAATGTTCAATGGGAGACCGCCGATGTGAACTGCTACCACGTTGCACCGCGTCCCCATCCGGAAATGATCATCCGATCCGGCTCCACAGCCTCACCACCATCTGAAACCGGTTATGAACGGGCGGATACCCTGCGCCAGGATCTTCTAAAAGTGGCCCTCAAGGGTGATCTTACCGAAGCATTCACCAGGGAGATGGAAAGCGTAAGAAAAAAGATCTCAACGCTGCTGCATCTGGACCGGATGGACCGCCCGCCGGCCGTTATTACCACCTCCTCGGGTACGGATGCCGAATTGGTGATCGCCCAGCTGGCCCTGACGCGTGCTCACGATGTCAGGAATAGTGCCTACCCCTCCATTAACAAACAACCGGGCATTCATAATATTTTTATCGCTGTCGATGAAATAAATCCGGATAAATTGTCAGCCGGTGCACTTCGGCATTTCAACACCTTAACCCCGGCCGGCAGTAAAGTTTCCAAAGATTTGTTGGAAGGGGTGCCTGAAATTGAGTTTAACATTTCCACTTATCCGGACAGCGATGGGCTGAACTTCGCTCTGAAAAACATCGATCTTATGGAAAACGCTTTGGAGCAATTGGTCCGGCAGATCATCCGCGAAAAAGGCCAGGTGGCGGTCCTGCACCTGATGGAAGTTTCGGCGACAGGATTGAGGTTTCCGGAACCCGAATTTCTTTTGCGCATGAAACAGAGGTACGGCAAGCTGCTTATTGCCGTGGCCGATGCTGCTCAGATGCGGTGCGATGAACGTCAGCTGGCAGCCTTTCTGGAGAGCGGGTGTTGTGTGATCTTGACCGGTTCAAAGTTTATTGGCGGTCCGCCCTCCAGTGGCGCGGTTTTGCTGCCGATGGAGGATGCAGCGGCTTTGAAAGAAACGGTAAAAGGCCTTGAGTACTACATCAGCGCCGATGATGTCGACCTTCGACTATCTGATTTGCGGACGACCTTGCCCGGCCGCAGAAATTACGGTCTGCTGCTGCGTTGGAATGCGGCCCTGGCGGAAATGGAGCGGTATTTCGCTTTAGAACGCAAGGTTCGGGAGGATCTCACCATTCGCTGGCATGCAGCCGTCAGCGATATTATCGATAATGATCCTTACCTGAGCCTCGTCCGGGCTGAAGACGCTTTCGAGGCGCTCCGTGGCTGCAGCCGGATGGCTGAACAGGACACGGTCCTGCTGATAAAATTGCATCCGCCGGAATTGTCGGATGATCGACAATCAACCCCGCTGATGGCAGAATCTCTGTCACTTGCCTGCGATTGGATGGCCGCTGATATCAGCGCCCAGCTACCGCCCGAAGCGGATTCCACAGAGCGGCAGATCTCGATGCGGCCTTGCATAACGGGGCGGCCGGTAAAAATCAATTCAGGAAAAAACGGCATGGTCGTATTGCCGATTTCGATCGGTGCACCGGATATCGTACGCGGTTCCCGGGGTGAGGGCGCCTTTGAAAAAGTTCTCGAAGAGGATCATTTGCTGATTCGCAAATTATCGCTGGTGGCTAAGTATTTCTATTACCTGACCAAGACCGGGTGAAGGGGAGACGGGGAGACAGGGGGACGGGGTGACTGGGAGACACGCCTGCGGCGCGAGCACATGGCTGATAGCTCAAAGTTCATAAGGAAAGATAGGGGTGGCGGATAGCGCGCCTGTGGTGTGAGCTGACAGCTGATAGCTCAAAGCTTATAGGGAAAGACAGGGATAGCGGGTACAGCGGACTGGGTATAAGGTGTATGGTTTAGGGTGTAAGGGATATAGGGAAGATATTGGATAGTCGCCTTCGGCATGGTCCGTTGTCTGTCGTCCGTGGTCCGTTGCAAAAAACGTGTCCCAGTTTCAAATTTGGCGGTTCAGATAAACGATGGACCAGGAGGGATTTGCTGTATGGATCCACAATGGCTGCCAGCTTGAATTTATCAGGGCCTAAAAATGAGTAACCCCAAGTGACCTTCTGCGACCCTCGACTTTTCCCCTTTCAGGCTCATCCCGGTTTCTCTTCTCAAATTCCCCTCAAAGATTGCTCTTTTCGTTTCCTTTGAGTTTTGTCCCCGGGCGTATTATCGAGTTTCGTTTCCGTATCTCTTGGGATTGAAATTAATTTAGAGCATCTCACTTATGATGTCAAACAAAATTTTTCAAAAATTTGGACCGGGTGCGGGGTCTTTTAGTAATTCAAAGGGATTAGGAATTATTTTTTTTTTGGCTGCGGGCCAGGCCGGTTATTTCGTCTTTTAAAATACCGATGTAGGGCAGATTGCGGTAGCGCTGGAGAAAATCGAGACCATAGCCCACAACGAAATGATCGGGTATTTCGAAACCTTTGAAATCGGTCGGAACCGGTACAATTCGTCGGGCGGGTTTGTCCAGCAGCGTGCACAGGCGAATGCTGCGCGGTTGCCGCGCCTGCAGATTGCGGAGAATGTAGCCGATTGTCATCCCGGTATCCACGATGCCCTCGATGATAAGAATGTCGCGGCCTTCGATGACGCTGTCCAGATCTTTGACGATCCGCACAGCTCCGGTAGCTTGCCCGGCATTGGTATAACTCAGTACGGCGATAAAATCCATTTCCAGGGCGATATTCATATGCCGGATCAAATCCGCCATGAACAGGCTGCACCCCTTGAGCACCCCGACCAGTAAGGGCACCGTATCACCATAGGCATCGGCGACTTCTCGGCCCATCTCGACCACCCGCTGCTCAATGGATTCCTGCGTGAGCAGCACCTTGACGATATCGGGATTGATGTTTTGCACTAATTTACTCCTGTTCCGACGCTTTGCAGAATTGGCTGACAATTCATCTTCCATTATTAACATCCGGGGTGGGGATTGAAATATCCGGCTGGTCTTCCAGCAGACCGTACTTTGCCATCAGGCGGTGGTAATCCTTTTGATAGAATATGCGGATATTGATTTGGGGGTACAAACGCTTCAGCTTTCGAACCTTGCGATTCTTGCGCGTCACCAGGCTTTGTTTCATGGTGGTGAGCTCTATGTATAGATCCATTGCCGGCAGGTAGAAATCCGGTGTGAATGCTTCGGTTACCTTTCCTTTCGCATTTTTTTCCAGGGTAAACGTGCGCGGCTCATACTCATAGGCAATTCCGTAAAAGTCAAGGAAATTTGCGAACTGTTCTTCGGCATCATGAACGAAGCGTCCATTGCCCTGCGGATCTTCCGTTTCCGGTCGGAGATCTGCGACAATCCGGCTGCGCGGCACCTCCAGTATGCGGGAGTCGGTCACTGCCGACAGGATCAAATTGACCGCTTGTTCGACTGAGAGGCGATCCATATTGACTGTTAAGTCGTAAATCGACGGATCATTCCAGTTCATTCCGTACAGGTATCTCAAATGACGGATTCTGCGCTTTTCCAGTTCCCTGATGGTCGCTCTGGCCTGCCGGGCAGACAGGTTCTCGGTGAGTTGCAGATGTCTCGCCCGGTTGGGGCGCGAGGCTATCAATCTGATGTGCAGCGTGCCGTCTCGATTCCGGAAAAGTCCCTGACTCGCCCGGCCCACGACTACCAGATCGTGTTCCTCTGCCAGTTGGGCAATTAAATCAGCCAGCAGTTTGAGTGATGTTTCTATTTCCGGATCCATGGCGGATGCATCGGCCGGTATACCTTTATCGATTCTTTCCAGGCTCTCCTCGTCGAGGTCATCTTCGCGCCAGAGTCCGGCCAGATATGTTCTATCAACCAGAGTAAATCCGAGTCGACCGGCAATACGGGCTGCAATCTCTTCACCCATTGTACCCGGTTGCCTTGAAATGGTAATGACCGCCATATTGATTTCCGCCTAATAACTTAACAAAGGCTAGTTAGATACGCATCGAAAGTCAAGTTAGCCTTTTATGAGTGTAAACCAGATGCAGATCTGCACACCACCACTGCGTTTGAGCGTTGGCATCCAACCCGATTATTTCGAACCGTCTTTTCAGTAATTGGCTGAATTAGGACAACATACCCATATTATACAAAATTTTGTGACATTCAGCCAGCATAGAATTTGTTCCGCGCCGGCCTGGAAAAACAGCGCCATAAGGACCAAATTGGATGCACAGTTGCAGGAACTGCAACAAAAACCAACCCGATCAAATCCTATGTTCTGGGTAAATGCTGGCTGACGGTGAAAGGCGACGGATGGTAAAAGCGCAAGGAAGGGGTCTGGTAATTAATTTTAGGGCCTAAAATTTATTATGAATTTTAGTTGCCGGATCTGCAATTGAACGGGAATTGAAAATAGTTATCAAAGTGATGGTGACCTGGTCTGGATATCAATTTGGCCGGTTGAAGATGTGAGTAAGACACTCATCCATGAGTTTCAATCGGGACGGATAGCTAAAGCTGTGCTGAGCCAACCGTAAGCGACGCCTTCGAGCAAGTTGCCGCCCAGTGGAATTCGATCGGAACGAAGATAAATCCCGTTAATTTTTTCATAGAATTTTCGGGATGGGTTCTGTTTCAAGACCCATACCAGCAGTGAATACAAGCCCCGCTTGTCAAACTGTTCTGCAAGCCGGGCAACCAACCTGGAGCCCAACCCCATTTTTTGATATTGATTCAAAACGTAAAGGGAATATATTTCACCCTCATAAATACAGTCACTCTGGCGTTCGGGACCACCTGAGATAAAACCGACGGCACCCACCCCGGGCTTTTCTGCGATATAACTGATGGTTCGGCCGTTTCTTATTTCGTTCAAAAACATCGGCACGAATCCCGAAACAGTCATCGTGCTCAGATATCCTGCAGGCACAATACCCATGTAGGTTTCGTGCCAGGATTGCACGTAAATACGGGCCATGGCCCGCGCATCAGCTTGTCGTGACCGGCGAATGTTCATGGTTTTCCCTCATCCAGGCAATAAAAAAATTATAATACCTGAATGGGTGATTGTAACCACCGCCCGGGTGTTGTATGCCACAAGTATCTTAAAAACAGGATTACAAGAGGTTCGGTGGTACTCGGAAACTATGCCCAATCGTGAACAACCGGGTTAAGGCGCTGTTCTTTCTTAACGTGCCCCAATGCATTCAAGCAGTGCATGCTTTTGCTGCCGATCAATCATTCCGCTGTTCATAAGGCATAGATGGAAAAACTTTCCGACCCCTCATCTAACTGAGCCGGAAAACCGCAAGCGAGGATAAAATGACAAACAAACGCATAAAAGGAATTACAATTGAATACGATACATTCGGTGAGCGCAGCGGGAAAGCGCTGATTCTCATCCAGGGGTTGGTGACCCAGATGATCGGCTGGCCGGACCGGTTTTGCCGGATGCTGGCTGATACAGGCCATTTTGTTGTCCGTTTTGACAACCGCGACACGGGGCTTTCAACAAAATTGGAACATTTTGGTAGTCCGGACATTGAAAAAATTATTCAGGATGTTGCGTCAGGCATTCGCAAACAACCACCTTACAAATTGGCGCATATGGCTGAAGACACCATTGGTCTCATGGATGCGCTCGAAATTCAAAAAGCATGCATCTGCGGTGTGTCAATGGGCGGCATGATCGGGCAGATCATGGCTTTGCGGCACCCGCAGCGGTTGACCGGTCTTGTATCGATGCAGTCCAGCACCGGCGAACTGGATCTGCCGACATCTACGCCGGCAGCCATGGATGCCATGATGTCCATACCGCCGATGAACCGGCATGGATTTATCGAGCATATGGTCCAGATTTTTCGTGTATTTGCCGGGGGTTCGGACGCTTTTGACGATTCTCTGCAGCGGGACATATGCACCCGCTCCTATGACCGGTGCTTTTATCCGATGGGGTTTCCGCGGCAGATGGCCGCACTGGTCACAGCCGGGGGAAGGCGCGATGCGCTTGGTAATGTGCGGCTGCCGACGCTGGTGATCCATGGCAATTGTGATCCGGTGGTACCACTCGAGCACGGCCGCGATACAGCCGCTGCAATACCTGGCGCAACACTGCTGACCGTTAACGGTCTGGGTCACGGGCTTGCATTTCCCGGCCTTTGGGAAGAAATGGTTGGCGCTATTGCCGAGCTTTCCCACGGTGCGTAGAATTATTTTTAGATTTTCAGGAGGCCGGGCAATTTTTTGCAATTGGGTGAATGGGGGCGGGGGATCTGGATGAATACGTGAAGGCGAGGGGTGAACCTACAACATTAAGCCGGGGCGCAATTACAGCTATCGGGAAACTGACCTGCCGAACCGCTTTATCAATTCTTTTTAGCGTCTGACCTGATTCAAAAGAGGAAATGATTGGCGGCATGACCCATCGGTCTTTCGCTACAGAGAGTTAATTTTTGAAATACAGGGGTCCTGCAGGACTAAGGGTTAAAATTTAAAAGGTGGGGATATCTGATTCAGGGCGAGAAAGCCGGGTTTGAACTTACAGTTTCGATAGGCGGCATGCCCACGTAAGTTCAGAGGACTTACCTGGCATTCTGGCTCCGGACCATCAATTTTTCCTGCCTGGCAGAAGCTGCGAACAGCCCGGCAACGACAAAACCGATGTTGGCACCTATTATCACGCCAATGATCAATCCGGTTATAAACATGTCAGTCTCCTTGAACATTGTTCGAAAATGGGGTGAACCCTAACATTAAGACATTATATGCAAAAATCGCACCGGAAACTGCGCAGGCTCAGTTGGCATTAGATTTTAATAGGTTAGAGCTTTTAGTCGTAAAGTGGCCGGGTCATTACGGCCATTTATGTGCCAAAATTTTGACATTTTGTCGAGTCGCGCTGCCAAACATTGGCCAATTTGCTATTAAACGATCATTTGTGCTATCTGTTTGTGCAATTCATCTAAGAGCTGATATATTTTCTGTCAATGCCTGCTGACAGGTTTATATTGTCCGGGAGTTCCCTTTTACAGAATGGGTTGGTAAAATGAAAATTGAAGATGTTCTTAAATTAATTGAAAATTATCTGCGTAAGTCCGAAGAAGCGGTGAATAATTCGGCCCTTTCAAACATTGAACGGATTGAAGCCCGGGGCGCACGGAATGCATATGCCCATAGTATCGGACTCCTGAAAGCGGTTATCGAAAAAAAAGGTTGGGCCTGACCGATTAAACGCAGCCGTGACACGGGATATGCCCTGTTTTTGGATCCCTATACTTTTTCGGTGAGATCGGGATCATGAAGCAGGGTTTTAAGCAGGTCCTTTTGACCGGGTTTCAGTCCTTTGAATTCAACCCCAACCCCGGCATCATTGGAGCGCACCACCTTGCCGGCGATAAAATCCGGCCGCATTGACGCCAAATTTTCAATGGTCAGCACGATATCTTTACCGATAGATACCGGGATTCCGGTTTCGATAAAGAGACCGGCCATGCTGACATCTCGAATGACCCCCCGGTAAATCAAATCATCGACATGGAAGATGACCCCCTGAGCGCACTCGAACCGTTTATACCTGCGAAGGTTCAGATCGCCGGTACTATCGTCATCATTGAGCTGGCTGCCCTCCAGCAGGATACTCATCAGAGAATCTTCGATTTTTCTTTCAACCGCCAAAGTCTGGTAGGATATGCTTATCAGGGGGTTACGCCACTTGAGGATATTCAGGACAGCCTCTTTACCATTCAGGCCTCCGGTTTTGGCATTGATCAGATTGCCGGTATCGAGAAACAACTCGCCGACTTTGTCTTCGGACAGCACTGTGACCACACCTGTCTTGGCTTCCAGCTGAATCATCTGTAAAAATGAAGCCAGATTTATACCCCGAATTTTACCCCCATAGTCAAACTCCATTTCCCTTGATAAAATATCGAGCAACCGGTTTGGATCAAGCGGCATTTCGAGCCGAATACCGTTTTTCAATTCTTTGTAGGTTTTCGCGAGTGGTGATCGCCCATTACCCATGACCAGCAATTTGGCATCCGATTTTTCTTCCAGAAGGTAGTCCAGAATATCGATTTCCGCAGGATCCAGATTCAACCCCAGGATGACTGCATCGATATGCAGCTTTCCGATCAAATCAGTTGCCTCCATGAGGCTTTTTACTGACAGAATCTTAAGAAATTCGTCGTAAGTGGCCAGAATGGATACCAGGTTTTCGCGTACATAGGTCTTATCTTCAACAAGCAGAACTGTTTTCATATCCTGAATTCTATCATTTTTTGACGATATGCGAAACCCACGGCGCCAGGCCGGTGCGTGCTCCCGGGGCCTTTTTTAAACGATTTTCCTTATTGGATAATCAAAAATGATGCCAAGGTGAAAAATTATTATTTATGTAAAAATTTCAGAATATTAAATTAGTTAAACCGAATGGCAATTAGAAAACAATGGGCTGGATTGGGCGAAATAGCTCAATTTTTTTGGGGATTTTGACGCAATAAAGGAATTTTAGAGCGTTTGGATGAGTAGACGTTATCGACAATCCACACAAAACTCAAAAAACTACCCATATCGGAACGTTATTCCGACAAACGCTCTAACCGCTTTTGCTTCGCCTTAACATAAAATTTCTGACCTTTAATGCATTCGGGTCCATGTTGATAAGGCCGTAATCTTCAGCCCACTGCATGGCTTCGAGGTATTCCGTGGGGGTAATCGCCCGCCAAATCTCCGGATATTCGGAAGCTCTGAATTCAACATGGTATTGGTGCATGATGTTCACGTAGGTCCTGAGCGGAAGGTTGGCCGACACCCAGTGCACAAATTTTCGGGTGCCGGCCACCTGATTGGGCATTACCAGGTGACGGATCATTAAACCACGGATGGCGGTCTTTCGTCGATCCATCCGATGTATACCTACCTGCCGGTGCATTTCGAGAACCGCTGCCTGGGTTTTCTCGGGATAATCATGGGCGCCGGAGGAATACTGGGCGGCTTTCTCAGGATCCATATATTTCATATCCGGCAGATAGATATCGACGACCCCATCAAGAAGTTTCAGAATTTCAACCCGCTCATAACCGCTTGTGTTATAGACGAGCGGGATGCGCAGACCTTTGCGGCTCGCGATCCGGGTGGCATTCAGGATGTTGGGCATTACATGAGTCGGGGTGACCAGGTTGATATTGTGGCAGCCGATAGCCTGCAGGCGAAGCATCTTTGCAGCCAGTTCAGCATCAGAGATGACGCTGCCGTGACCTTCAATGGCGATGGGCCAGTTCTGACAGAACACGCAGCGCAAATTGCAATTTGAAAAGAATATCGTCCCCGAACCGTGCCTGCCGACCAGCGATATTTCTTCGCCGAAATGCGGGTTGGCTGAATAGACCATAACTTTGGCCGGCGCATGGCAGTAGCCGCGCTCTCCACTCAGGCGGTTCACACCGCACTCCCGGGGACAGAGCCGGCATTCTTCAAACAGCGCATAGGCGCGGTCAATTCTTTGGTCAAGTTCACCGGACGCATCAAGTTTTACGTAGGCCGGCGCCCAGTTTGCCATTTCCTTTTGTACAGCCCGGCTTATAACCGGTGGCAACAACAATACACCGCCCACACCGAGCGACTTTTTTAGAAAAACGCGTCTGGTAACTTTCATCGGTCCTCCGTCTTCAGCCGACAGCAACGCCCTGGGATACCAGCAGGCGTGCCTGCGGCGTGACTCGAGCTCATAGCTGACAGCTGATAGCTCATAGGAAAAGACAGGGATGGCGGATGGCGCACCTGCGGCGCGAGCTCATAGCAGATAGCTCAAGGCTCATAGGAAAAGAGAGAAATGGCGATTACTGCGTACAGGGTAGAATGTTTATGGTTCAGGGCGTAAGGGAAGATAATCGATTCTGGATACCGGATACTGGATGCTGAGTTCTTGATACTGGATACCGGATCCTGGATGCTGGATCAAGGAATTTTGTTAATTTTATAGGAATAATTGGATGGCGCGCCTGGTGCGCGAGCTCATAGCATGTGCCTTCGGCACTGCTCATTGTCAGTTGTCCGTAGTCCGTTGCAAAGAGATAGGATGATAGATACTGGATGCACTAAAATAAGTTGAGCCAGTTGAGCCTGCGGCACTCCTTCACATAATAAGATCAGGTGTGTCGTCCCGCCGTCAGGCGGGGTTAGCCAGTTGAATATACGCAGGCATATGCGAGTTGACATTCCGGTGGCGCAAGCTCATAGCTGATAGCGAATAGCTCATAGAAACAATAAAGACAGCCCGCAGCATTTTCTTTTCCCAGTTTCAAATTTCCAATTTCCAGTTTCGTTCTTTTATGGATTCATCCCTCCCATCAGAGACCGGGCCTGTTTTTTATCCATCCTGACCAGCACATAGAAGTGGTTTTCATGACCGTAGGCACCCCTTTGATCGACCCAGCGTTTCACCACTTCGGTGTAGTTCAGTTCGGTATCCGAAAGAGATTCGATAACCTGGCGGGTGTATTCACTGCGAGTGGTTGTTATGTTAATATCGCGACTGGTTATATGGGTGACAATCGTTCGACCCAATTCGGCTCTTGCCCGTTGGACGGCCTGATTCCAGGCGTCATTAACGCGGCGGGTCGGCCCGGAAACACCGATTGCATAAAAATACTGATCGTCAACCGGAATTGATGTCAGCCAACCCGGAATATCGGCCTGATTTGGTTTCGACATAGTACTGCATCCGAAGGTTAACGAAATGGTGCAAAAAATTGTCAAGCAAATTATAAATCGCATGGTCCGGAGCATAAGATACACCGCCTTTATCCATTCAATCAGCGTTATACAGGAGCGAACGTTTCCCTGTACGTTGGCCCGAACGGCCGGCGCCCAGGGCCCTTTTCAATCTGTTCACGGTCGTCGGTACAGTATTCTAAGCACTTAAATTATATGGTAATGATCGATTCAAAGCAATATCTATGTTCGTTTTATCAACCGATTAGCCGCACTGAAATGGGAGGATGGAAATGAAAGCTGAATGGATAAGGGCCCTCGGGAATTTGACGCATGGTATTTATGTACTGACCAGTGCATATGAGGGAAAAATCAATGGAATGATTGCTTCCTGGGTTTCACAGATTTCCTATGAACCCTTGCTGATCACGGTCGCGGTGCATCCCAATCGATATTCACACCAATTGATCGAGGGTAGCGCGCGATTTGGACTGAATAGCCTGGCTAAAGAAAAAAAAGATTTTCTCAATCGATTTAAAGGGCCCGAACCGGACGCCAAATTTGCCGGACTTGACTGGAAACCGGGCAAGACCGGCTGTCCGATACTGAAAGATTGCACCAGTTGCCTGGAATGTGTCGTTGTAGATCAAATCAACCCCGGCAACCATACAATTTTTATCGGTGAGGTCGCACACGTACATTTTTATTCAGATGCGCCGTCTTTAACGACGCATGATTATAGTGGGATCTACCTGGGAAACAAGTAGGAGAGGGTAATGGATCAACCCGCATTTAGAATTGCCGCGACGCGGTCGCGGTAAGCGCGGCTTGCCTCGTCGGCCGCGACAAGTTCGATATCGGTCGGTGAGGCGGCTCCGATGCCGATATCGACCGCTCTTGAAATCTGCTCCTGCTGAAAAATCCGGGTCTTCATGATCTGATGATTGCTTCCCAGTGATTTCAGAACCGCCAGCCCGGCAGCGTCGATGGCTACCCGGTCGGTGGATGCCATGAAGACATTTGCCCTGGCGCGCTTGCCGGTCATCGGACCGCCGTCCACAAACGCGTCGATGCCGTCCAGGACGACCAGATCAGGCTTGAACGGGGCATTGATCTCTGCAATCATTCTGCGCTGATGGGGGGATGAATGCAGCTCCTGCATATAATCATACCCGTGCCGGCTTGTTGGAACTACGCCTACGTGGAGCTTCAAGGACATGGTGAACACACCGCCATACTGGTGCGTTTTGAGGCAGCAGGTGGATATCAGGCAATCGGATTCGAGTATGGGGCGTGCAATCCGAAAACCGTCCTGCCAGTGGCTGTCATTGGGAACTAATTTTACCCAATCCTTTGCAGCCAGTTCGTCAAAATCAATGGTCTTCACATCCAGGTCGGCCAGCAGTGGCAAGATACCTTTGTCCGCCATCACCTGACGGGTGGGCGGATAACTTCGTTCACCGATACGGATTGATTTGGCACCCATTTTCCAGACTTCTTTAATCAGTGCGATCAGCGTATCGTTGTGGGTTGACCCGGGTGTCGTATCGGCCGTGTTGAAGTTGGGCTTGATCAGCACGTCTTTGTTTTTGACCGGATTTGTATTTAAAGCCTGAATGGATAAAGAGACGCCTGATTTTCGATCTTCGGTTTCAACAAACGCTACCCGACTTTTTGAATCGGCCATTACCAAACCTCCATGCATGCCCAACATCAAGGCCCCGGTTGATACCCCTGCAGCCCTTAGAAAATCACGACGGCTGATGGGTGTATTGAGACCCCTGCCCGGAATTATTTTGCCCGGTGTCAGGTTTAATTTTTTCACTTCCATTTTTCCAGTCAATTGATTAGACAGGTTAACGTACACAAAACCAAAATAGTTAACCTGGACAAGCATGTCAACGGCGACTGCCGTGCTATCTGCACTTTGCCATGTTGTCTATGCAAGATTTGGTTTGATATCTGAATTTTGCACGAGTCGGAGGCTTTCATCTGCAAGGTATTTAAGGGCGCAGCCATAGTGCACTATTGCAAGCCCTTAATAACGCGGCAGATGGAAGCCTCCGGCTCGCCCGACCTGTTGGGACGTAGCTCGAAGAGCGAAGCCTAAAGGGTGAAAATTAAAAAGATAAAATGATTTCGCACATTTTTATCCATTTGGTATTTTGCACCACTTCTCACATACATATGAACTATCGTTATTATTGATTATATAAATTTCTTTTTCATTATCATGCAAGATTCAGGTAATATCATGCAGGAGATTACCATTGACCAACTGATCGAACGCTATGATGCACTGCTGTTCGATGCCTACGGTGTGTTGGTTAATTCATTGACGGCCCTTCCCGGTACGCCGGAGCTGATCGGGTACCTCAACCGGATAAAGAAATCGTATTATATCCTCTCCAATGACGCATCCAAACTGCCGGCTACCATGACCGCAAAATACAGATCCTTCGGATTTGAGGTGAGTGCCGGCCAGATCATCACTTCAGGCTTGCTGCTCGATGCATATTTCCACAAGCAGCGGCTCGATGGAGCTGCCTGTGTGGTTCTGGGAACGGCGGACAGTATGTGCTATGTTCAAATGGCCGGTGGCAGGGTGGTTACTTCGAATCAGGATTTTGATGTTGTGGTTATCGCTGACGGGGATGGATATGATTTTGTAGAGTCTTTCGATTCGGTGCTTTCCGCGCTGTTTCGTAAGCTGGACCGGGGCGAGACGGTTAAACTTGTTCTACCAAATCCAGATTTGATCTATCCTAAAGCTGAAGGTGAATTCGGTATCGCAGCCGGCAGTATTGCGATGATATTTGAAAAGGCGCTCAGGTTGCGGTATCCGGATCGGAGAGACATGACATTTGACCGCCTGGGCAAACCTTATCCGGCCATATTCAATCAGGCGCTGCAACTGAGCGGATCGAAAAACATGGTGATGATCGGGGATCAAATCGAGACCGACATCCGGGGTGCCAGGGATTTCGGCCTCGGTTCTGCACTGGTTGGAACGGGCGTCATACAGGATATCGCTCAAATTCCCGATCATCTGCAACCGAACTATTTTTTAAATTCCCTGAAATTATAGTAGTTGTCAAAAATGTGTTCCGTTTAGATAGACCTTACGCCAGTTGAAAAGCAAGCCGGAACAATTAAGGAAAAAGTTCGGAGTGCGGAGCCTGCCCTGGCGCTTTAGCAGAAATAGGGTGGCATTTGTAAGAATTATTCATAGATGTCTATGAATCGGTTGTTCGATCGTTAGCCAGTTCTGGGCCAGGGCCCGCCCTGGTGCTAAGGCGAAAAACGGGGTCGTTATGTCAAGATCATTTTCATGGCTCAGATAATCCGAGATCCGATCTGTACCCAGTTCTGGGCCAGGGTTGTGGAAGCGCTTGCGCGCTGTCAAATATTGGAAACTTGAAACTGGAAATTAGGGTAAGGAATCCTATCTTTTTTGATTTCACTCTGAGCTACAGTCGATCAGATGAATGCCATATCGATTTTTAAGGTTGTCAATGTGTCGCAAGAACGCCGGCCTGTACCGTAAGATGCCGTTTATATGCAAACAGTGTCCATCCCTAAGCGGTAGATTACGGTTCAGGCCCTGCCTCCTTTGCAACCGGAGGCGTAGTGCGCTACGTCGAGGATTGCAAAGAGGCGAGAACGCCGGCCTGGACCGTAAGATGCCGTTTAGGGATGGACACTAATCGGTGTTCATCATGTACTGCGCCCCCAGTGCATCCACGGCAAGACAGGAATGGACCGGTATTAAGGCAATTGTATCTCCGATTTGCTTGCTTTCGACCCAATCTCGGGGTGCCTTTATAACGCCATGCTCCTGGCTGAGGTCTTTGACATAGGTATCCGGCAGGAGGGCTGAAATAGATGTGCCCTCCAATTCAGCCACCCGTCCATGCACCGTGTGACCGTTCCACTCCAGTGATTCTTTGGACAAATGTACGGCACCGCCGTGTACCACGACTTCACTGCGTGCCGGTGACTTTGAGATGATCGGGCAAAGGACTGCCAGGGCAATATTCTCCTCTTCGCACGATCCAATGTGATACTGCATCAGATCGAAGAATACAAAGTTTCCGGGGCGGACTTCGTTGACATCGTAAAACTCTTTTACCCGACTGCAGGTGGGCGTGTCGCCCACGGAAATTCCGAGCCGGCCATAGCCCTTTTCCTGAAGCATTGAAACCGTTTTTTGCATCGCGGAGGCTGAGCCCTGGTAGATAAAATCCAGAGTCGATTTATCGCTCTTTACGGAAGCGCCGGTTTTGGAATCTTCAGATCGGCGTCTTACCGGGGTTCCCTCGCGGACCTGATAACTGTGACCGGCGTGGGTTAACAGCCCTTTCAACATCAATAAAGGCTGCTTTTGAATCGCTTCGATGGTTTCAATCAGCTTGTCTTTTTCGGATGGCTCAATACCGGTGCGGTGTTGACCGGTGTCGATCTCGATCCATATCATCACCGGTGAATCGAGCCGGGGGCCGATCAGGTCAACCGCTTCGGCCGAATCGGTCAGAAGATTCAACGTAATGGCATCGGCCAGCTGATTGTATGTATCGGCACAATTGGGATTCAGAGGGACGGCGATGGTGATATCGCGCCAGCCTTCACCCGCAAATAATTCTGCCATCTGGGGTGAAGATACGGTGATGGCACGAATACCCTCTTCGCTGAATAGCCGGCCGATTTCAATCGACTGGTGAGTTTTAAAGTGAGGGCGTAACAGGACTCCGGATTTTTCCGCTTTATCGGCCATGCGCCGAATGTTTTCGATGACGCGCTCTTTAATCACATATAGAGTCGGTTTTTCGGTTTTCATGATGCTCCTGTTTGATAGCGCATTCTTATTTAAAGTTAAAGGGGTTGTTCCGCATCTATCCAGAACCATTAGAATTACCTAACGTAATTATACCATCGTCATATTTTGCAATGCAATAGCTTGATTCGTTTTTATACCATCGATTCGACTGATTTCTACATTTCATCTTTACAAGGACCTCTGCTAATGATTATTCATTAAGTTGTAAATTCAACACCTGTTGCACAAATCGGAACGGCAATGTGGGAGGGCGTTGTGCCCAAAAGCCTCACTATAATCGGATGGCTGCCAGAATCCAAGCAGATCCTTCCTATCACCGGTATTATCATCTGCCTGACATTGATTCCTTTTACAGCCGTTTTTGCCCTGATAATTGAAATCAATGCCGGATCCAATCTGGCAACCAACTCCGCTGCCCTGGATGCATTCTACCGGGCTGCCGACCGGTGGGAGGCCCACCTGGTGGATCCGATTATCGTGACCATAGACGCTGATCTGGCAAATATGGGTGATGCGAATATTATCGGTGGTACCAGCTCAGTTCAACTGGTCGGCGGTTACGACCTGATCCGCGATGCCATAGTCTCCGATGCCACGGCTTCTGCCAGTCTGACCGATCTGGCGGCCGAATATTTGCCGACCAGTGCCCAGTTCAGCGCACTGTTACCAATCGGGTTCTCCCTTAGCAATAACTTGCTGGCCACCAAAGCCAACTTGAAGGCCATGGGTTTCGCAGGATTGGATGGCATATTCGGCACCAGCGATGCCACCATTACCTTTAACACGATGTTTACCTTCGATTATGATAACAGTGATGGCGTCGGTGCAACCCTGACTGACTTTGAAACCGTAGCCGCCCACGAAATCGGTCATGCACTGGGGTTTATATCGGCAGTGGACAATATCGATGCGGTTCTTTCACTCGGTGGAACCGACACCGTGGCAGCCACTCCGCTCGATTTGTTCCGTTTTGTCGACGGCGTGCTCGACCCCATGCTGGACCCGTCCGTATTCCCGGAATTTACCACAAACCCCCGCAATTTGATACCCGGGGTCGCTGCGACCTTCGATTATGTTGATGGAGAGCAGGACATGTCCACCGGCAGATCCTTCGGTGACGGCCGCCAGGCATCGCATTGGAAGGACAACAATCTGACCGGCAGCTATATCGGAATCATGGACCCCACTCTGGCATCCAGCCAGACATTTGAAATCAGCGCGGCGGATTTGCAGGCTTTTGACCTGATCGGATTTGACACGGCCACTTCTGAAGTGCCCATCCCGGGCTCCATCGCCCTGTTTGCCACCGGACTTTTCGCTTTCATCGGCTATGGTTGGCAAAAGCGATCCAGAAATCCATAAAGTCGGCTGCTCAGTCCCAAAATGGCTTGGCAGATACAGTCCTTAGAGGAATAATTTTTAGGATTATTGCCACTGTCTTCTGTGGTGAATACTTATAGCCCCCTGTTTCCGTATATATGTACTTAGCTGCCGTCACCGACCAGCACAAACGGTGCCCAGAACAACGGATGGGCATATGAATACCCGGGCCCCTTCTGGTTGTCGATGAGACTGACCATTGCCTGTCGCAGGGCCTCGGCGCGATCCAGTTCAGGCCTTGCGGACTGCAACTCGAACAGGCTGGTCGTCAGGGCCCTGGCACTGGTGGTTTCCACCGGCCAGGCCGTCACCAGCAGTGATCGGGCGCCGGAATAAAAAAAGGCCTGACCGAGTCCTGATACGGCTTCGGCGCCGGCCCCTTCGGCAGCAGCCGTATTGCAGGCCGACAGTACGACCCAGTCGGCATCCAGCCGCAAGCCCATGACTTCCCCCATGGTCAATAGGCCATCATCTTGATTGTCACCGGTGACCGCCGGCGAGGACAGCGCCAGGGCCGGCTGCTGCAGCCCGTCCAGGTCACCGGGCACCAGACCGTGGGTGGCAAACACCAGCACTCTTCGATCAGACAGATTCATGCCTTTGACGGTTTTTTCACTGGCATTCTTACCAAGGAAAATATCCCGGCTCAGATCGGCACTCAAGGCATCGGCTATACCGCGGATCTCATCCGCCGTGTCGGGCAGACGCTGAAGCATTTCGATATTGCAAGAAGATACCTTGGCATCGTCCAGGGTTGTGTCACCGACGATACGGATGCCCCGGTGTCGCAGAGCGCTGCGTGATGTCAACTGACCGGCTGATCGGGCCTGGGCCAGCTGTTCCCGGTTAAACAACGGATCTCCGAAACCGGCGAAGGCCTTTCGGGACTGGTTGCCATCCGGCAGCATTCTCAAGGTGATCAAAGCCGCGCTGGACGGCAGCACCGTTATGGCATGGGTGCGTGCCAGCCAGGGTACACTGCGATGGCCGGTAAATATGAGTCCATCGTCTGCTGCCAATGCGGTGTTTTCAACCGGCAATGTCGACAGCGGCAGCTGGGCGAGGGGACCGTTGGCAACGACCAGGAGGCTGTCGGCTGGCTTCCAACCGTCCTCCACGGGCTTCAAAAGCATTTCGTAGAGCCGATATGCGGTGGCAACATCAAAGTCCTTTACGTCGGCCAGGGTCTGCACATCGTGCTGGTCCAATGCGGCCCGAAGTACGGCTACCATTTTGTGCAGTTTTTTACGACCAGCCGTTACTGCGGTGCAGGCCAATGGGCCATCTTTGGTTAGAGCCCATACAAACGTGCTTTTTTGACCTACAAAAATTGAGATATAAGCTTCACCGGGGACCAGCTGGGTGCGAATGGTGTCAATACCGATTAAATCCGGATTTACAATGGCAGCATATCTGGGAAAGCGTTGTTTGACTTCTTTGTCCAGCGCATCCAATGCGCTTTCAACACGGTTTAATTCGGCCTTCAGCTGTTCCTTGACGGTTTTGTCCTGCAATTTTTCGGGAGCATTCAGCATGGATGACAGACGGCTCTTGAATGCGTCAAACTGTAGCTGCAGGTCCTGTCTCTGGCGAATTATTTCAGTCAGCTCAGGATCGGCGACCGTTGCGCGGGCGGCGCTGGCTGAAATGGCGCGGGCAACCGAACGGGTTTGAAGCGCACCGGCCAGCGCCAGAGCATTGCCGGCTTCCTCAAGTCTGCCACCGTCAAATAAAAGACCCAGATACGATTCCATGATCAGTTCTAATTTATGGCGTCTGATGTTGCGGGCGCCCACCTCACCTTCAGGATCGCGCCATTTTTCCAGCAATGCCGGCAGGGTAACCCGGAATCTTTCCAGGGCCTGGTCGATGCGGTTATCGGCAGCCAGAGCCATTGCGCTCAGGGCCTCAACTTCGATTGTATCGTAGTGATCTGCGCCGAATCGCTCCTGTTTCTGCCGCAGGCCGATGTCAAGCGTCTGCAGCGCCTCAACGGCTTCACCGGCCATCATAAATGCCAATCCCCGGTAGGGACTGCCCCGAAAACATGTTTGGAACGTTTGAATGTCGGTTTTCATTTCCGTTTCAATGGTCTTAAACTGCACCAGGGCCTCATCCCAGCGATTCAGGGTCACCAGCGCTCTGCCAAGTGTTTCGCGGGCCCTGGCGCGTACCAGTGAATCGGCCGGGTAACAGCGATCAATGATCATATTGATAGCCGTATGGGCCATGATGCGTGCGTCTTCATATCGACCCTGGGCAAAAAAGATGTCGCTTAGATGAATAAAGCAGTGAGGCAGAATCTGGTCTTCCTTGTCCGCGATGGCCTCCCTGACCCAAATTTCAGCCTCGGACAGGCGACCCTGCCATATCAGGGCCCGGGCCAGCCTCAATTTGGCATCCGGAACACGCCATCTGCCTTCCCACATGAGAATGTGGCCCATGCCGTCAATCTTTTGAAGTGTCTGGTAGTAACCTATCTCTGCGGCCTGCATGTCTCCCCGGGCAAAATCGACGGCTGCCTGTGCCCTGGTTACGAAATAGTCGGTTCGGGCCTTGTTGGTACCTTTTGATGTTTTGCCCCTCAACACCCACTGGTCGAACATGCTTTTTGCTGCCAGCATCGATTTGCGGGCGGCGCGATAATTGCCGGCATCGGCCTGGAATACGGCCTTTTCACCCTTCGCGTTGGCCAGACAACCCTTCCAGTTGGTCATTCTGGGGATATAATCGACGATCCGGATAGCAGTGCCGATATCGCCGTGAAGTGATTCTTCGGTAGCCAACCGGCGCAACATGGCCGGGCCGGCTTCCCGGCTGAATCCGCTGCTCATCGAGCGGATGGCCGAATTTGTAAGTTTACGCCGGGGTTTGGAGCAGTGTTTGATAATTTTGGGGCTGATGGTTCTAAACTTCTCGACAAGTTTATCTATATCCGCCCCGAAACCACGCGGTGGTGCGGTTTCGTATTTGCCTTTAAATTGCAGCGCGATTTTCTGAGCTTCCTCCACAGATATTGGGGATTCTTTGACGGGCGCACCCGTGCAGGCATAAAAGAAAAACAAAGCACAGAAATGGATGCAGAAGATAAGTTTGAAAAGATTACCGCTTATAAGGTTTGCGCCTGTCGATCGGAATTCTGGTTGCATTATCATTCCCCCGGTTCAAAATGATGAAGTGTTGTCCATGAAAACAATATTAGATCACAACCAGAAAGTGTAATCAATAGTATATTATAAGTAATACTTTTTGGGAATGATTGCGTTAGATGCACCGGTGTGATAACGAAGATCGGCAGGAGAATGAAATGATTGCGACCATATTCATAACATCTTTCATCGTCGCATTTTCCGGCGCCATGATGCCCGGTCCGCTATTGACGGTGACCATCAGCGAGACCCCGCGCCGCGGCTTCATGACCGGCCCGCTTCTGATCGCCGGTCACGGTATTCTTGAACTGGCCCTGGTGATTGCCCTGCTGCTCGGCCTGGGGCCATTGTTGCGGCAGGAAAATGTCTTTATCCTGACAGCGATCGCCGGCTCAGCGGTTCTTTTGTGGATGGCTTTGGGGATGTTCAAAGCCCTGCCGAAGTTGAGTCTGCATACCGGAACCGGCCAAACCGGCAAATCGAACCCTGTGCTGGCAGGCGCACTGATGAGCATTGCCAACTCTTACTGGACCATCTGGTGGGTAACGATCGGTCTGGGTTACATCATGCAGAGCCTGCAGGTCGGCACATGGGGGGTGGTCTCCTTTTTCAGCGGCCACATACTGGCCGATCTGGTCTGGTATTCGCTCATATCCTGGGGCATCTGGAAAGGTAAGGCTTTTATTAGCGACCGGGCCTACCGTTGGATGATCGGTGCCTGTGCCGCATTTCTGGTTGTCTTCGCCGTTTTGTTTGCCCGCGCCGGTGTGTTGAAAATTTTTGCTTAAGGTTTGAATATCAAGAGTTGAAAGCGCACTTAATAGTGCATTAGACCATTGAAATAAATTCTTTGAACGGCAAAAATTTGAAACTGGAAACTGGAAATTTGAAACTGGGAAAAGAAAATGCTGCGGGCTGTCTTTATTGTTTCTATGAGCTATTCGCTATCAGCTATGAGCTTGCGCCACAGGCGCACCATCCAGTATCAATTATCTTCCCTTTACACCCTGGACCATACACCTTATACCTTGTGCGCGGTACCAGCCGTGCCTGTCTTTTCCTATGAGCCTTGAGCTATCAGCCATGAGCTCGCAACGCAGGCGCGCCATCCAATATCCAACCGTTCTGCGGACCACGGACAATTTACCCGGTGAAAGCTACGTAGTAACAGCGCAGCGGACTTCACCGGGGCTGACAACGGACAGTGCCGCGCGCATTGCGTCTTACCGAAAATTGTTTTTGCTTTGATTGATCGGCATTTAAGAACTTTTTATCTCTGAAAGGCCTGCCCTGTAAAGCCCTTCAAATAGGGGTTCGATCAACGTATCGTCCATCAACACCGCCTTTACATAATAAACTGCATTTTTCTCAAAATCCGGATTGATGGCCAGCAGATCGGCGTAGACCGCCTGCGCTCGCTGTATTTGACCCAATTGTCCCAGAGTGGCGGCACGCAATAGCGGATCCCAAAACCAGCCCGGCATATTGATTTTTTTCGCTTCAACCAGGGCGTGTTCATACTCACCTTTACGGAAGTAATCGGTGAAAGGCACGAAATGGAACCAACGTGGGTAGACCGGGGCCATCTCGAAGCTATTGTGTATGCAATCAATCCCGCGCTCGTATTCGCCCGCAAAGGTCAGGCAAACACCCGCGGCCCCGACCAAGAAAGCAGCATCGGGGTTGAGGGCCAACACTTGTTCGGCCGCCGTGATCGCCGTGGTTCGGTCTTTTTGTAGAACGCTTAAAAAACTTTTCGAAAAGTAGGCATACTGGCAGTACGGGTCGATAGAGAGCGCCTCCTGGACGCATTCGGCAGCTTTTTCAAGTGCATTGTTGGCTTGAAGGTAAAGGTAAAGATAAATATCGCAGTGTATCTCTGCCAGCATCGCCCGGGGCAACGCATAGCCCGGGTCAAGGGTTACCGCATGTTCCAGCGCTTCTTTACTTGCTTCAAAAGTATCCGGTGTCAAATGCAAATTATAAAAATAATGGCGCATGACCGCTTCGTAAGCAGTTAAGTTCTGAGCGGGTTTTTCTTTGCAAGCACTCCACAGGGTTTGGACAACGCCACCGTAATTGCCCGCCACCACTGAGACCACCCGCTGCCTTATTTTATCCCGTAGCTCGAACAAATTGGGTGCGGAAAGGGCGATATCGTAGCGGTTACCCCACACCTGTTCCCCGGTTTGCGTGCTTGACAGCTGCAGGGCCAACCTTACTCTCTGCTCACCCCGGTACAGGCTTCCGGTAATGAGGTAATCCACGTTCTGTTCTCGGCCCACCTGTCTGAGGTCAGGCGTTTGGCCTTTATACTGCATCATTGAATAATGTGCCACCACGAAGAGCCCCTGGATCAAAGACAGGCTGGTGCTCAATTGTTCCCCGAGACCGTAGGTAAAATAATCGATTTCCGCATCGTTGTTCAGATTCACAAGGGGCATAACCGCCAGAGAAGGTCGTTTGCTCAAATCGGATTCAACCCTTTCGAGCGATTTAGCTACAGGCATCGCCTGGTGATTCGTTGCGACCTCTTCGGCTTGCGGCCGGGACCTGAAAACCGTAACATAGGCGCCTTTGGGTATGTCTATGCGGATGGCATCGTTGCGACCGTCTGTACCATAATAATACTCCAGCCGCCGTCTTAATCGTCCGGCTTCGATGCGAACAATCGGATCGCCTTGGGGATCGAAATCCATCTGCCTGCCGAACACCTCGGTAGCGATGGTATATGCTTTGACTCTGTCTGTTTGTCCGTTCAGAGTCGCTTCAACAACAAAGCTCAGAAAAGAACGCAGTCGCTCCGACTTTGAAAATTCTCTGCTGGCCAAAATTCGATTTAAGTGCTTTCGAATCGTATCGTTGGATAATCTATTATTAACAGGCATTTAAAATAATTTCTCGTCTGATTGATTGCTATTGTTCACCGATGTTGGGAGGTAAGTTGTTACTGTAACTTACAGTTAATTACTCGACAACTCATATTGAGGTTGAAATATACAGGAGGTGAATCGTTAAATCTATATTTCAGAAACCACCGTGTTCGTAAACGTCTGAACTCAAATTTAAAAAAGGCAGTTTAACACCTCGCGAGGTTGTCATCCAACAATGAATCAAGACAAGTACAAATTGTTGTGCGTTCAGTTTCCTGACCATTGTGCCCTGATTCACCGTCTGGCTCGTGAAAACAGCAATTTCAATGAAATTGTTCAAGATTATGCCGATGTCATCGACGTGCTGGCAAAATGGCGAATTTCGGAAGATCCGTTCGCCGAGAGCCGCATCAAAGAGTATCGAATGCTGCGAAAGGAACTCGAATCAGAGATTGAACAGTTTTTGCTTAATGCGATTAAATCGGCATTAACGTAACCACTTATCATAGATGCGTTTAATGGCCAAGTGTAATTGAAACTGACAGTGATATTGGATGTCGAACAGTGAATAGGTGTTAACTTGCACTGATCTTTGGAGATCGTCGCAACGAATCGAGATTGTAAGTTAAGCTCAAGAAATTCGAAATCACAACCAATTCAAAACCGGAACGAGTATTTTTATTCGCTGTTTCTTTTCGTCTGTGGGGGGTTCCCAAAATGTGTTCAACTGTTTCTAGGGAGGGTAACTCATGATCAAAAATAGATTTTTTTCAATACCGATGTCTAGCATTGTCATCTTTGTTTTCTTGGGATCGATTATTGTATTAGCTGCTGAGGAATTCGATCCTAAAACTGACAAACCAATCATTGATCTTATTAAGGAAAGCCCGGATGCGGTTCCCTTAGAATCGAGAGATCCTTCAAAAGATGTAACGGCTCTATACCGGGACTGCAAGGATAATCCACAACGAGAACCCGGTCCAATCAATATCCAAAAAACCTTTGGCGGCCTGGCTTATCAGGGGATTCCCACTTTCTTTCGTGCGCCAGTCGCCCTGTGTCCAGATGATCTAAAGGCGGGCAACGTGGACGTTGCCATAATGGGAGCTTCCCTTGACATGTCCGCTGGACAGCGTGGGACGGCGTGGGGGCCGCAGGCCGTGAGAACTGGGGAAGTCGTCACACCGTGGGGTGAACTTTTGTCCGTAGCACATCCGTCGGTTGGAGAAATCGATTTCATGCAAATTCTAAAAGTGGTTGATTATGGCGATGCGCCCATCGATATCCTTTCGACTGAACGTAGCCTCCTTTCAGTCCACAGGATGGTGAAGGAGATTGCCGAAGCGGGTGTCATTCCAGTGATTGTGGGCGGCGACCACTCGTTGATGTACCCGGACGTAGTGGCTGTCACCGACGTATACGGTAAGGGCAATGTGGGAGTGATTCACTTCGATGCGCACTTCGATGGCATCCCGCTGCTGTTTGGTCACTACATTTCCCATGGAGGACCAGTGCGACGTCTGATAGACGAAGGCCATGTGAAGGGGAAAAACTTCGTCCAGATAGGTCTTAACTCCGCCAAACCCGGTGCGAAGGACATCGAGTGGATGCGAAACAATCAGGTGCGTTACCACTTTATGGCTGAAATTGACCAAAAGGGGTGGGAAACTGTTATGAAAGAAGCTCTGGCCGAAGCACTTGACGGGCCGGAGTATATCTTCATTACTGTGGATACAGACGTACTCGACCCGGCCTGGGCGCCTGGAATGGGAACGCCGGAACCCGGCGGGATGACCATTCGTGAGTTGTTTCCAATTCTACGCGCCCTTGGCGTTCAGAATCAGGTCGTGGGAATCGATTTGGTTGAGCTTAATCCACTAGTGGATCCAACATACCGCAGCAAGCTTGTGGGGGTGCGCATCCTGCGCGAGATCTTGACCGGTATAGCAATGCGTAAAAAGGGTATCAAAGATCCGATGTATCTGGATGAGAATTGGGTGGATCACGGGGTTCCGTTGAAAAAATAGGAAAAAGGCGTCGGTTCAAGGCTTGTGATCTCTTTCCGGGTGTGCTGCGAGCGCACCCCCATCATAATGTGCTCTCACCAGTATAGGAGCTAATTCTGCCCACGGTAGGAATCGGGGCAGGCTTCGGACCAACTTAAGCAGCACCGTCATAGAGCCGTCGTGAAGAGTGCTGGGGAGGTTTAGGACCATGATCCAATTTGTCAGCCGGTTGATCGTGATCGGACTTTTGGTGGCCCTTTCAATGCCTGTCGATGCTGCATCGCGTTACACCGTTGCCACCGAAGTCGTCACTGATGGCAAACGCTTGCGGTCGGAAGTGGCGACCGTCACGCTGGCGGGAGATAAGGGACGGATTGACTTCATCGAAATCGACGGTCGGAAGGAAAAAGGCGGTCTTTATCTGATGACTCTGAATGGCGGGAAAACGGCTGTAATGGGTGACAAGGGCAAATCGATGTGCTCCGAATGGGAGTCGGAGCGGTATTTCAGGGTAATGGGCAAGCTGTTGCACAAGGCCAGGCGATGGACCAACCTGGAAATCACAGATGTGAGGGTGGAGAAGGTCCTGGAAAAATCCGGCCCTGAAATGCTGGGCTATGCCACCACGCATGTTCGGTTGGTCACCACCGCCGGCGTAAAGTACAATGTGCTCTTCAAAGCGCATCGGTATACCCTCACGGTAACCGATGATATCTGGATGGCGCCGCAGCTGGCGATCCATCCCATCGAACAGCAATGGATCAATGCCCAGACAAGTACGGGATTTGACCTGCTTGATCAACTGCTCGACAGCTGGTACCTGCATCTTCCGTCGACTGTTCTGAAGCAGGAGAGCGTCTTTCGCTATATCGATCTGGTAAAAAAGGGGGAATCCACCAAAGTCGAGAAGATTGCTATCACATCCATCGAAGAGCTGGACCCGCAACAAGTGCCTGCAGCGCTGTTCGAACTGCCAAAGTGTGACAAAGTCAGTCGCCAAAAAATGGAAGCCGCGGCCAAGGTCATGCTCAAAAAGACCATGAAGTAGCGCCACCACCGGGTCCATCATGAAAAAAATCGAAAGGAGCGTGAAGATGATGCCAAGATACGTAAATCTAAAAAATACAGGTCAGGCTCAAGTTCGCTGTGCGTCGAAACGGCATAAAGGGCTTCTGAAAACCACCATCTATTTTGTAATTTGGATCCTTTTTGTGGCCGCCGGCATTGACGCTAGAGCCGATGTATTCGAAGGTGCCGCCGTTGGTGGTTTTATGGGATTGGTATTGGGTGATGATATTGATGACGTTGCTGCAGGTGTTGTAGTGGGGGCCGGAGTCGGTGCCGTTTCCGGTTCAATGAAGAAAAAAGAAGCTGAAAAACGCGCCCAACAGCAACGCGCCCAAGAACAAAAACAATTACAGCAGCAGACCGCAACGGCGCAAAAAGCGGCAAGTGATCAACAGGCTCAGGAGCAGGCCTTAATCCGCGCTGTGGGTGAGGACAATTACCGGGGCCTGCTCGCTCTGGTCGACTGCGAACATCAGCGTGCCGAAGCGCTGGCAAACGCGGGCGCTGCCTCCAGCAACTCCAATCATCAGCTGGCATCTCTGTGGTTAAAAGCGTTGATCGCCAATGATCTCAAACAACAAGACCGCACTGCAGTGCTGTACCCCCAGCTTGTATCGGCGGATGCGGACATCGACACCGAACAGCAAGCCAGCCTGGAGACGGACAAGGTGTTGATGGATGTCCGGCAGGAAAGGCGCGCTCGCGGCATTGCTTGTAAGTTTTAACAGAAGGTGAGGAAAACAGAAGTGAAAAACCGACTATTCCTGTTATGTCTTCTGATTCTCATCGCTGGATTAACCAGGTTGTGTTTTGCGGATGACGGCAGTGGTGCAGCGGAGATGGCGAGAAAGCTCCAAAACCCGCTTGCGAACATAAAAGCCATCATGACCGATAACACCATCGGTTTCAATACCGGTGATGACGACGGCACGTCATACGGATTCCAGCTGCAGCCAATTTATGCAATTGATTTTCCCGACCGTGGATTTACCTTCCTTCCCCGTGCGGTCATTCCGATACTAGGGCTTGAACCGGGGACGAAAACGCGGATCACGGGGGAAGACGGCAACCCGACGCCTTCCGGATCGAGCAGCGTCTGGGGTTTAGGTGACACAATGCTGCAATTTTTCTTTGCACCCCATACGAAGAAAAGGTGGAAATGGGGCGTTGGTCCACAATTTTCGCTGGCCACCCATACCGATAGTGACCTGCGGGGACCCGATTGGGGAGCCGGCGTTACTGGCGTCGTCGTTGGCGATATAACAAAGAATCTCGCCTTCGCCGGTATTGTGGGCAACCATTGGTCTTTCGATGGTGATTTCAACTCCGCCATGATCCAGCCCATGTTGTTTTATAATTTCGATTCCATCCCGGGTGCATACGTGGCCTACAATGCCGTGATCAGCGCGGACTGGAAAGCCGACTCCGACAACACCTGGACGGTGCCGCTGGGCCTCTCCATCGGCCGGACTTTTGACATGGGCAACGGCAATGGCTTGGATATGATGATCGGACCATATTATAATGTGGCCCGGCCGGATGGTGCCGCCGACTGGCTACTTCGGTTCGGCATCAGCTGGATTTTTCCTTAGGATGCGAAAGCGGCATCCACTGCTCGACCAAGTCTATATGGCGGGAGGAGCGATCAAGACTAAATCAGCCTTCGAGGGGGGAATCCACATGGCTTTTAAGTTGGTTGTTGGACGAAGCCGCTACGCGGCGGAAAAAAAAATCAAATTGGTATATAGCTTCTTTAGTTGCTCAATTCCGGGCACAATTAAAGAAAGGAGTATACCATGGACCAAGCGGAAACCAATCGATTTAATGAGCTTTATCAGCGTCACCTGAGATTGCT
>Ga0126335_1000035_pt1 | contig 58921 bp, 48 predicted proteins | sample OlaspJWI45metaG_FD_108409 | JGI IMG/M metagenome (GOLD analysis project Ga0126335, IMG submission 108409) | Marine gutless worms symbiont microbial communities from Oahu, Hawaii - Olavius sp. 1 OAHU.JWI-45 metaG | ecosystem: Host-associated > Annelida > Digestive system > Unclassified | place... | reverse complement strand
TGTTTTACCATCTGGGTACCTCCTGTTTTTGGTTTTAGTTGGTCCTAAACCCAATTATTACAGGGGACCCAGATGGTTTTTCAATTATTATTTTCTAATTCATGCAAGATCGAGGTAGTAGTTGTCAAAAATCTGTTCCGTTTAGATAGACCTTACGCCAGTTGAAGAGCAAGCCGGAACAATTACGGAAAAAGTTCGGAGTTCGGAGTTCGGGGTGCGGAGCCTGCCCTGGCGCTTTAGCGAAAAAATGCTGCATTTGTAAGAATTATTCTTAAATGTCTGGAACTTCGGTGTTCGATCGGTCGCCAGTTCTGGGCCAGGGCCCGCCCTGGTGCTACGGCGAAAAACGGGGTATTTATGTTAAGATCATTTTCATTGCTCAGATAATTCGAGATCCGATCTGTACCCAGTTCTGGGCCAGGGCCCGCCCTGGTGCTCAGGCGAAAATCGGGGTAGTTATGTTAAGATCATTTTCATGGCTCAGATAATTCGAGATCCGATCTGTACCCAGTTCTGGGCCAGGGTTGTGGAAGCGCTTGGGCGCTGTCTAATATTTGAAACTTGAAACTGGAAATTTGAAATTGGGGAAAGGAATTCTATCTTTTTTAGTTTATCTGTGAGCTACGGTCGATTAGCTGAATGCCATCGGGATTGTCTACTCATCCTCAGCACAGTTTTTTAATGATAAAAAACTTTTAGAGCGTTTGGAAGATTAGACGTTGTCGACAACCCACACAAAACTCGAAATCTGCCCATATCCGAACGTTATTCTGACAAACGCTCTACATACTTGTTTATGGATGAAAACTAAAATGTGAAACTGCCGTTTTTATATATCACTTTTGTGTCACCTGATCTTAAGTGGGCGGTAACCCGCTTGGGTTCCGTGTTGACAAGATCCCAGTGCAAAGCCGAATCATTGAATCCCAATTTTTTCTTCAATTCCGGCTTCAAAGCTTGCGACCTGTCGGCATATGCGTTGGTGTAGGAACTGCCTAAAGCGATATGGCAATTGCCGTATTTACCGCCGTAGTTCTCGTCGTACAAGGTGTTGGCCATAAACGCTTTGACGCGCGAAAAACGCCTGTCTGTCAGGGAAAATTCACCGATTCGTGACGCCCCTTTATCCATGGACAGCTGTTTTTTCAGGAATTTTTGGCCTTCTTTGGCCTTTACGCCGACAACGGTGCCGTTTTTAAATTCCAGGCGCACATGATGCACATAATTACCGCTACGGTAGGAAGGCTGATCGGCAAAATAGACACCCTTGGTTCCACGCCAATCCGGGGAGGTGAATACTTCGAAGCTGGGTATATTACGCCCCGACAGACCCAACCATTTTCTATTTGCTCCGGGCGACACATGCAGGTCGGTTCCGCTCGATTCGATATGCAGGGATTCGATGTCCAATCGATCCAACCGCTTTTTTATGGTGGCAATCTTATTATGGATCTGTCGCCAGTGATCAACCGGTGCCCTGCGGTTCAGAAAACAGGATTGAACGACCTGATGCGTGTATTCCGGCAGGGTGAGGCCGGCATGTCCGGCCAGTTCTGCGGTTGGATAGACACACAGGGTCCGGCTGAAGTCACCTTTTGCCTCTCTGCCGTCCAGGATATTCCGGAGGGATTTGCGTGCCAGGGCCACCCTGCCGATTTTGCGGGCATCGATTTTCTGCAGATGGGTGATCGACTCGGGTGCGTAAAGAAAAATACTGCCGTGCAGTTTAGCGTATAACGCTTCTTCCCCTGGCGGTATAAAGTCGAGCTGTGGCAATGCGGAATGGGTATAAAAATCTTTTTCCATCACCGGGGTCGGCAGCATCCGCTGAATTGGGTGGCGTCCCATTCGCAGAAGTTCGCAGTACAATATTTCGGCCAGACGCAGGGCCGGGCGGTAATACTGAATAATGATGTTTTCCCTTTTCTTCATTTTTCCGCTTCGGGCGGTTTTAAGGGCCCAGAGCAATACCTCGGCATAGCGTTGCAGTTGGGTTTCGGTCAACATTGTCATTCCTCACATTAGATACCGGATTTTATTCGGATGGATATTCGCTGATAGAAAAAGTTACGCGTTGCGGGTTACGCGTCAGGGCGTTGCTTCGTTCCAACGATAATCAACAGGTTAATGATGAAAAACAGGTAAAAGGTGTAAGGTTAAAGGTATAAAGTTGAGGTAGCGCTTGCGCGCTGATCTTTTTTATCATTGGCTATGAGCTCACGCCGAAGGGCGTGCCATCCAATATCTAATCCGCCAGACCCACGGCGGACAAGTATCCAAATTATTTTCCTCAAACCTTATACCTTAGACCTTTTACCTTGTACCATTTACCGATACATCATTGCCCTTGCCTCAGTTTCATATTATTGTTGGAGCGCAGCGACTCTTTAACCCTGGCCCATAACTGGCTACCGATCGAATACCGAAGTTCCAGACATTTACGAATAATTTTTACAAATGCCAGCATTTTTTCGCTAAAGCGCCAGGGCAGGCTCCGCACTCCGCACTTCGAACTCCACACTTTCCCCTATAACGCACTGATTGCTGTATGTTTGGCCTGCTTTCGCACTTTAGCCACTATCCTGCTCTTTTAAAAAATACCGATGATATTCAGGCTCGCTGAAATGGGTTTTCAACAGTCGGGTCAGCAGGTTGAAGATCTCTTCGAGCTCGTGATCGGATAGCCTGTGAACCAGCGCTTCCATCAGCCTGTCATCGGAGAATTTTTGCAGGTAGTAGACGACCGTCTTCTCATTGGTGGGCCGATCGAGCCCGAATCCTACCAGGCCTTCATGCGATTCGACAAATTCATGGGTGTGTTTGCGCATATCTGATTTCCACGTTGGTGTTGTGAACGGGTGTGTTTTTGACCGGTTGTATTCATTTGCAAAGCATCTGTCAATATTTCCGGCAAATCTCGTGGCATTGTTCCATGGTGGCAGTTGTGATATAGTTCCCAACCGTTCGACCTATATTCTGAATGGCGCGTGTATCCAGCCCCTAATGGCAGTTTAAAGCAGCAGCACAATGGATCAGGTTGACTTTTTTACGACAAATGACGGCCTATCAATCCGCTATGGCATCTGGCGCAGCCGGCAAACGCCGGTCCGCGGCACAGTTATGCTGCTCGGGGGCCGGAAGGAATTTCTGGAGAAATATACCGAAACCATCGGGGATCTGAACCGTCGCCGCTATGATGTCTGCAGCTTTGATTGGCGCGGCCAGGGCCTATCGACCCGATTGTTGCCGGACCGTCTGAAGGGCCATGTCGGCCGGTATGAAGATTACCTGAAGGATCTGAACCAGTTTTATCGACAGGTCATTACCCGGATGGGTGAGAATCCGCCGTACCTGCTGGCCCATTCGATGGGTGCCCATATCGCCCTGCGTTACCTGCACGACCATCCCGAGCGGTTCAGCAAAGCTGTGCTGACGGCTCCGATGATAGATATCCATTTGGGGCTTTATCCCGGATGGCTGGCTCGGGGCATGATCAGGTGGGCTTCCAAATTCAATCGGGCCGAATCCTATGTGCCCGGCGGCAGAATACACTCCCAGATAAATTATCCTTTCGAGGGCAACAAACTGACCTCCGATCCTATCCGATATCAGTTCGATAAAAAAGCCATTTCCGCCAATCACGATCTGGCGCTCGGTGGTGTTACTTTCGGATGGCTGGCGGCCACATTTGAATCCATCCGGCTTCTGAACCGACCCGGCTATGCCGAGCAGATCGCCGTTCCGCTCCTGATGGTTGCTGCCGGACAGGATCGCATCGTCTCAACCCGCGCATTTCAGTCCCTGTGTGCCCGCATGCCCGCGTGCCGGGCAGTTGAACTGGAAGGTTCGCGACATGAGATTTTAATGGAACGCGATGCAATCAGAAACAGGTTCTGGGCACTGTTTGATGAATTTGTCCGTTAGCCCATACGAATATTTCCGTTTTGAACCATCTGATCGAATTTACGTTTCAGATAGCGCTTGAAGATATTTCGGGTTTCCGGAATAAGCAGCAGCAGACCGGCCGCGTCGGTCATGAAGCCCGGCGTCAACAGCACGATCCCGGCTACAAAGATCAGCAATGCATCCAGCAACTCGTCGGCCGGCATGATTCCCTGCCGCAGGCTGGCACGCACCCTGAACATCGTATGCATGCCCTGCAGCCGCGCCAGGTAGGCCCCCGCAAAACCTGTGGCGATAACCAACAGCACCGTTCGCATTGCCCCGATATGTTCGCCCACACGGATCAATAAATAGATTTCAATGACCGGTATCAGCGTAAATGCTAAAAAGAGTATCCAAAACATGAATTCACATCTCAGGTATCATCTAAGTCGAATGTCAGTCCGTCATCGGGATTGATTTGATTGAGCATTTCACAGTATTCTTCAGCCCGGCGCTGGGCCAATGATTTCGTCCCCACACGTGTGCCGGGTTCGCGGTGAAATGATGCGATCAGGATTTCACCTTCATCGTTTTGTTCCAAAACCTGGTAGCCGTCTTCATAATGTCTCACTAAATACTTCATTGAGTCTTTCCTCCCGGCAAGTCAATTGGACCGGCGCTGCTTTGCAACCCCGGGCGGGTATCACCAAGTGCATGATTTTATAAATTCGGTGACGGATTTTGGTCAATGAGGGCTGTATGGTAAATAACACCGTCACCATATTAACGAATGTTTGTACTAAGGGCTGTCATCTTTGGATCGTTCCGTTTGTTTGAAGCCGGATTTACTTCAAGGAACGGACCGGCAATGCCCGGCAGCCGTTGATGTCATAGGATGGTATCGTAAATGAATCACCCATGTTGAAGTTATATGCCAGATGCGAGCCGAGTACCATGTCCGATGACCAGACCAGGATGCAACTCAATTTGATTTCCGGCACGATACGCACCACAAAACCGCAATCGGTTGAATACCCTTTATAGGCAGTTTTCACAATAAAAAGACTCTGCAACTCCTCTATCGTGGGCAGGCGCCAGTTCTTGTATTTATTGTTAAGGGTATCATTGAAATTTTCAAGTGCCCAGGCCCGGGCCTGTTCCCAGTCGATGTCACCGTTGTTATCCGATTTAGCCCACATCAGTCCGAGTTGATGATCGGTAATGGTTCCGTCGCCATTGTCGGTAAATCGCGGTCCAGCCGGGCTCACGGCCCCCAGGAGCAGGTTAGCCAATATTACAAGGCTGCAAATAGCGGTATAGGTTTTTCGTTGGCGCATCGGAATCTCAAAACAGTACCGGGGCTTCATAAAATCGGATCGAATAAATGGCCCGGTCGGTCCATTGCTTCAGCCAGGCCCGGGGTCGGACACCTGGCAAACACATCCAAGTGAACCAGGGCGTTGACGGTCGCGTTTTTGTCACCGGCCGCGCGTAGACGTTTGACGATAAATACCAGATTTTCGGTCATCGGACATACCGGCTATTTATCGGGCAGCAGAATGCAATCCTTAAACGTTGCGGGCGTCCAGAGCCATTAGAAGCACGGATTTGCGAGTTCATTAGTGTTTAGACATAGATTCACCGCCCGCTTCAGGCTTCGCTCTGCGAGCTTACGTCTTCGCTGAAGCTACGCCGCACAAGACGACCCGACAAGCCGCTCCAGACGCAATGAGCACAGAGGGTATTTTTCCTATTTCTTTTCACGGCAAACATAAAAAAGAATTCTCTGCGTACTCTGCGGTGAATACAAATCCTAAGGAAGAATGTCTAAATAATTTTTGCCGCATCAGTAAGTCCAATTAAAAGACGGACAACGACCCATTTTGCATGAAAAACTAAGATAATGTCAATCATATTTGTCAGGATAGCAGCGGCAGGCGTGTTTCCGGCGACTGCTCTCTGAGCGAACCGGAATCGGTGCCTTCAAAATCGACCGTGACGATGTTTTCACATATTGTGTTCATTTTTTGAACAATTGTCTTGTGATCGGGATGATTGTGGTAACGCTGTAAGGTGTCCAGGTTGGCAAACAGAGCCACCAGGCCGAAATCGTAAGACTGCCGGGACCGAACGACGTCGCGGCCGAGTTCGTACATCTGGATTTCATAGATACGGTTGGGGAGCTCATCCAGGCTGGATTCCAGATCTTTGATAGCATCCTCGGACACATCCGGTTTAAATTTCATCAAAACGATGTGGTTGATCATTTGCAAACTCCTTGATGATTTCAATTTGATTTGATTATAACTAACATATATACTATCTGAGCCGATAGCCAATAGCAAAACCATCATGGTCGGCACAGGTTATATTCGACAGATAGAACTATCAGGAAGGGGTGGCAATGAAAATAATCGTTTTAGGGACCGGGTACGTGGGACTTGTGCATGCGGCGGCATGTTCGGAATACGGGCACGATGTGTATGCCTGTGATAATGATGTAAAAAAAATTAAAGCCTTTTCGACCGGCCAGCCGGAGCAAATCGAAAAATTTGTCAACGAACCCGGGTTGTGCAATATCATAAGGGAGACGATTGATCGCTATCTTTTCTTTACCTCCGATCTGGAATCGATATTGGAAGGCACCGATGCCGTTTTCATGTGTCTGCCGACACCGCCCAATCTTGATGGCTCGACCAACCTGACCTTTTACGATGCAGCCGCCGAAACCATGGCTGAATTGTTTGCCAAACGCAAAGACCGGCGCCGGGTAGTGTTCATCAATAAAAGCACGGTTCCCATTGGAACAGCGCGCCATTTGCAGGATATCATGAACAAGCACAGGGTAGAGAATTTCGGCGTGGCCTCCAATCCGGAATTTCTGGCCGAAGGCACGGCGGTTGTCCAGGCCCGGCGACCGGACAGGGTGGTGGTCGGTTGCGACCATGAAGAAGATTTTAACATCCTCAGGCGGGTCTATTCACAGTTTGTCCATCATGTACGCATCAAGTATATCGAAACGTCCCCCGAGACCGCCGAAGCGATTAAATATGTGGCCAACACCATGCTGTTGACCTATATTTCTTTCTGGAACGGTGTCGGGGCTAAAATTGGTGAGAAATTCCCGAATATTATGATCGACGATCTGCGCCTGGGGGTCACCGCAGACGACCGCATCAGCACCTGGGGGTCATTTGTGAGCAACGGGGCCGGCGGCAGTTGTTTCGGCAAGGACATCGCATCATTGATCAATCAACTGCGACGGGTCAATGTCAGCACGAAGATGCTGGAAGCATCTTACGAGGTCAATGAGTTTCAGAAAGTATACCTGATTGAACGGGCCGCCACCGAAGTCGATTTCCAATTCAACAACAAGACCATCGCAGTTCTGGGTCTGGCATTTAAAAAGCATACCAATGATATGCGTGATGCCTCTTCCATAAAGGTCATCGAATCGTTGCTCGGTAAGGGAGCCGCACGGATAAGGGCTTATGATCCCCTGGCCAATGATACGGCACGCGAGGTTTTTGACCCCAAAAAAAATATACTGTTCGAGAAAATTGATTATTTCGACAATGCCAAAGAGGCCATCGAGGGTTCCGACGCCCTGTTCATTTCGACCGACTGGGAAGAGTTTCGGGGTGTCTCGCGAACCATCGAAGAGCTTGTGAAGCCGCCATTTCTTGTAATGGACGGGCGTCGCATGATACCTGATTACGAGGACCTGATAGCGAAAAACTACACCTACCTGGCAGTCGGCTCGATGGCTATGGGGCCCATGGAAAGGTAAACGCGGGCCAGGGGCATCTCGAAAATTGCGGTCGCTCTTTGAACCGCATTGACGCGCCCGTTACCCATCCCACCTATCGGCGGAACTGCAACGTACAGTCGGGGATGCATCATTTCAGGGCCAGGGCCGGTTTCGGCGATCCGCATCCACGGGCCGGATGCCGGTTTGCAATGCCGGGCCGGTTAGGGTCAGATTTGCCGCCCGCCAGGCCATGTGATGCCCTGTTCGCAGTCGATCATTTAATCCGCACTTTGCCAATCATCACAGGGAAAATACCCTGACCCCGAAAATACCGGCAGCCAGAGAACACCCTCCCGACGGTGATCGTATTTGCTTGACAGGCTGGACATTTGTGAGTAATGATCTCCAATTTGCATGACTACCGGAAGCTGGAGGATTTAATGAACTACAAAAAGACGCTCAATCTTCCCAAAACCAAGTTCCCCATGAAAGCCAATCTGGCCCAGCGTGAACCGGAACAGCTCAAAGCCTGGGACCAAACGGAATTGCATTCAAGGGTTCGCCGTGCGTCCCAAAACCGGGATCGTTTTATTTTGCATGACGGACCGCCCTATGCAAACGGTCATATACATATCGGAACGGCCTTAAACAAAATCCTGAAGGACATAATCGTACGATCCCGGCAGATGGCCGGCTTTGATGCCGTATACGTGCCGGGCTGGGACTGTCACGGACTGCCGATCGAACACAATGTAGACAAAGAACTCGGGGAAAAGAAAAAAGAGCTGTCACTGGACGATATAAGACGGCACTGCCGGGCTTATGCGGAAAAGTATATCGAAATCCAGCGCGAAGAATTCAAACGGCTCGGTGTAATGGGAGATTGGGACGATCCCTATCTGACAATGAAATATCGCTACGAGGCCACGATTGCCCGGGAATGCGGTAAATTTGCCCTGGACGGCAGTCTGTTCAGAAGTAAGAAACCGATTTACTGGTGCAATACCTGCCAGACCGCTTTGGCCGAAGCCGAGATCGAATACGCCGATGAGCCTTCGCCATCGATTTATGTCAAGTTTGCTTTCAAAGACGATTTGAGCCGTGAAATCCCGGCTGGAGCGGGGAAAAAGACATATATTGTCATCTGGACCACCACGCCCTGGACCATCCCGGCCAACCTGGCCGTAGCGCTGCATCCTGATTTTGATTACGCCGCCGTGGACACTAAAAACGGCGAAGTTGTCATCATGGCAAAAGAGCTGGTCGACAGCTGTATGCAGACTTTCGGCATCAGCGACTATGCCGTAATTGCGGATATCAACGCCCGAACGCTGGAGCACAAACGTGCCGTTCATCCCCTGTACAACCGGGATTCTCTGATCATCCTGGCCCCGCACGTCACGCTGGAAGCCGGCACCGGTTGTGTGCACACCGCCCCCGGCCACGGACGCGAGGACCACGACGTTGGTCTGGAATATGGCCTGGATGTCTACTCGCCGGTGGACGATCAGGGGCGCTTTACCCCGGAAGTCGAATTCTTCGGCGGTCAGTTCGTATTCGATGCCAATAAAAACATCAATGCCAAACTCAAGGAAACCGGGCACCTGCTGGCCGAAGAGGCCATCGCCCATTCCTATCCGCATTGCTGGCGATGCAAAGCGCCGGTCATTTTCAGGGCGACCCCGCAGTGGTTTATTTCAATGGATAAAACCGGGCTGCGCCAGGCCGCTTTGAAAGAAATCGATCGGGTGACCTGGATTCCACACTGGGGCCGGGAACGGATCTACGGGATGATTGAAAACCGGCCGGACTGGTGTGTATCCCGCCAGCGTGCCTGGGGCGTGCCGATTGCGGTTTTTTACTGCCAGGACTGCGAAACCCTGTTGACCGATACCACCATCATGGAGGCGGTCTACAGCAGATTCGAGGCGCACGGCGCCGATATCTGGTTTGAAAGCCGCATTTCGGATTTCATCCCGGATGGCACCACCTGCAAGCAGTGCATGGGAGGGAGGTTTACCATGGAGACCGATATCCTCGATGTCTGGTTCGATTCAGGTGTCAGTCACGCCGCCGTGCTCGAACAGCGTCCCGAGCTTAAATGGCCGGCCGATCTATACCTGGAGGGCAGTGATCAGCATCGTGGCTGGTTTCACAGTTCGCTGCTGACCGCCGTGGGTACCCGAGGTCAGGCCCCTTACGAGTCGGTGTTGACCCACGGATTTGTGGTCGATGCCGCTGGCCGTAAGATGTCCAAGTCCCTTGGCAATGTGATTGCGCCAAAGGAGGTCATCGACCGCTACGGTGCCGAAATTCTGCGTCTCTGGGTGACGGCCACCGACTATCGCGAAGATATTCGGATTTCCGAAAATATACTCAGGCAGCTCAGCGACGCCTATCGGCGAATCCGGAATACCAGTCGTTTTATGCTCGGCAACCTGTCCGATTTTAATCCGCAGACCGATGCGGTGCCCTATGATCAGATGCCTGAAATGGATCGTTTTGCCCTGCACACCCTGCAGGCATTAATCGCCCGGCTTCGCCAGGCATATGACGATTACGAGTTTCACGTCATATATCATCGCCTTTATAACTACTGTACACTGGATCTTTCGGCCTTTTACCTTGATATCCTCAAAGATCGCCTGTACACTTCGCCGCCCGATTCGACGGCCCGTCGCAGCGCCCAGACGGTCATGTTCACCATACTGGATGCCATGGTCCGTCTGATGGCGCCCATCCTGGCCTTCACCGCCGAAGAGATCTGGAAGTACATGCCGGCCAACAGCGGCACCGCAGAAAGTATTCATCTGGCCGGTCTGCCGGAAGTAAAGACAGACTGGCAGGACGGTGATCTGGCGATGCGCTGGGAGAACCTGCTGAATATCCGGGGTGAAGTCACCAGGGCCCTGGAATCCGCGCGGGCCGATAAACTGATCGGACATCCCCTGGATGCCGCCGTCACCCTGTCGGTTGATCAGTCATTGTATGAAACGCTGGAACCTTACATCGACCAGTTGCACACGATTTTCATTGTCTCCCAGGCTCATCTGGTAACCGGGCAGGATCTGGCCGACGCCTACCGGAGCGAAGAAATCGAAGGGCTGGCAATTCAAATTGCCCCAGCAGAAGGCGTAAAGTGCGAGCGCTGCTGGATCTACGAGCCGACCGTGGGATCCTTTAATGACCATCCCACGGTGTGTGAACGCTGTAAGAAAGCCCTGGACGAGATTGGCCCAACGGAGTGACTTGGAGACGGGGAGACTGGGCGACGGGGTGCCGGGGAGGATGAATTAGAAAAGGACACAGATTAACGCAGATAAACACGGATAAAAGATAGAGTTGCGGGTTACGGGTTGCGAGTTGAGGTGTCGCTTCGCGCGGTTATAAAATCGGTCAGCGCGTAAGCGCTTCAATTCCCCAGTTTCCAATTTCTAATTTCCAGTTTCAGCCAGTTTAGAAGAAACATTAGGAATAACTTTGTATCCCGAACTTGAGAAACTGCCTTTTAATGTTCAATAACAAATACATAAAACTGGCTATAATCGCCGGTTTGGTCATTTTGACCGACCAGATCACCAAATGGATGGTCCTGGCGCATCTGCCGCTATTCAAATCGGTTCCCGTCATACCGGATTTTTTCAATCTGACCCATATTCAAAACCCGGGGGGTGCATTCGGATTTTTAGCCGACCAGAGTTTTATGGTGAGGCGCATGATGTTTGTCGTCGTGTCTCTGTTTGCCACCGGACTGATCTTCTGGTTCTATCATCGAACCCCGGCATCCCATCCGTTTCTGGCAGCCGGTTTTGCCTTGATTTTCGGCGGAGCGATCGGGAATCTGATTGATCGTCTGCGTTTTGGCAAGGTCGTTGATTTCCTCGACATTTATGTCCGGGGCTGGCACTGGCCGGCATTTAATGTCGCCGATAGTGCCATATCCGTGGGCATTGCCATATTTGTCTACCACCTTTTATTCAAAAAGTATCCGGAAGCTTCCACCTAAATACACACATTCGTAAATATGGTGACGGTTTTTTTTGCCACAGAGAACACAGAGTTCACAGAGCAATAAATTATACGCTTTTCTCTGTGCTCTCAGTGTCCTCTGTGGTTTAGCAACCGTTGACCAAAATACGTCATCGAATTTATAAAATCATGCACTAAGGCGCCTGTCTGAGGTTATTTACATAAAACAAACATCGTTTTTATCCCGTCCTCACACTGTTAATATACGCTTATTCATTCTGCTGGCGGGATTAGCATCATCAATGGTGTATCGACTCGAGTGAACCTGTCGAAGGCCTTGGGCAATCCAACCGGATCGCCGGGTGACAAGAATTTCGGATTGAGCAAACAGGAAACAGCACCATTTCATACAAGATATTAGAGAAAAAGGTCTCACGCAAAGTCGCCCGCCGTCGTTCCGCTTACGCGAAACTATGGCGCGGCAGGCCAAAGGCGCAAAGAAAATTAAAAAAGACCGAACGCCTCGATCCAATATCTAATATCCAAGATCCAGGCCATCGGGTATCCGGCATCCGGATCAAGTAAATCGTACCAAGCGTCCAGCGATTGATCGATTTTCATAGTGTATTTCGAACCATTGAATTGATTTATGCCAAAGGTAGCTTACAAAGACATCGATTCCTTTTTTAAAAAATATAAAAAGGATCTCGGCAACAACGCCGGCCGGCAAACGGGCACTGTCTTTTTAATTTTCGGCGAAGAATCGCTTTACAAAGCAGTTTTGAACAGACTCAAAGAACTGCTGCTGCCGTCTGCCGCCGGATCTTTGAATTTCGAGCCGCTGGAAGGCACCGACATAAATTTTCCCGAGATCATTGAACGGGCCAATACCTTTTCACTGCTGAGCGCTCCAAAGGTTGTTGCCGCTCTGGATGCGCAGGTGTTTGATTCCAGGCAGAATGTGTCCCAAATGTGGGAAAACGCCCGGACTGCATTTAAGGACCAAAAAATACACCCGGCAGCCAAAATCGTATTACGGATTATGGGACTGAAGGGCCTTTCGCTGGCCGATAGCATTGGCGACAAATCCTTTCGCGCACTTGCACTGCCGGATGCGGATGGGGACGACTATCAGGTTTGGGACGATATTCTTACCTACTGCAAAAATCGGAATCTGCGTGTGCCCCGGGCTGCCGACAGTGCCGGGTTGTTGCAGCGGGCAATTGAAAAAGGACTGCCCGCAGGCAATTACCTGGTTGTTACCTGCGCGACGGTCGATAAAAGAAGGAGCCTCTACAAAGCCTTTATGAAAAACGGCACGATTATCGACTGTTCGGTTCCCAGAAGTGACCGGCGGGCCGACAAACAGGTTCAGAATGCACTGTTGCAGGAAAAATTAAAAGCCGCTCTGGCGGTGAATGCAAAAACAATGACCAACGATGTTTTTAAAGTCCTGGTGGAAATGACCGGATTTGAACTGCGTGCCTTCGATTCCAATGTACAAAAATTGATCACCTTTGTCGGCAGCCGCAAAAGCATCACCCGTGACGATGTTAATAGCGTCATTACACGGACCAAGCAAGATCCAGTTTACGCCTTTACAAATGCCGTTACGGACCGGAATCTCAAAGATGCCCTATTTTATCTCAATACACTGATGGCCGACGGTCCCGGGGCATTGCGTCCCGAACAGATGCTCGTCGCTGTACACAATCAGATGCGAAAATTGCTGGTGATCAAAGATTTTCTAAAAAGTACATTGGGGAACAGCTGGTATACCGGATGCCCATTCAACCTGTTTCAGCAAAATGTACTTCCACTTGTAAAAAAGTACGATCGCGTGCTGCTGGACCGGCTGGATCACTGGCAATCGGTCCTGTCGGAAAACGAGACCGCAAAAGGAGCCAAAAAGAAGAAACCGAAAGTGACCACCGATTTGTTGATTGCCTCAAAAGGGTCCAATCCCTATCCGATATACCTGATGCTACAAAAAGCAGAGCGTTTTTCACGGCAACACCTGCTCAATTGCATCAAATTTTTGAGCCAGGCCGATCGGCGCATAAAAACCGGCGGAGCCGACAAAAAGCTGATCCTGGAGGAACTGCTGATCAGGATATGCCGACAGTCGGTGCCGGCGTCCGATGCAGATGCGTATTTATCGGCGGTCACAGGAAGGCCGCAAAAGTAGCCGGCAGCGTAAATTCGATTACTGCCGCTTCAAACTAGATTTGCTTTAACCGTCCGACAGACCTGACGGTAATAGGGCCATCGATTCCAGCAAGCTGTCTGAAGGCTCACCCATCCTGGTCACAGGTCCCGGTCAGGGCCGGCACAGGTTAAACTTACAATCCCTAAATCACCCGGGAGGGGAAAGAAATGTCGAAGACCAAAATCGTCTGCACCATCGGGCCATCCAGCAGAAAGCGCCGTATTTTGGCCAACCTGATCCACCAGGGCATGGATGTGGCAAGATTGAACTTCTCCCACGGCACGCACGCAGAGCACCTGGAGAAAATCGAAACGATCCGCTCGCTTTCCGATGAACTGGGCAAACCGATCGGTATTTTGCAGGATCTCTGCGGACCGAAAATCAGAATCGGAGAGGTGCCGGAATTGGGTATCCGCCTGGATGCCGGCCAGGAATTGATCCTGACGACCGAGAGGATACGCGCTGTCGATAACCGCGTGTCTGTTTCCTATCCGAATTTGGCCAACGATGTAAAAGAGGGTGACCGCCTGCTGCTGGCAGACGGGATGATGGAACTGGTGGTCAAGAGAACAAGCAGCCATGAGATCTTCTGTGAAATCATTATCGGTGGCATTCTGACATCCCACAAGGGCATTAATTTGCCCACCGGTACCATCAAAGCACCGGCACTGACCGATAAGGACAGGAAAGATCTGTTGTTCGGATTAAAGCACCGTGTCGATTATGTGGCCCTTTCGTTTGTCAAATCGGCCGCTGATATCATGCGGGTCCGGGATATTATTGAACAGCAGGACATGAATACACCGGTGATCGCCAAAATTGAAAAACACGAGGCGTTGGATTGCATCGATGAAATAATCGAAGCCGCTGACGGGATCATGGTGGCCCGGGGTGATCTGGGCGTCGAGATACCACTTGAAAATGTGCCCAGTATCCAGAAGTTGCTGATTCGAACCGCCAATAAAATGGGCAAACCGGTTATCATTGCCACCCAGATGCTGCGCTCCATGGTCGATTCTCCCCGTCCGACCCGGGCCGAGGCGGCCGATGTGGCCAACGGCGTACTGGACGGTGCCGATGCGGTCATGCTCTCGGAAGAAACCGCCAGCGGCGCCTATCCGGTAGAAGCCGTGCAATATATGCGGCGGATCATCGAAAGTGCTGAAAGAAACTATCCCCATCAAAAATACCTGAGTGTCATGGGCAAAAGTGACATCACCGAGTCTGTTTCCTACGCCGCCTGTGTGGTTGCCAATCAGACCGATGCATCCGCAGTTGTTGCCACCACCCGCACCGGTGTGACCGCCTGGCAAATATCACGTTTCCGGCCGAACACCAAAATGATTGCGCTGTCACCCGACCGGCAAACCGTTCGCAAGCTGTCCCTTTGCTGGGGCTGTGTTCCATTTCATATTTCCATTATCGAAGATACCGACGAAATGATCGAAAAAGCCGCCGATGCCGCCCTTCACACCGGCCATGTATCGGCCGGGGATATCATCGTGATCACCGCCGGCCGGCCGGTCTGGGCCGAGGGTCGCACGAACATGCTGTGGGTGAAGAAGCTATAGCGGTGCGGGTTGCGAGTTGCGGGTTAACGGGTCACGGGCTTGCGGGCAACGACCATTGCAAACAGAATGCCTTGATCCAGTATCCAGAATCCAGTATTTCAAAAATCGATAGTAATCCTTGATCTAAAATCCAATATCCAATATCCAGTATCAAGCCGCTCTTATTATCCAGAATCCAGTATCGAGTATCCAGAATCCAGAACCCAGTATCCAGTAAACAAGGAACACCTATGAAAGGCTTCATCAGAACACAGGAGGAAAAGATGGCCGTGCGACTGCTATCATGGCAGTATCAGAAGAAGAATATCGAACTGCCGCCGGCTGAAGAACTGGAACAACAGGCCGCCCGGCTGGTTGACGATGCCCATCGCATCGCCAAAGAAAGGGGCGGAAATGTACTGTCCATTTTGAAAGACATGGTGGCCGACGTCAGGAAAAAGGATTAGGTTGAAAAAGAAATAGCTATGGCAAGCCAGACCTTCCCCATATCGCTCATCCGTATCTAATTGCACCGACCGTCGGTTACGCACGACCGCATACACCGTGAGAAATTGTAATACAGGCTCAACCAGCGTCTTTACAGGCATCCGACCCTGGTTTCGGCGCCGGCCGGCTATGGCAAGAGCACCCTGGTGAGCTGTTGGGTGGCGGCTTCTGAGCTGCCCGGTGCCTGGGTGTCGCTCGATGACGGCGACAACGATTTGCGCCTGTTCCTTGCCTATCTCATCGCGGCGATCCAATCCATTTTCCCGCATGTCGGAAGTGAAACCCGGAAATACCTGCAAGCTGCCAATTTGCCTCCTATGTCAGAGCTGGTCAGCACTTTTATCAACGAACTGGATCGCATCGAAGATAACTTTATTCTCGTGCTGGATCCGGGTCTGAGAAACAAAGAAATCGCCTCGAAGCTGTTCATCTCACCGAAGACGGTAAAAAAATACACCCAGAACATCTACCCAAAGCTCAAGGCTTCCAACCGCCGACAAGTCGCAGCCTGAGCCTATGAGCGGGGGATTCTGTCATAGGACAGTCTTTTACAGGAAATTATTCTTGACATGTATATGTACATAAATAAGGTATTGATGATCATTCATTGTTTTGCACAGCAACAGGCCTAAGGGGTTTTAACATGATAGACAGAACAATCGCTCTTCCCCTCCTACGTACCAAGCTGTACCGGCCGCCGGTCGCCGAGGACCATATACACCGGACGCATCTGCTGGAGCGGCTCAATCAGCGTATACATCGGCCGCTGACCCTGGTTTCGGCGCCGGCCGGTTACGGTAAGAGCACCCTGGTGAGTTGCTGGCTGGAGTCATGCAATATCCCCAGCGCGTGGGTGTCCCTGGATCAAAACGACAGCGACCTGAGCGTTTTCGTCTCTTATTTTCTCGCCGCTGTTCAGACCGTTTTTCCCGGCTTCGGCCAGGAGACTCAGGCCTTTCTCAAAGCTGCTGAATTGCCACCTGCGGCGCAGCTGGCCCGCACGTTGATCAACGAGCTCGATCAGGCAGAAAAAGAATTCATCTTGGTCCTGGATGACTATCACCTGATAAGGGAAAAAGCCGTTCACAATCTGCTGGCAGCGTTGTTGTCTCATCCACCCGGACCCATGCACCTGGTCCTGGCGACTCGACGCGATCCGGCTTTGCCCCTTTCTGAACTTCGTGTCCAGGGACATATGACCGAGATCCGTGCGCGCCAGCTGCGCTTTTCAAAAACAGAAACCGCCGCTTTTCTGCGGCAAGTGATGGGACTGGAGATCGATGACAGAACGGCAGCCATCATAGAAAAAAAGACCGAAGGCTGGGTGGCCGGCTTGCGGCTGGCAGCCCTTTCTATGCGCAAGCAGACAGACCTTGACCGCATCCTGGACCATTTGCCGGAAGAAGGTAGTTACGTTATGGATTATGTTGCCGAGGAGATCATCACGCAACAGCCACAGGAAATCCAGAAATACCTGATGACAACGTCCATTCTGAAGCGCTTTTGCGCTCCACTGTGTGAAGCGCTTTGTCCGGTGGATGCCGAGGTGAACACGTGTGTCATGGGTGGGCAGGAATTTTTGGAATCGCTGCAGCAGGCCAACCTTTTTGTGATCTCTTTGGATAATCAACGGCACTGGTTCCGCTACCACCACTTGTTTCAAAGACTCTTAAAACACCAATTAGAGCGTTGCTTCAGCCCGGAAAAAGTGGGCGAGTTACATAAAATTGCGGGTAAATGGTTCGCGGACAATGGATTGATTGAAGAAGCGCTCGAACATCAACTGGCAGCCGGCGACATTCCGGCAGCAGCGCAATTGGTGGCCTATCACCGCCACGACCTCATGAATAGGGAACAGTGGCACCGTTTGCGCCGTTGGTTAAGCAAGCTTCCCCGCGACAGCATTGAAAAGGATCCTCAACTGCTCATGGTGGAGGCCTGGCTTCTGATCGGGTGGGCGGAAATGGCGGAGGTGAAGGATCGAATCGAAGCCATTTTGACCGCAATGTCTCCAGATTCGCCCCTCAGAAAGAAACTGGAAGGTGAGTGGGATACCTTGCGCAGTCTACTGCATTACCACGTGGCGGACAGCCCGAACGCCCTTGCTTATGCGCAGCAGGCGATGGTAAAGCTCCCCCGGGAACACATGAGTGTACGAGGTTTGGCCTTAATGCTGCTGGGACTGTCGCATCAAATGGCAGGTAATCTGGGAAAAGCGCACTCGGTTGTGTTGGCGGCACTAAAAGAAAAAGACGGCCATCAAAGCACCTACCAGGGCCGGGTGCTGCTCACCTTCTGTTTTATCGACTATATGGAAGCTGATTTGAATAGAGTGTTACAAGTAGGCCAGCAGGTTATAAGACTCGGACAGGAAATGGGGCTGGCCGAACTCGTCGCGCACGGATATTACTTTCAGGGCATCAGTCACTATGATCGCAACGATCTGGCCGCGGCAGAAAATAACCTTTTATCTGTGGCCAAAGGCGCCCACGTGGTGAATTCTCATAACTTTGCCTACAGTGCCTTTGCCCTGGCCCTGACTTATCTATCAACAGGACGGTCGGACCAGGCGCGTGAGATGGTTGAATCGGTCGTCAATCATGCCATGGAGATTCACAATATCTCGCTCCTGCAAACTGCCGAAGCATTTCAGGCGGAAATGGCCATTCGGCAGGGGGACATTGCCGGGGTTGCCCACTGGGCCAAAGCGTTCGATCCCGATCCTTTCCTTGTGGCATATCGATTCTATGTGCCGCAGATTACATTTGCAAAATGGTTCATGGCTCAGGATACAGTAGATAGTCGGCGGCAGGCCGCCAAATTACTATCCCGATTACACGATTTCTTTACGTCCACCCACAACTCGCGCATCCTGATCGATGTGCTCCTCTTGCAGGCCCTGCTCCAAGATGCTCGGGGCGAAGAATCTGCGGCGATGTCAGGACTCGAGCGTGCGCTCAACTTGGCAGAACCCGGTGGACTCATTCGCCCTTTTTTGGATCTGGGACCGAAAATGTTTGACCTTTTGAATCGTCTGGCAAAGCAAACTATCTCCGTAAAGTATGTCGGGCAAATCCTGTCCGCCTATAGAAAAGAGAGGAGCGGACCTGGCCGAACATCTCCCCATGATATTGTCGATATGCCCCCGTATTCGATTAACTCAACTCTGGATGAATCTCTGACCAACCGCGAGCATGAGATACTGACCCTGCTGGCCCAGCGGAAGCGCAACAAAGAGATCGCCGAAAAACTTTTCATCTCACCCGAGACCGTCAAGCGGCACACGATCAACCTTTACAGTAAGCTAAACGTCCACAATCGGCGTGAAGCGGCTGCCAAAGCCGAGGTCATGGGCATTCTTTCCCGACGCTAAAACACTATCCGATTATTCAACCAGCCCAATGAGTCTTGATGAAAGCACAAATAAATTGATTGGGGATCCGGAATGATGGAGTTGGTCTATTTGACCGCCATGTCAAAACAACAGGCGCCGGAAATATTCATAACAAGTTATGACTTGTCCAAGAAAGACCGGTCAGAAAACATTTCATCTCAAATTCGTATAGTAATAGTCTAATCGTCCTGAACCGTTAATGAAATGATTTTCACCACAGGGATCCCAGATAATAAATTTTTCTTCATCTATCTGGGGTCATAATTGCAGTTTCCGAACACCCCAATCGCAGTAAACCTCCTGCCTTCTCAATGTTCAGCAAACATCCCTCCTGCAGTTTTGGCTGCGTGTGCCTAATAAAATCGTTAAACGATTTTATTTCTGCACCATTTTTACACCCATTTTTACACCTTTCCGGGTCTTTTGCTGATTGACGCGACGCGTTAGCTTCTCGCTAATTCTTTTAGATTTTCTGACCCACCTGTTCTCAAAGAAAGGATTAGGTATCGTGTCTTCAGCACACATATGGAAAGGACTCAAATTGGAAACGCCGGCCACTTATCGCATTCGCGTACAGGGAAACCTGGACAATAATTGGGCTGATCGGCTTGGGGGCATGGCGATTACAGTCGATAGGGCTTTTGACAAACCTTCAGTGACCATTCTGGAGGGACACCTTCCCGACCAGGCTGCGCTGTCCGGTATTTTGAACACGCTTTATGAGCTGCACCTGCCGCTGATTTCAGTGGAGAACCTGGACAATCCGGTCGCCTGAACACAAGGCGGCTCCGAACGCGAAAGGAAATATTTATGGTCGCACTCTTCAGTACATCTGCGCATCGCAATACGGTCACCACTGAAGGTAAACGCCCCGGTAGTGTTAACCGCGCCATCTTTGTAAAAAGATTGCGGTTTTCCTGGGATGTTTTATCAGCACCGGAACTGGATATCGCCAACCTGCAGATTGACAAGGGTGAGCGATTATTTATTGAAGGCCCCAGCGGCAGCGGCAAGAGCACGCTGCTGGGGCTGCTGGCCGGCATCGTGAAGCCGCAGTCCGGCCGCATCACCGTGCTGGGCCGCTCTCTGGAGGAGATGAACGGTGCGTCCCGAGACCGCTATCGGGCTGATCACATGGGCATCATTTTTCAAATGTTCAACCTGATCCCTTACCTGTCGGTCACCGAAAATGTGACCCTGCCGTGCCGCTTTTCCCGTCGCCGTTCGGAGAGGGTCAGTCGCAGCGGTGATGCGGCTTCGGAAGCTTTGCGCCTGCTATCGCGGCTGGGCATGGCTGATACGGAACTGCTGCGCCGGCCGGTGACCGAGCTGAGCGTCGGCCAGCAGCAACGGGTGGCGGCCGCCCGGGCCCTGATCGGCGCCCCGGAGATTATAATCGCCGACGAGCCGACCTCCTCTCTGGATGCGGCTCATCGCAAGGATTTCATCGAGTTGCTTTTCGAAGAGTGCGGCCGGGAGGACACCACCCTGGTGTTCGTCAGCCATGACACCTCCCTGGCGCCGATGTTCGATCGCACCGTGAGGCTGACCGAGATTAACCGGGCCGACCTTCCGGCTGCTACCAGGGAAAGGGGGCGGCCATGACATCGATCTTCTCGCTGGCGTTCAAAAGCTTTCGCAACCGCAAGGTCTCGGTCGGCCTGACGGTGGTGTCGATCGCCCTGAGCGTGACCCTGCTGCTGGGGGTCGAGCGCATCCGGCGTGAGGCCCAGACAAGCTTTACCAGCACCATTTCCGGTACCGACCTGATCGTAGGAGCGCGCACCAGTCCAGTGCAGCTGCTGCTGTCGTCGGTTTTCGGCCTCAGCGACGCCACCAACAACATCGCGTGGGAAAGCTATGAGGCCGTGGTCGCACATCCCGGTGTGGCCTGGTCGATTCCGATCTCCCTGGGCGACACCCACGCGGGCTACCGGGTGCTGGGGACCACCGGGGCCTATTTCGATCATTTCCGCTATGGCCCCAAGCAAGCCCTGCAGATGCAGGCCGGCGGGTGGTTTGCTTCTGAAGAAGGTGCGGTGCTGGGGGCCGAGGTCGCCGAACAACTCGGCCACCAGGTGGGCTCCGACATTGTCGTGGCCCACGGGTCCGGGGATGTCAGCTTTATAAAACACGATGCCCATCCCTTTCACGTGGCCGGCATCCTGGTCCGAACCGGCACCCCGGTGGACCGCACCGTCTTTGTCAGCCTGGCAGGCATCGATGCCATCCATGCCGGAATGGATCCGGATGACGAGCACGGCCATGATCCATTGACCGCCCACGAGGTGTCCGGTCCTCACCATGCAGATGAGCCGACGGCCATCACCGCGTTTTACATGGGCTTACAATCGCGATCCGCGGCCTTGCCGGTCCAGCGGATGGTCAACGAATATAAGGGAGAGCCCCTGTCGGCCATCTTGCCGGCCGTGGCCCTGCAGCAGCTTTGGGGAATCGTCGGCATGGTGGAAAAAGCCTTGCTGGCAGTCTCCGGTTTTGTCGTGCTGGTGGGGTTGTCCGGGATGCTGGTAGCCATCATGACCAGTCTCAACGAGCGGCGCCGGGAAATGGCCATCCTGCGCTCGGTGGGCGCCCGTCCTGTGCATATTTTTTCCCTGATCGCCGGTGAGGCGAGTGCTGTTACCCTGATCGGCATTACTGCCGGCATCGCTATGCTGTATGGACTCCTGGTTGCCACTCAACCTCTGATCGCTTCCCGGTTGGGCCTGTTTTTGGGCATTACAGGATTGTCCGGTTACGAGTTTATACTTATGGGCATTGTCTGTGTCGCGGGCTTTGTCATTGGTATCATCCCGGGTTACCGGATTTACAAGTATTCCCTGGCAGACGGAATGACAGTAAGGGTGTGACAAGTTTAGATACGCAAAGACCCAAAAGGAATCTGAAACAAGGAGAGTGAGAAATGAAAAAAGCACCGCTCAAATCCATGGTGATTGTGCTGCTGGCAGCTGCACTGATTACACCGGCCGCAGCCCTGCAGGTGCGCCAGCTGGGCTGGGGGGACCTGGTCAAAAAGGTCGACTTCGAAGATCCTTTCGAGGCGCTGACGCCCGATCAGCTCGGCGATCTTGGAATGGTCGCCCGGGTGCGGCAGCTTCAGGCCAAAGGGCGTCAAGTCAGTGAAGGAACAATCAAAGAAATGGAAGATGCGGCCCTGAGACTCGAAAAGGCGGGTGTCGATATCGACGGACTGCTGGCCAGGCGAGCGGAAATCCATGAGCTGCGCAGACAACGCGCCCATGCCGTAGTTGAGGATTTGAACGGAGAGCAAATCCGCATGCCCGGCTATGCTTTGCCGCTGGAGTTTTCCGGAAACAAAATCACCGAGTTCCTGCTGGTGCCCTGGGTCGGGGCGTGCATCCACACCCCGCCGCCACCGCCCAACCAGATCGTCTATGTAAAACTGGATACGGGAATCAAGAACGCCGGACAGTTCACACCAGTCTGGGTGACCGGCGAGATGACCGTCAAGGCCGCCACAAAGAACCTTTACCTGGTTGATGGTTCTTCGGGCATCGATGTCGGCTATTCCTTGCGGGCCAGTCTGGTGGAACCCTATCGCGAATAATGATTATTACGGATTTTTTAAAGGCGGTTATGCTGAAAAATGAGAGATTTTCAATACGATAAGGAAAAATCACGTTGGCACACGCCATTGAAGGTCCGGGAATCGCGCATAATCATGATCGAGAGTGATCCATTCGCAGCCGGATTCGATGGCCAGTGCCGCAAACCACGCGTCCGGCACCAGATTACCGCGAGCGTCAGCGTCGGTGCAAAGTCGTTTGAAAATCTCCCAGTGCCGCTCACCCGGTTGAATGATCACGCAGTGAGATTGTGCAAGGAGTATGTCGCAGAACCGGATTACTTCTTCCAGGCCGCTGGGCACTGCAAAAACTTTCGGATGGGTGGTGATGCGTATCACACCGCTCAGGACTTGAGTCGCCATACCATAGCGGCCATCACCGTTGACCACTCCGTCAAGCCAGGTCCGGCAGATCTCGTGGTCGGAAGAATCCGATCGGAAAGCATGCACGAGAATGTTAACGTCGGGAAGAATCACGGTGCGTTCATGGCCTCCTCCAGTTCACTGGTGCGGTTCAAATCGATCCCCGGTAGAACACCACCGGTAGCTTTGGATATCGGCAACTCAACCCGCTCTCGACGGTTTGCCTTCGGTTTGGCCAAAATGAGCATTAGTCCATCTTCGACCAGCGATGTCAGAGTGCGACCCTCATCTGCTGCGCGTTTTTTAGCCCGTTTCAGTAGATCGTCACGTATTCTAATAGTGGTTCTCATGCATCAATACATAACAATGATGCATAAGTATGTCAAGCAGTCAATAATGAGCCAGAGAGTCAATATAACAAGTGTCGCTTAAATGTTGGAAAGGTTGGAAAGGAATTATTTTTGTTCCCTTCCTAAAAAACATCAATTCACTAAATCTAAGAAAAGAAAGCGAATCTAAAATGAAAAACAAAAACCTGATTTATACAATAATGACAATCACTGCCCTGGTAGTGGCAGTTGCACTGCCGCAGGCCCAGGCGCAAGATAAAAAAGAACCGAATCAAATCCTGATCACCAACGTCAGTGTCTGGGACGGCAGAAGCGAGGCCGTCAAAAAGGGTGTTGATGTACTGATCGAAGCCAACCTGATCAAGCTGGTAGGAGCCGGGATTGATGCACCCAAAGCTCACAAGGTTGATGGCAAGGGCGGTACGGTGATCCCCGGGCTGATCGACATGCACGCGCATCATGCCATCCATGAAGGGATGCTGGAAGGCCGCAATTCGTATGACCAGATGGCCATTGGCGCCATATCCGGCCTGCGGCTGAGGGAGTACCTCGACCAGGGATTCACCACTTCCCGTGATGCCGGCGGAAATGTGCTGGGTCTTGCCAAGGCTGTTCGACTGGGCCGCATTCCTGGGCCGAGAATATTTCCCAGTGGCGGTTTTCTTTCACAGACCGGCGGTCATGCCGATACGGGCCTGATTACCGACCAAATAGGCGACGTGGATATCCTCGAGCGCAGTGGCTTTGGTTACATTGTAGATGGCAAAACCGAGGCCAGAAGAGCGGCGCGTATGAATCTTCGCGCCGGAGCCACCCAGATTAAAATCATGGCCGGCGGTGGTGTGGCCAGCGAATTCGATCCCATCCACACGACGCAGTTTTCATCCGAGGAAATCGAAGCGATAGTGGGTGTTGCCGAAGACTATGGCACCTATGTCACGATGCATGCCTACCATGACCGTGCTGTCAACCGCGCGATCGATGCAGGCGTCCGTTGCGTGGAACATAATTTCCTTGTTTCTGAAAAAACCATCATACGCATGAAAAATGAGAACATTGCCCTGTCAATTCAGTCTGTCATGTCTCTTGAAGCGTTCGATCCCAAGAATGTCGAGAAGATCACATTCTTCAGTGCGGATCAGAAAGCCAAGGCTACGATGGTAAATAGCGGCGCGTCCCAGATGCTGAAATGGGCGCTCAAGCACGACATCATTATGGTCACCGGCGGTGACATGTTCGATAAGGCCAACGTGAACCGTCAGATCGACAATATCCTCTGGCTCAAAAAAGTGGGATTCTCCAATTTACAAGCCCTTAAAACAGCGACCTCTTCGGCCGGCTATGTTTTGAGCTGGAGCGGTGGTATGAATCCCTATAAAGACGCTTATCCGGGTTTGAGCGAAGAAGAAAAGTCCAAAAAAGGCATCGGCCTGGGCGTTGTCGAAGAGGGTGCCTATGCAGACCTGCTGGTGATAAAAGGCAACCCACTCGAAAAGCTGGAAATGTTGAAGGATCGCAGTAACATGCAGTTGATTATTAAAGATGGTCACGTCTGGAAAAACACCTTGGTGCCGCCGGAACATCCTTATTATGCCCCGCCCGAGAGGCGTGCCATTATGCCGAGCCCTGTATTGTAGGTAGCGCAGGCAAAGGAAGAGATTCATCTTTGCATAAACGCTGAGGTCCCGGGGCTTTCTCTGGGACTTTGATTCGTTTACACTTAAATCCATAGAATGAGGGTCAGTAACTTATCACATGTGATTTCCCTCAAAGTTTGCATAATATCTGAATTCTCACAAACCTGAAGGAAAACAATGAAAACAAAAATATTGATCTGCCTGTCCTTAGTTATTTTTAGCCTTGCGCCTGCAGCACAGGCGGCCGAATCCACTGCCGAGGAAAACATCCAGTCCAGGCTTTCCCCGGACCAGGTGGAAAACCAGATCACCCTGGACCGTGAGGCCAACCCGCTCTACGAATCCAAACTGCTGGCCCCGTTGCGCGAATGGCGGGACGGCGTGGCCGAAAAAACCGGGTTCAACTGGAGCCTTGACTACAGCGCATTGTTCATGGGCCTAAACGGTAGTCCGGGGAAAAACAATGCCAGTGGCGGAATAGCACGCCTTTTCGGCTTCTGGGACCTGGTCAACCGCGGCGGGGCGAACAAGGGCAGTTTGATCTGGAAAATCGAGCATCGGCATAAATATTCTGACATTCCCCCGAGCGCTCTGGGCTTTAAAAGCGGTTATGTCGGGATTTTTGAACCCCCGTTCAGCGATCAGGGATGGCGCCTGACCAACCTGTACTGGATGCAGTATTTTGCCGGCGGGAAAGGGGCGGCGGTGGCTGGTTTTCTGGATGTGACCGATTTCGTGGACGTCTACCTGTTGGCCAGCCCCTGGACCGGGTTCAACAACTTCGTCTTCTCGACGGGTTCGGCGGCCATCGACCTGCCCAACGACGCCACCCTGGGTGCGGCAGCCGGCGGCATGGTCACCCAAAGCGTGTACGTCCAGGCCGGCATTTCGGATACAAACGCGGATCCCACCTCTCCTTTCGAGGGCTTTGAAAATGTTTTCGATGAAGGTGATTTTTTCAAGTGGGTCGAGATCGGTTTTACGCCCGGACATGATAAAATTTATTTCGATAATCTGCATTTCACCTTCTGGCACATCAATGAGCGTTCCAACGGGACTCCCGATGGCTGGGGGATCAACGCGTCGTGGCAGAAATGGATCAACGACAAATGGCTGCCTTTCGTCCGCGGTGGGTATACCCAGGACAGCGGCAGCCTGCTGGAAAGATCGTTGACCGCCGGCGTCGGTTTTCAGCCGGTGCCCATGCGCGGGGTCATCGGACTGGGTGTCAACTGGGGCAAACCCAACCAGACCTCTTTTGCCGGGGCCGATGACCAGTACAGCACCGAGCTTTTCTGGCGCTACCAACTGACCAGAGAACTGGCCGTAACGCCGTCCATCCAATATATCCTGGATCCGGCGCTCAACCCGGATGAGGACAGCTTGTGGGCGTTTGGGCTGCGAGTGCGTCTGGCGCTTTAATCCGGACGGGGTGACCGGGAGACGAGGGAACCGGGTGACCGGATTAAGAGACCGGTGCCGGATAGGGTTACATGCGGTTAGATAACAGAAATCCAACCACCTGAATGATACGATTGACAATCCTCCTTCGTTCAGCATAGTGTCGTTCAGAGCAGCCAATTCCAGCATAAATTAGGAGATGGGTAATGATTCGCTTCGTGAACGGTGCGCTTTGCTTTTCCATGCTTTTACTTCTCCTGGCAGGCGGTTGTGCCACGCTGCCCGAAAATACGAACCGCAAAGAATCATTTGCATTTACCGATACCGAAGAGACGCGGATCGGGAAGGGCACTCGCGACGAGAGCGAAGCCCATCCCGGTCAATCCGGGTTTTATCTGCTGGGCAACGGCCTGGATGCCTTCGTGGCCCGGGCCGTGCTGGCCCATTTTGCCGATCGCAGCATTGATGCGCAGTACTACCTTCTTCACAATGACCTCACCGGACGCCTTTTTATCGATCAGCTCGTCAAAGCTGCCGATCGGGGCGTGCGGGTCCGGTTGCTGGTCGATGACATGGATCTGGGGGGCAAAGATGTTGGGGCGACAGCCCTTGACAGCCACCCCAACATAGAGGTGCGTCTGTTTAACCCGTTTAGCCGCAATACCGGGCGGACCTCACAGTTCGTGACCCGGCTGGGCTCTGTAACGCGCCGCATGCACAATAAATCGTTTACGGTCGACAACCAGTTGACCATTCTCGGCGGCCGCAATATCGGCGACGAATATTTCGATGCCGACCCCGAACTGGCTTTTGCCGATTTGGATGTGATGGTCATCGGACAGGCAGTCAGGCGGGTCTCGGCCTCATTCGACCAATACTGGAACAGTGAGCTGGCCTATCCCGCTTCAGCGCTCATTGAAAAGCCCCCGACACCTGAAGAAATCGAGGAAAAGTTCAAACAATTGAAGGACTTTGTTGCTCAGCAGGCAGACTCAGCCTATCTTCAGGCCCTGCGGGATTCAAACCTGGCCAATAAATTGAGAAACGACGATGTGCGCTTTTTCTGGGGAAAAGCGCAGATCGTAGTCGATCGGCCGGAAAAGCTTCTTCACGCTACCGACCAGACCGAATTTCACCTGGCCCCGCAGTTGGCGCCCCACCTGAAAGGCATTCAAAGGGAATTGATACTCTTTTCGCCCTATTTCGTCCCGGGCAGGGCGGGCACGGCCTTTCTGACGGAGCTCAGCAAGAAGGGGGTGCGGGTTCGGATACTGACCAATTCACTGGCTTCGACGGATGTCGGCATCGTGCATGCGGGTTATTCGATATACCGGCGGCAACTGCTGCGCGGTGGTGTTGAGCTGTACGAACTGAACAAGAAAGCCGGGAAGAAAAAGAAAAAAGAGGGGACGGGCAATAAAGGCAGCTCGACAGCGAGCCTGCATGCCAAGTCTTTCGTTTTCGATCGCGAAAAGGTTTTTATCGGCTCCCTGAATCTCGATCCGCGATCCGTCAAACAAAATACCGAAATCGGGGTTGTTTTTTCTTCCGTGGAAGTGGCAGACGCAATGACGCAATGGTTTGACAGGAACATCGATCAGATCGCCTTCCGGCTGGAATTGAAAGCCGATGAGGGCGGAAACGAGGTCATCCTCTGGCACGGCAGGGTCCAGGGCGAACAGCGTGTGTTTAGAGCTGATCCATATACCGGGTTCTGGCAGCGTTTGGGTATCAGTTTCATGAGTGCTCTTCCGATAGAATCACAGTTGTAGCGGGATATGTGCAATCGTTATTATGGTGATTGTAAAAAATAGGTTCCGAATTCAACCGCACAAATAATTATTCTGGAGTGATCAATCAATGAATGCCAGGGAGTTCTTTTCCACAATTGTAGCGATCCTCATACTATCGATAATCATACCATGGTCGACATCCGGCGGAGTTCTGACTGAAAGTTATCGCGGTTTTTACGTATTCGGCCCTGAAGTGCGCACGTTCCAGCCCTGCGGGTCGAAACAAGTCTACTGGGTCAAGGCCGATCAGCAGATATCGCAGCAGCTGCGCGCGGAGCATCAGAAATTGACTTCCAAGCCCTACGATTCGATCTATATTGAAGTCAGCGCCAGTCTGACCGGAAAAGCAACCGTAGGGTTCGCCGCGGATTATGATGGTCTGATCGTCATCGAAGCAATCGAACTGATTCGGGCCAGACAGAAAGGGGATTGCGCTCTTTCGGCAGACACCGATGCCGGCATTATTGGAAAGGTATGGAAATATGATTCCGGGACCATGAAATTTACGAAGTGATGAAAGCGGTTTCGCGCGAAGCGCCAGGTCGCCTTTTACGTTTGTAGAAATTCCAATAATGCGGACTTGAATTCCTGCGGCGATTCAGCCGGGATGCTGTGGCCGGTATTCTGAAACAGTATATGCTGCCCCGCCCAAAGGTCAGCCAATCGCTTTGCATTCTCTGCCGTTGCCAGCGGATCGTCTGTACCGCTCAAAACAAGACACGGGCACTGAATCTGCGATGCGAACGTTGACGGGGCCGGATAATGGCGCATGGCATCCAGGTGAGCAGAAAGAAATGCTTTTTTGTTGCGTGAAACGATCGCCGCAACAATCTTATCCAGCCATCTTTGATGCGCACCGAGATATTTTCTTCCGAACACAAGCGGCAGTGCGGCCCAGGCCATGGCTGCCACGCCGCCGGCAGCCAGTGCTTTTTGCCAGGTTGTAATGACCGCCCGGGTAAATTTATCCTTTTCAGCACCCAGGCTGCACAATATCAGTCTATCGACCTGCTGTGCATATCGGGCGGCAAAAGCGCAGGCCACCTGTGCGCCGTGGCTAAGGCCCACCAGATATGACTTTTCGACCTTAAGATGCCGCAGCAGTCGGGCCAGATCATTGACGTGCAATTCCAGGGACAGTTCCCGCTGCCCCGGAGAACTTTTTCCCTGACCGCGGGCATCGTAGAGAATAATTCGAAATTGGTGTTTCAGATCTCTGGCCAGGGGCAGCCAGTTCAAGGTCGTCTGGGTGATGCCGTTCAGGAACAGGATGGTCGGTTTTTCTTCTTCGAAGCCATAAGTTTCATAGTATATGCTGCAATGATCTTCAGTTTCAAAGGCAGGCATTCGATTTACTTCTAAATTTAAACAGAGTTCGTTGCATTTTACAAAGCAAAATATAAATCTTGCTTGCAAGATTTACATTTTGCTTTTGTACAGACTATCCGCATGATACGAACTGCGCACAAACGGTCCGCTGGCGACCTCTTTGAATCCCATGGCCAGCGCTTTTGCTTTCCAGTCATCAAATTCTTCAGGCGGAACGTAGCGCTCCACCGGCAGGTGCGCGGCTGAAGGCTGTAAGTACTGGCCCAGCGTCAGAAAGCTGCATTCAGCTGCGCGTAGGTCCTCAAGGGTTGCCTTGATTTCTGCTTTCTTTTCTCCCAGACCCAGCATCAGGCCGGACTTAGAGGGAATTGCGGCGGTAAACCGGGAAACTCTTCGAATCAGTTCCAGCGATCTGGCGTAAACCGCCCCCGGTCTTACGGTAGGGTAGAGTCGCGGAACGGTTTCGATATTGTGGTTCAGCACATCGGGTTTTGCAGCCAGAACGGTTTGCAGTGCATCCGCGCTGCCCTGAAAATCGGGGATCAGCACTTCGATCCGAGCTTCAGGCAGCTGCAGTCGTATCTGGCGGATGGTTTCGGCAAAATGGCCGGCCCCGCCGTCGGCCACATCGTCGCGGGTAACCGATGTAACCACCACGTAGCGCAGGTTCAACTGCCCGGCCGCTTCGGCCACCCGGACGGGTTCTTCAGGATCGGGCGGTTTTTCGGGCTGATGGCCAACCGCACAAAAACGGCAATTGCGGGTGCAGCGATCTCCCAGGATGAGAAAGGTGGCCGTCTGCCGGGAAAAACACTCCCAGATGTTCGGGCACTTGGCCTCCTGGCAGACCGTATGCAGTTGACCCTTGTCAACCAGCTGCCGGATGTGCTCGAACTCAGGCCCGGCCGGCAGGCGCCGGCGCAGCCAGGGCGGTTTTTTATGTCGTACTTTCAAATCTGTATTCCTAAATTGTATACATTCACAGGTTAAACCACTCTGGAATTTGATTTATAAGAGATGAACATCGAACATCGAACGTCCAACATCGAATTTTGAATGGAAAACGATTCAAAAAAACTGAATATGGATTCAGTTGTGACGATACATGATTAGAAGTCGGTTGTTCAGTTTTCATTCAACGTTGAACGTTCGATGTTCGATGTTCGACGTTCGTCTGTTTTATAAATGCTTTTCCAGATCTGCCATTTGAATCGATTCTAATTCGATATCAAATACCTGTTCGAAATGTCTCTTCATGACCCGTCGCAGCTCGTCCATGGGGATTGGACGACCGCTTTCCTGCTGCACTGACGTTACGCCCACATCGTTCAATCCGCATGGATTGATCCAAGAAAATGGCGTCAGGTCAGTGTTGACGTTCAGCGCCAGGCCATGAAAGCTGATCCCTCTGCGGACCGCGATACCGATACTGCCCAGTTTCTGCATCCCCACCCAGACGCCGCGGTTGAGCGGGTTTCGTTCGGCCCGCACTTCCCATTGACGGACGGTTCGGATCATGACTTCCTCCAGCCCGTCCACATAATCTGCCACCGACAACCTGGATGCCTGCAGATCGATGATAGGGTAGACAACCTGCTGCCCGGGACCGTGATAGGTAATATTGCCACCGCGCTCGATGGGTACAACCTGGATCCCCGAGTTTCGCAAAAAATCCGGGGATACTTTGAGGTTTTCTTTGCCGCCCCGTCTCCCCAGGGTATAGACCGGTTGATGCTCGAGCATGATAAGCGTGTCGTGAGCCAGACGTTTGTCTTTTCTGGCTGCGACCAGTCGGTACTGCAATTGCAGAGCGCGCTTGTAGTCTGTCCGGGGCAGATCCAGGCAAAACCAGATCGGTGTGTCCGTTGTCCGTTGTCTGTTGTCCGATGGTTTGTTCACGGTTATCATCCAAAAAGGACCGTATTCGACTCAATCATCAACGTAATCATCTGCAAAGATGTTTCAATTTGGAGTATGGGATTGATATGTGTAGGGGCAGGGTTAATCCCTGCCCGAGAATTTTACACGGAGGGTTGCGGGAGGGGATAAACCCCTCCCCTACAACGGACCACTGACGACTGACCTCGGACCGGATACAACGGACCACTGACAACGGACTATTGACTAATTGGCCAGACACGGTTTGCGTGCTGCCTGGGTTTCATCCAGACGTCTTACTTTGGTATTGTGGGGCGCGTTTTGCACGATTTCCGGGTTTTCCCGGGCTTCGGCGGCAACCCGTTTCATTGCCTCGATGAAACGATCGATATTCTCCTTTGACTCGGACTCGGTCGGTTCGATCATGATCGCACCCGGTACGACCAGCGGGAAATAGACCGTTGGCGGATGAAAACCGTAATCCATCAGCCGCTTGGCCATGTCCATGGTGGTCACTTTGAGTTCGGCCTGCCATTTATCCGAAAATACGCATTCGTGCATGGCGGGTCGATCGTAGGCCAGGTGAAAGGTACCCTTGAGACTTTCTTTGATGTAATTGGCATTCAGGACGGCCAGCTGGCTGGCTCTCTTCAGACCGCCGGGCCCCATATTCATGATGTAGCTGTATGCCCGGACCATAATTCCGAAATGACCCCAGAACGTGTGCAGCTTGCCGAAAGACTTCGGAAAATCTTCGGAAAGACGGTAGCTGTCGCCCTCTTTGACGACCCTTGGTACCGGCAGAAACGGCTCCAGGTGTTCGTTGACACAGACCGGTCCTGAACCGGGGCCGCCACCGCCGTGGGGCGTTGAAAAGGTTTTGTGCAGGTTAAGGTGCATCACATCCACGCCGATGAGTTTCATGTCAATGATTCCCATCACCGCGTTCATGTTGGCGCCGTCGCAGTATACCATGCCGCCGCGGTCATGCACGATGTCCGTGACCTCCTTGATGTTTTCTTCAAACAGGCCCAGCGTATTTGGATTGGTTATCATAATGCCGGCCGTCTCTTCGTCCATCACCGCATCGATTGCTTCAGGAGAAAGCACGCCCTTTTCATTCGATTTGACCGGAATCGAGCGGTAGCCGCACAACGTTGCACTGGCCGGATTGGTTCCGTGGGCTGTATCGGGGATAAGGATTTTCGAACGTTGAGCACCTTTGTCTTTGTGGTAGGCATGGATCAGCAGCATTCCGGCCAGTTCCCCATGGGCGCCGGCGGCCGGCTGCAGTGACACGGCATCCAAACCCGTTATTTCAGCCAGGTAGTTCTGAAGGTTGTACATCAATTCCAGGGCGCCCTGGCTCAGTTGCTGGGGCAGCAGCGGATGGGCTGCAGCCAGGCCAGGCAGCGCCGCCTGGCGTTCGTTGGTTTTCGGGTTGTATTTCATGGTACAGGATCCCAGCGGATACATGCCGGTGTCCACTCCGAAATTCCAGGTGGAAAGGCGGGTGTAATGGCGCATGACATCCAGCTCGCTCAGATCCGGGATATCGGGTCCATCTCCGGTCAATTCGGCGTCCAAAGGCGACGGGTCGACATCACTTTTAGGCATCGAGAACCCATTGCGGCCCTTTTTGCCGTTTTCCCACAGTAACGGTTCATTCAGGATCAAGCCCTGTGTTCCTGACAGATCGGTCATGACTGCACCTCCTTAACCAGTTGGTCCATATCCGGCCTGGATGCCGTTTCGGTCGCGCAAAGCAGATAATGACCGGCCAGCTCCGGGTAGTAAGTCTTCAGATCAAGGCCGGCAACGATTTTTCGATCCAGTAACTTCGCATAGGTCTGATCGAAACCGGATGGGAATTGGGCCACAAACTCATTGAAGGTCGGTGCTGAAAAAGGCGCATTGATCCCTGCTTTTGCCAGTTCCCCTTTCAGATATTCGGCCTTGTCATGATTGAGACCGGCCAATTCACGAAACCCGGTTCCGCCCAAAGAGGCCATATACACGGCGGCCGTCAGGGCACACAAACTGTTGTTGGTGCAGATATTGGAGGTCGCTTTTTCGCGGCGAATGTGCTGTTCCCGCGTGGCCAGGGTCAGCACAAAACCATTTTTACCGTCCACATCGACCGTGCGGCCTATCAGACGTCCCGGCAGGCTGCGAATATATTTCTGCCTGCTGGCCACAATACCCAATCCCGGACCGCCGAAGGAACGGGGCAGGCCCAGGCTCTGGCCTTCGCCACAGACGATATCGGCGCCCAGGCTGCCGGGATTTTTCAACAGGCCGTATGCCAGCGCTTCGGTAAAAGAAACGATAAACAGGGCCTTTTGCGTGTGCACTTGTTCACCGGCAGCCTTCAAATCTTCGATGCAACCGAAAAAATTGGGAGATTGCAGCGCCACCGCTGCAATGTCCTGCTGTCCGTCCAGCGCAGACAGGTCGGTGCGGCCGCTTTCCAGGAAGGGCAGTTCGATGACCTCATATCCGGTCGGACCCAGGTAAGTCTGAACAACCTGGCGACTGAGCGGATGAATGGCACGCGATACGGCCACCTTTTTTTTGCGGGTGACGCGAATGGCCATCAGCAGACTTTCGGCCAGGGCCGTTGAACCGTCGTAATGGGAAGCTGTGGCGACATCCATGCCGGTCAGACGGGTGATGAGAGACTGGTATTCATAAATCGCCTGCAGGGTTCCCTGGCTGATTTCAGGCTGGTAGGGTGTGTAAGAGGTGACCAGTTCACTGCGGCTCAAAACATATCGGGCCGCGGCCGGCATATAGTGGTCGTAACTGCCGGCACCCAGAAAAACTTTATATTCCGGGGCTACAGCCATCTTTCCGGCCAGCGCATCCATGTGGTCGTTGAGTTCCCATTCGGTCATGGCCGGTGGCAGGTCCATCGGCATGCGGCAGCACAGGTTCTTGGGAATGGTTTCAAAAAGATCTTCCAGACTCTCAGCCTGGACGACCTTTAACATGTCATCAATATCTTCCTTGGTGTGGGGTAAATATCGCATGGTTAAAGTCCTTTCAGCAGTTGAAAGTATGCCTCCTTTGTCATGAGGGCCTCAAAATCAGCCGGATCTGACTGTTTGACTTCGATCATCCAGCCCTTTTCATAGGGGCTGGCGTTAACGAGTTCGGGCGCATCCTCCAGATCTTCGTTGATGGCCGTTATTTCACCACCGATTGGGAGATACATCTCGGAGACCGCTTTAACCGATTCGACGGTGCCGAACTCATCACCTTTGGAAAATGTGTCGCCCACCTGCGGCAGTTCCACAAACACGATGTCACCCAATTGATCCTGGGCATAATCATCGATTCCGATGCGGCAGACATCTCCCTGCTGCCGGGCCCACTCATGATCCTCAGCATAGCGAATGTCATCGGGCAGAATTACTTCTTCCAGTTCTTTCATCTCTTACCTCCTTATTTTTTTTCTTTGGGTTTAAAAAGACAGCTTATGAATTTGGCTATGGTCATCATTTTGGACTATATTAACCTCATAATTGAAGAGAAAAAAAATAAAAATTTTATTAAAATTAGATAATTGTCTAGCGGAAAGACAAACTTTCCTCGAACTTAAGATTTTCAACGATAACGGTCCATGCATCCTTCCATCAAAGCTTTTTGTGTATGACAGACAACCTTCGGTTTTATCTTGGATTGTCGCCCCTTCCAGATCCCAGTTTCCAGTTTCTATTGCTTTCTTCCCCGATCGTTGCAAAGAAATTTAACTTTCTTTTCCGCTTTTCTGGTGATTAAAGAAAGTTTCCTATGGCTTTTCGGGCCGTACGTGCCGGACGAACGTCAGCGACAATTTCGACCTTAATTTTCCGGCGGTTGTCTTTTAGATGTACGATCTGTCCGACTTCAAGGGATTCTTTAACCTTCACGAAACCACAGCATAAACCGCGCGGTTTAAATCCCTCGGGTTTGTCCGGACTGGCAATACTGAAAATTCGGCCCTCATGGCGGCCGATGGCCATGTCTGTGGCGCAGGTCAGTACACTGCCGAGTTCCCGGCCGTTTTCATCCAGGACCACCGCCGGATCGGCAGTGGACACCTTGCGCAGGTCATTTCCGGCAAAAGGTAAGGTATAATCAGCCTTTTCAGCCTCAAGCAGCGCCGCACTGCCGATGAAAGATTTTGAAAATCCGGATTGTTCGGTGCTGTAGGGCAGGGCAAAGGGCCAGGGATTGTTCAAAAACAGCCAGTGACCGATATCCTGGTGCGATAGCGGCAGCACGGCACCGGCCCTCAGTGAATCCCTTGCAGCCAGCCCGCAGGGCATCAGATCATACGTTTGCCCGGCATCAAAGATAATCTCCCATGTCCGGGTGAATAAATCCGGTTCGACAAAAATCTCGAAACCGAATTCGCCTGTATAACCGGTGCGGGACAAAAGAATCGGGGTGCCGTCGATCAACCGGACATCTGCCGAGCGGGCCGAGTTGTCGTTAAAATGGCCCTTGAAAGAAAAGTACGGCATTCGATCAAAGACACTGGCGGGATCTTGAATCACCGCCGAAATGATTTTAGCGGCAGCCGGACCTTGAACATCCAATTTTCCCACTTTATCCGTAAGATCTGTAATCATCACCCTTTCAGCGCCGCTGTTTTCTGCGAGATGGGCGGCAATGGGCGCACCCATTCCGGAATTGACGATCACCATGTAATCGTTCCTGTCGATTTGAAAAACGATGGCGTCGTCGATAACTTCGCCCACCGGGTTCAGAAATACGCCGTAAACGCTTCTGCCGGGTACCAGGGGAGTTGCTCTTTTTCCCAGACAGGCCGCCAGGTTTTTTGTAAAACAGCGCTGCAGCAAATCCAGGGCATCGGCTCCCTGAACCAGCACCGTGCACATGTGGCTGGTATCGAAGATCCCGGCCGAGTTCAGCACCACCAGATGCTCCTGCTTGGCACCGGCCGGGTACCACAGCGGCATGTCGTACTCCCCGAAATGGGCCATATTGGCGCCCCGGTCAACATGCCAGGCGTGGAGCCGTGTTTTTTTGACATCGTTTTCCATGGCCTTCTCCCTTCCCTTTTTTGGTAGTGTTAAATTTGAGCCATGTACGATGGGTTGCTAGAGGCGATCGAATCGTTTCCATGGCAAAAAAGTGCGGAGTGATCTAAAGTTCGAAGTGTCTAAAGTTGAGGAGTCGCTGCGCTCCACCAAATAGTATTTTTAAATTTAGATTGCGGATTTATTGAGTCGCTCCGCCCGATCATTCCATTTTTAAGGCGACAGGGGCATAGATACACACGGCTTTAAATAATGTTGATGTTTTTCAGTGTGAATCCTTGTTTATCTGTGTCCTGATAGTAAAACAGACGTGCCGAAGGCACACCTTAACTTTAGGCACTTTAGTTCACTTCGCACTCCGAACTTGTCAAGTCGGATCGAAGCGACAGCCCGCTAAAAATCTAATAGTTAGATGTCGATAAACCCTCTAATGCGAATCTGCTCAAATAATATAAGGCACCTTCAAATTATACCCCTTGTAGACCACGAACGTTTCCACCGAACGGATGCCTTTGAGGCGGTAAACTTCCTGGGTGTAGAACTCGAGCAGATCAAATCCGTCTTTCAGCAGGACAACCAGCATGAGGTCGAAACGCCCGGTGACGACGCTGACCGAAACCACTCCCTTTAGTTCGGCGATTTCTTTTCCTTTTTCAACCAGGTTGAGTGCCGAGAGTTTGACCCCCACGAAAGCCACCCGGTGACCGGCGATGGCCTCCGGATCCACCAGACCGGTAACTTCCAGTATGCCTTCTTCGGTGAGCGATTTGACCCGCGAACGGACGGTATTTTCCGAAAGACCCAGGGTGTCGGCGATTTTGCGGTATGACATCCGGCCGTCTCGCAGATACTTGATAATTTCGATGTTGATGTCATCGACTTTCATGCCGGACTCCGAAGGAGTGACTGAGATTTTAGGGATTTCAGTAAATCGACTATTTAATATTTGGATATTTGTCAATAAATATTATTCATTTTTAGTTTTTCATCAAAATTTTATCTTTTCATTGATTATCCGTAAATTAAAAGTCCGCCGTTGATAACGAATCGAAAATACGATACAGCCTGCATAGGGTTTATTCAATATTGAAAACTTGGTTCTCTGGGCCAGGTCAGAGATAATAGGCTGCGCTGCAGGCAAATGCCGTGGAATGATGGAATATTGGAATGTTGGGCACGCAGTGACGCTTTAGCGCTACAATGGGTTCAGAAGGATAATATTCTTTTTCGATACACCTCGTATATCAGAAATGAATCCGCCTGCGGTGGAGCGTTTTTACAACCAAAATTCCATTATTCCACCATTCCATTAGACGTCTCAAGGTAAACGCCACCCCTCCGGGGTGAAATCAATGCCGGGTCCTATGGGCTCTGATTCTTTACTGTTCAATAACACAGAGGAGGTGATCCGTATGTCTGTTAAAGTTTCAATCATCGGCGCCGGTCCGGGTGGGTATGTGGCTGCTATACGGGCCGCACAGCTGGGTGCCGAGGTGACGGTTGTCGAAAACGACAATGTCGGCGGCACTTGCCTGAATTGGGGCTGCATTCCTTCCAAAGTGATGATCAAATCGGCTCTCGTGCTGGAAGAATTCCGCCACGCAGCGCAATTCGGTATCCAGGTCGACGGCACTGTCCGGCTGGATATGGCCCGGCTGATGGCCCGCAAGCAAAAAGTCATTCAAGACCAGACCCGCGGCATCCACTCACTTTTCAAGCATAACAAGATCCGATACCTGAACGGTCATGGGAAAATAGAGGGCTCCGGCAAACTGACAGTCTCAATGTCCGATGGCAGGACAGAGAAGGTGGGCTGGGACCGATTGATTCTTGCAGTCGGTACCCGGCCGACCCGGATACCGGCCTTGCCGTTCGATGGCATAAACGTCCTGTCCAGCAATCATGCCCTCAATCTCCAACGGGTGCCCGCTTCGATACTGATTGTCGGAGGCGGTGTCATCGGATGCGAATTCGCTTTCATGCTCAGGGCGCTCGGGGCGCAAGTTACGGTGGTGGAAGCCCTGTCCAGAATGCTGCCGGTGCCTTCGGTGGATGATGATTGCTCCAAAGTACTTCAACGTGAAATGAAAAAGCGCAAGATTAAATTTTTTCTCAACCACAGTGTCAGCGGGGTTGAGCAGACCGATAGCGGTTTGCGCGTCACCATCGACAACCTGTCCGCAGCTGAAAGCGGTGTTCCGCCGGTGTCTCAGGCCGGTCAAATCACGGTCGAACAAGTGCTGGTCTGCATCGGTAGAACGCCCAACACGTCCGATGTCGGACTATCCTCGATCGGTCTGGAGACCGACCCGCGGGGATGGATCGATGCAAATGACGGTATGCAGACCGGTGTCTCCGGTGTCTATGCCATCGGTGATGTATTGGGACCCGACAGAGTCATGCTGGCCCATGTGGCTTCGGCCGAAGGCGTTGTGGCTGCTGAAAACGCGCTTGGCGCCGATCAGCGTCTGGGGTACGCCGCCGTGCCGGGGGCAATATTTACCATGCCGGAAGTGGCAACGGTGGGGTTGACCGAACTGCAGGCCCGGGATCAATATGCCGGTGTGCGCGCCGACACGGTGATGTTTCGCAATCTGGGCAAAGCCCAGGTCATCGGTGATATTGCCGGTCAGGCGAAGATCGTTTCAGCTGCCGACAGTGGCCGGGTGCTGGGTGTCCATCTGATCGGCCCCCATGCAACCGACCTGATTGCCGAAGCGACCCTGGCTTTAAAACAAGGTTGTACGGTTGCCGATCTGGCCGCCACCATTCATGCCCATCCGACACTGCCGGAAATCATGTTTGAAACTTCTTTGAAAGCGATGGATCGGAGCCTGCACGGTTAGATTAGTAGTTGATTAAGTCAAATCCCTGTGCTATCAACCGGAATTTATCTGGAGTGCAAAAAAAAAATTAACACACACTTATCTTCAATTAACATTCACACAGTGGCTGTAAGGAGGTCGAGATGAAGAAAGGACTAATCGGTATCGCTATCGTCGTTTGCCTGTCTTTGGTATTTATGTTTGCCTGTGGTCCCAAGGCACCGAAGACGATCAAGATTGGCGTTAACGCACCTATCACCGGCGACATTCCCAAAGTGGGTGAAGGTACCAAGTTTGCTGCCCAGATGTGGCTTGCCGATGTCAACGCTGCCGGCGGATTGGATGTCGGTGGACAAAAATATAAAGTCGAACTGGTCATCGAAGACAACGAATCCAAGGCCGAATCAGCGGTCAAGGCCAATACCAAGATGATCACCGAAGACGAGGTGCTGGTTATCGTCGGTCCCCAGTCTTCCAAACAGGCCGTTCCGGCCGGTGAAGTGGCCAACAACTACAGCACACCGATGATCAGCCCCTGGTCAACCAATCCCAAAACCACCAAGGACCGCCCTTTTGTATTTCGCGGGTGCTTTCTGGATCCTTTCCAGGGACCGGTGGTTGCCAATTTTATCAAAGACGAATTCGGTTTCACCAAAGCTGGCGTGCTTTACGATGTCGCCAGTGACTACCCCAAAGGATTGGCCGAGTTTTTCAAACAGGCATGGGAAAAACTGAACGGTCCCGGCTCCGTGGTTGCCTATGAAAGTTTCACCACCAAAGACGCCGATTTCAGTTCTCAGTTGACCAATATCATCAATTCCGGCGCTCAGTTTATTTTTACACCGCAATATTATAATGAGGTCGCCCTGATCGTACAACAGGCCCATCAACTGGGCTGGAAAAAACCGATCGTCGGCAGTGACAGCTGGGGTTCGGCTGAAACGGTGAAACTGTGCGGCAAGGATTGCTACGGCGCATTTTTCAGCACCCATTATGCGGCCGCCGGTGCCAAGGGCGCCACCAAGGCATTTATTGATCGCTACAACAAGGAACACGGATATATCCCGGATGATGTCGGTGCATTGACCTGGGATGCGATGCGCCTGGTCGGGCAAGCGATCCAGGACTGCGGCACGATTACCGGCGATCTGAAAAAAGACCGCCAGTGTGTCCGCGACGCGCTGGCCCGGATCAAGGAATTCGAGGGTATCACCGGCAACATGACCTTCACCGAGGATGGCGATCCGAGCAAATGCGCCGTTATCGTTCGCATCAGCGATAAGGGTGAGTTTGAATTTTATAAATCCGTATGTCCGTAGATGATCCATATACGGGGGGCGTTCAAGCCCCCCGGCGGATCTGATTTGAGACTTAAAATCAGTTTTGCGCATTATCGGTTGACATATTTGAACCTTACAGCCAAAGCAAATCGATCATATTGGAATATTAGAATCATGGAAAAATGGGCGGGTGTTAAACGGAATGAATCTTGGCATTTTTCAAGCCGTCGATCCGATTGTTGACCCAATGCGTCAATGGCGCCCTGAAGCTTTTTTGCGTGCCCATCTTTTCCCCGTATCACCAGATAAACATTCCTCTTGAGTTCATTGACACCCTCGGGCGGTGAACTCAAAGCCGGGCTTGTCCGCCGCAGTTATCGCGACGGTGGACCTGTTCGCCATTGCCACTGAGATGGCGAATCCTTTGAGCCCGGATTCTTTACTTTTTTCGGCGGGCCTGGATGACTCATAATGTCCTGTGCCCGTCTTTTTTGAAAGGAACGGAGCCAAGGCCATGGGATTTTTCCTCCAAAACCTGGTAAACGCCTTGCAGTGGGGCAGTTTTTACGCCCTGATCGCACTCGGATATTCCATGGTGTACAGTATTTTGATGCTGTTCAACTTTGCCCATGGGGATATATTCATGGTCGGTGCCTATATCGGTTTTGGCGTTGCAACCGGTCTGATGACGCTGGCCTCGATGGGTACTTTTGCGCTGCCCGGCTGGATGATTCTGGTTCTGACCATCCTGTTTTCGATGTTTTTGACTTCCTTTGTGGGCATGTTCGTCGAACGGGTCGGATACCGGCCGCTGCGGGAGGCACCGCGTGCCTCGGCCGCCATTACCGGATTGATGATTGGCATTATTCTGGAAACCATCATCCTGTGGGCACTGGGCACCCAGCGGGTAAGTTTTCCGTCCCTGATCGAAACCGTGACATTCGAGATCGGCGGCGTTTATATCACCAATAAAAAAATAATGATCGTGGGCGTTTCACTTGCGTTCATGCTGGCCCTGCACCTGTTTATCAAAAAAACGCGCTGGGGCATGGCCATGCGGGCGATGGCATTCGATTTCGTGGTGGTCCCCCTGATGGGCGTATCGATTAACCGCATTGCTGCCATGACCTTTGCGATCGGGTCGGCCCTGGCGGCAGTGGCCGGTATCCTCTTCGGGGTTGCCTACCCGGTCCTGGATCCTTACATGGGGATTGTATTCGGCTGGAAGGCTTTTGTGGCTGCTATTCTGGGTGGCCGGGGCTCTATTATGGGGGCCACCCTGGCGGGATTTTTGCTGGGATTTATTGAAATCTTCGTGGCGATGATCTTTCCTTCGACCCTGCGTGATTTAATTGCCTACTCCATCGTGCTGCTGATCCTTGCTTTCAGGCCCTATGGTTTTTTTGGTGAACCCTACAGCGCTAAATTGAGACTATAAGCCCGCACCGGGCATGGCATGAGGTGTTTTTCGTAACGGCACCGTATCAAACAGACAAAAGGGATTGAAATGGAAGCAACTGGCAATGAACTTACCGCTGCCGAAAGTGGGTTGAGAAGCAAAATTCGGAGACTGTTTTCCCGGGTGCCGCTTATCGCGTGGCTTCTCGGTGCACTGGTGGCGGTTATTCTGGAACAGATGGTGGGCACACCGTTGGCCCTGGCGCTGGGTCTGCCCAAGATTCCGGCGATTTTCGGCTTCACGATGGTGCTGAAAAAACCGATGCTTGTTCCCGGCATCATTGTTTACGTGCTGTTGATATATCTGCTGCCGGTCTGTGTGGTGGCGCGATTGTGCCTGGCACCGGCCAACCGACTGGCCGAAAAGCTGATCGGTTTTTCGATGCAAGGCTCCGTGCTGATCCACCTGATTCTGCTGTACGCCGTCATGCATGTCTGGTCCGGCGCCAGCGACTACCGGGCGATTACCCTCAAATTTACCCTGATCGCCATCATGGTTACCGTCAGTCTGAACGTGATAAATGGCTACATGGGCGAGTTTTCCTGCTCCCATCCCGGGTTTATGGCTCTGGGCGCGTATGTATCATCAGTTTTTACCGTTTCGCTTTTCGTTAATGACAGCCTGTTCGGCCAGGCCCTGCTGCCTTCATTTATGGGGCCGTTGCTGTTTCCGCTTGGTTTGGTGCTGGGCGGTTGCGCCGCGGCCATGGGGGCATTGCTGGTTGCCATCCCTTCTTTTAGAACCCGGGGCGATTATCTGGCCATTATTTCTCTGGCATTTATGTTCATTGTCAAAAGTCTGTTTGAGAACCTGGAAATCGTCGGTGGTCCGCGCGGACTCAGCAGTCAGCCGGCCTGGGCCAATCTGCCCACGGTCTTTGTCTGGACCGTCCTGTGCATCTGGGTCATCAATAATTTTGTGCGCTCCACATATGGAAAGGCACTTAACGCCGTGCGGGATGAGGAAACGGCCGCCAACGCCATGACGGTCAACACCCGGCGAACCAAGATGGTGGCGTTTATGTTTTCCGCCTTCTGGGCCGGTGTGGCCGGCGGATTATTTGCCCATGTATTGCGTTATGTGAATCCGTCTACTTTCGGTCTGCAAAAATTGGCTGAAATCCTGGCCATGGTTTATTTCGGAGGCCTGAATTCGGTATACGGATCAATTGTGGGCGCGGTGAGCCTGAGTGTCCTTGGCGAAGCCCTGCGACCGTTGCTGCTTTTTAAGTGGATTGTCATTCCTTTGCTGCTCATTCTGATCATGATCTATCGTCCCACCGGTTTGATCGCCTTCAAGGAATTCAAAGTGAAAGCACTGATCGAACCTAAAAACCACACAGTAGAAGAGGTTTAGCATGGCACTGCTTCAGGTTGACAAGATGACCCACTACTTCGGGGGGCTGAGGGCCGTTTACAACTATGATCTTCAGATCGATCCCGGTCAGATCCGGGGCCTGATCGGTCCCAATGGAGCTGGCAAGACCACCATTTTCAACCTGTTGACCGGAATCTACCGGCCCACCGAGGGCCGGGTAACGCTGGAAGGTGACAACCTGGTCGGCCTTCAGCCCCACCAGATTGCTTCCATGGGCCTCGGTCGAACTTTTCAGAATCTGCTGCTCTGGCGTCACATGAGCGTGCTGGAACACGTCAAGATGGCGCAGTATTCGACGATCACCTATGGGCTGATCGGTGCGTTTTTTGGCACCCCCAGGCGGCAGCGTGAGGAGGCTGCCATCGAGGAAAAAGCTCACAGGCTGCTTGAAATGGTCGGTATCGGTGAACTGGCGGATCAGAATGTACTGAATTTGCCCTATGGCGATCAGCGCCGGGTTGAGATGGCCCGTGCGCTCGCCATGAATCCCAAGATTTTGTTTCTGGACGAACCTACGGCCGGGATGAATCCCGAAGAGTTAATTCAGATGATGGAAATCATCCGGCGTGTGCACAGGGAACTGGGGCTGGCGATTTTTCTGATCGAGCATCGCCTCAAAATGGTTATGGAATTGTGCGAACGGATCCAGACCCTGGTGTTCGGTGAGGTCATCGCCGAAGGCGATCCGGAAGAAATCCAGAACAACCCCAAAGTGATTGAAGCCTACCTGGGTAAGGAGACGATTGACTGATGCTGCTGTCGATAAAAAACCTGCAGGTGTCCTATGGCAAGATAAAGGCCCTGCACGGTATAAACTTTCAGATGAAGGAAGGTGAGATCGTCACCATCATCGGGGCCAACGGTGCCGGCAAGAGCACGACGTTGCGGGCGATTTCCCGGATGGTGGAAGTGGAGAAGGGCACATCGATGACCTTTCAGGGGAAAAACCTGCTCGACTACAAGCCCGACAGGGTCGTCAGTGAGCTGGGCATTTCTCATGTTCCCGAGGGTCGCCGGCTTTTCGGTAATCTGACTGTACTCGAAAACATGCAGCTGGCAACGTTCGCCCGCCAGGATCGGGAAAACATACCGGATGACATCAAACGGGTGTTTGATATTTTTCCGCGTCTTGACGAACGCAGCAGCCAGAAAGCGGGCACCCTGAGCGGCGGTGAACAGCAGATGCTGGCCATTGGCAGGGCTTTTATGAGTGGTCGTAAAATCATGCTCCTGGATGAACCGTCCATGGGACTGGCACCGCTTTTGATGCTCAGCGTGTTTGAAGCACTCAGGGAAATCAATCAGGAAGGAACGGCCATCTTACTGGTTGAACAGAACGCGCGCATGGCGCTCAAATTCGCCCGGCGCGGCTATGTGCTGGAAAGCGGCAACCTGGTGCTGGAGGGGCCATCGGCGGAATTGCTCGAAGACCCGGAGGTCAAAAAAGCCTACCTTGGCGGCTAAAATCGTTTCACGATTTTAGCCGTGGGCGGCTTCGCCGCAATAACTGAATATAGGCGCTCCTTATTGCCAGGACCATTAATTAATACTCTAATAAAAAAACCCAAAGCGTTGCTGTGGGTTTTTTTATTAGTCTGTGATTGTTTTGCTCAGATCGGGGATCGTCTCGGGCCGGTCTTTGATCATATAGCGACTGTCACCGTCCCGGCGGGTGACGTTTTCGTACACGCCGTCGTCCCGTTTGACCAGTTTGGTAAAACCCATATCACGCAACTGAGCGTTGCCCCTGGGCGTGCTGATGTTGGTCAGCGACAGCACTCTGTGCACCGGGGCCTGACAATCGGGACAGTGCGTCAGCTCCGGGTCATCGATCGACTGTCGGATTTCAAACAGTTGCCCAACCCCACAGGGTGTTTCGCGATGCTCGTATTCGTATACCGGCATAATGGCTAAATTCCCAGTTTTGATTATTCTCTATCGGACACTTGTTTGCTTCGTTTATAGTTTAACCCATATCAGCGGTGATGAAAAGGGGTATTCCATTCTTCTGCGCCTCGGGCGGATGGCCCGGCGAACACGGCGCTGGTTGCAATTGCTGAAATTCTCTGCTAACGTCGCCTGCAAATTCGACTTGGCAGGTTTCGGGTCTCCATGGGGATGTTTGAAACCCTTGTCTTCAGGCGCAGCGAAAGATGGCAATACGGCCGTTAGCCTATCTAAATCCGATCATAACCCTTTAACCTTCAGTCGGTTTCAACCGGCTAACGAAACCACCGTCTTACCGACGGTGGGCGTTCGGTTCAGCCCGTGAAACCAGGGAGTCCATATGCACAGAGTTGCCGTGGTGGGTGCAACCGGATATGCCGGCGCAGAATTGGTTCGGATTCTTGCCGGTCACCCCGAGGTGGAACTGACCCTGCTGACCTCGCGACAATATGCCGGACAGCAATTCTCTCAAATCTATCCGTCCCTGGCCAATCTGGTTTCCCTGACGTGTGAAACCTATGACGTTGAGAATATATGCGCGGCCGCTGACCTCATATTTACCGCACTGCCGCATAAACTGCCGATGGCCCTGGTTCCGGAATTGCTGGCGTGCGGCAAAAAGGTTGTCGATCTGTCTGCGGACTTTCGCTTTCAGGATGCGGGTCGTTACGAGGCCGCCTACCAGCCCCATTCGGCTAAACAACTGCTGAAAGAAAGCGTTTACGGGTTGTCGGAGGTTTATAAGGATCAGATACGGCCGGCCAGGCTGGTAGGTAACCCCGGTTGCTACCCTACCAGTGTCTTACTACCACTCATTCCTTTGATCAGAGCAGGCGTCCTGGACCCACAGACAATTATTGCCGATTCCAAATCCGGAGTGAGCGGAGCGGGACGTTCGCCATCTTTAAAGACGTTGTTTTGTGAAGTGCATGAATCCTACAAAGCATACAAAATAGCCGAGCATCGACACAATCCGGAAATGGATGAGGTGCTGAGCATGCAGGCCGCTGAAGATGTACACATTACCTTCGTACCGCATCTGGTGCCCATGTCGCGCGGTATGCTAAGTACCGTATATGCCGGGTTGCTTGTCGACCTGAACCGATCGGACCTGTATCAGATTCTGGCTGACACCTATGCCGGCCGCCGGTTTATACGGCTGCGCCAGGATGATCCCCCCCCTGATACGCTGCATGTGCGCGGAACAAATTTTTGCGATATCGGCATTGAAGTGGACCGCACCTGCCGTCGCCTGATACTTATGTCGGCCATCGACAATCTGGTCAAAGGCGCTGCCGGTCAGGCGGTGCAGAATATGAACATCATGCTGGGCCTGGATGAAACCGCCGGGTTGCTTCAGGTACCATATCCGATTTAATACCAGTACGAGGACGCTTGACAGCGCAGTGGCAATTGCATTAATAGATCTGAGTCTTTTGAACCTTAATTTTAAAAATAGATCAGGGTTCGTGATGGCGCCCTGGGCATAAACACATGGCAACACCATAAATAAGGAGGTTGGAAATGTCAGCAAAACTGATCAAGGGAACCGTAATTCGGGAAGAAATTCTGGAAGAGATTTCAAAAGATGTGGCCGCAATTAAAGAAAAGCACGGTGTTGTTCCCGGACTTGTCACCATTCTGGTGGGTGAAAATCCGGCCTCGATGTCCTACGTAACCTTGAAAATCAAAACCGCCCACCGTGTGGGTTTCAAGGAAGTTCAGGACAGTCAGCCGGAAGATATCTCCGAAGCGGATCTTTTGGCCTTGATCGAGAAATACAACCATGACGACAGCATTAATGGAATTCTGGTCCAGCTGCCGCTGCCCAAGCATATCGATGATAAAAAGATCCTTAACGCCATCGATCCGGACAAAGACGTGGACGGATTTCATCCGGTCAATGTGGGGCGCCTGATGATCGGTGGCGATGAAGTCAAATTTCCGCCCTGTACACCGTTCGGTATTCAGACAATGATCGTTAGAGCCGGGGTTGAGACCAAGGGCGCCGAAGTGGTCGTGGTCGGACGCTCCAATATTGTCGGTAAACCGATTGCCAATATGATGCTGCAGAAAGGTCCGGGCGCCAATGCCACCGTCACGGTCGTTCACACGGGCACCCGGGATCTGGCAGCCCATTGTAAACGGGCCGATATCCTCATTGTCGCTGCCGGCGTACCGGGCCTGGTAAAGCCGGAATGGATCAAGCCGGGCGCCTGTGTTATCGATGTTGGCGTCAATCGGGTGGGCGAAAAAATAAGTGAAAAAACCGGCAAGAAAATTGCTATTCTTCAAGGTGATGTCGATTTTGAGGCTGCCAGGGAAATCGCCGGCTCAATTACTCCGGTACCGGGTGGTGTCGGTCCCATGACCATCACGATGTTGATGCTCAACACCCTTAAATCCCTCAAATTTAAACTGGGCATGGCGTAGACCGATAGCACTATAAAAGGGGAGGTCGACCCGGGACCTCCCCCAGACACCGCTTCGATATCAATTGCGCTGTGAGACTGCACATTTTCGTTATAATATAAGTTATTTCCCTTGACAGGCGCCTGTTGATTCGGTAAAATTTGGGTCAGCCTCGGTATTGTTGGAAAAGGCAAAGTCACCGAAAGGCGACGACGCAAAGCCATGGGTCTAAAGCCGAGCAGGCCATGATCGCCAGGTTGCCGAGCATCGAACCAATCGCCTGCAGGAGTCGTTGCCTGAAGGCTTTTTTTTTAAGCCGATTCTACTTTAGGTCTTCGGGCAAATACCCGATAATCGGTTATAGATATAGGGTATTTACCGACAACAGAACGCCGGGCTGACGACTTGACAGGGCCCGGGATAAATGATAAGGGGACTACGAGCGTTTGGGGTGCGATACAAAGCATTGAATTCATTTGGTACATTCCGCCCACCTCGTGTATCCTCTCTATGGCAATTCTGCAATAAGGTTTAAGGCTATGCGAAAAAAGATCTCTTTGGTCGTTCTCACTAATTCCGGATCTTCGGCAAGACACCTGACAATTCCCGCGGCGGTACTGCGGTTTATTGTGCTTGGATGTCTGGTTGCGGTTGGATTTCTGGCCTACGACTACTATTATCTCAAGTCGGCCGCAAATCTTCTCCAGAATAAGGAGACCATGATATCAAGCCAGTTGGACGAGATTGTTCGTCAGCGCAAACAAATTCAGGAGTTTGCCGAAGAAATCGATTCACTGAAATCCAAACTGGTTGATTTAAACGATTTCGAGAAAAAGATCCGGATCATTGCCAACATCGAAAAACCGGAAGATCAGGACAATCTTTTTGGTGTCGGTGGATCCATCCCCGAAGATCTGGATACCCAGCTGCCGCTCAGAGAGAAGCACAACAGCCTGATGCGCGATATGCACAATCAGGTCGATCAGCTGCAGGCGGCTACCGATAATCAGGACGACGGCTTTAATTCGCTTTACAAATATCTCAAATCACGCCAGAACCTGCTGGCGTGTACGCCAGCCATCAGACCGGCCCATGGTTGGACAACCTCGCGTTTTGGTTACCGCACATCACCTTTTACAGGACGTCGTGAATTTCACCGAGGCTTTGATATCGCCAACCGTGAAGGCACACCGGTTGTCGCTACAGCCGACGGACACGTGACGTTTGCCGGCTCCAAGGGACTGCTGGGAAAAGCGATAGTCGTCAATCACGGGCATGGAATGGTAACGCGCTACGGGCACTGCATGAAGCTGCTCAAGAAACGCGGTGATGCGGTCAAACGCGGTGATACCATTGCGCTGATAGGTAATACCGGCCGGAGCACAGGTCCGCATCTGCATTACGAAATTCATCTGAACGGAATACCGGTAAACCCAGAAAAATACATCCTCAACTAGTCGTATCTATAAATGATTGTCAACCGGTGTAAGCGTTTGGGGCCTTGCGCCGGTTTTTTGCGTTGACACCGTGCGGCAGAGGCATAAAAATTACTTCAGAACGGCAGTCACCCGGCTGAAATTCGTTTATACCCCGCAGGTATCGTGATATAGTCTCCAGTTGACAAATTCTTAATTCTGCCAATCTTTTTGTTCGCAACCACTTCATGCAGCTATGGTCGGCGCAGCGGCGATACCGTGTAGATGTTGACGGCAGCTGCGATACGTCGGTTCCACCGTTTCCAGGAGGGTTTCAATCTAAATGATAGCCACCTTTTTAACAAAAGTGTTCGGAAGTAAAAATGAACGGGAGCTGAAAAAGATGCAGCCCCTGGTCGACCAGATCAATTCCCTCGAAGATCAGATGAAAGCCAAAAGTGACGATGATCTGCGCGCCCAGACAGATATCTTCCGCCAGCGTCTGGACAATGGAGAAACCCTGCCAGAGCTGCTGCCGGAAGCGTTTGCAACTGTGCGCGAAGCTTCGCGCCGGACCCTGGATATGCGTCATTTTGATGTGCAGCTGGTGGGCGGTGTGGTTTTACATCAGGGCAAGATTGCGGAAATGAAAACCGGTGAAGGCAAGACCCTGGTGGCCACCTTGCCGGCCTATCTCAATGCCCTGTCACGTAAAGGCGTGCACATCATTACCGTAAACGACTATCTGGCGCGCCGTGATACAGAGTGGATGGGCACAATTTTCAGGTTTTTGGGACTGGAGGTCGGCACCATTTTACACGGCCTGGACGACGCGCAACGCAAAGCGGCTTACAGTGCCGATATCACCTACGGAACCAACAATGAGTTCGGTTTCGACTACCTGCGGGACAACATGAAGTTTGACCGGGAATCGCTGGTACAGGGCGATTTGAACTATGCTATCGTTGACGAAGTCGACAGCATCCTGGTCGACGAAGCCCGGACCCCGCTGATTATTTCCGGTCCGGCTGAAAAATCGACCGACCTGTATTATCATGTCAACAATATCATTCCCGGTTTAAAAAAGGAAAGTCACTACACCATTGATGAAAAGGCCCGTTCGGCGGCCCTGACCGAAGAAGGCGTGGCCCGCTGCGAGCACTTGCTGAAAGTTGACAACCTGTATGATCCCAAACACATTGAACTGCTGCATCACATAAACCAGGCCCTCAAAGCCCACACCCTTTTCAAGCGCGATGTGGATTACATCGTTAAAAACGGCGAAGTTATCATCGTGGACGAGTTCACCGGCCGCCTGATGCCCGGAAGGCGCTACAGCGAGGGGCTGCACCAGGCCCTGGAAGCCAGAGAAAGCGTAAAGATCGAAAATGAAAACCAGACGCTGGCAACCATCACCTTTCAAAATTACTTTCGCATGTACAACAAGCTATCCGGTATGACCGGCACGGCCGATACCGAAGCCGCCGAATTTAAGAAAATTTACGATCTGGATGTCATGGTCATACCAACCAACCAGAAGATGATACGGAGCGATTTTCCGGATGTCATTTACAAGTCCCGCAAGGAAAAATTCGAAGCGGTCATGGACGAAATCGTCGAACTGCATGAAAAAGGGCAGCCGGTGCTGGTGGGAACCATTTCGATCGACATTTCCGAAAACCTCAGTAAAAAGCTTAAAAAGCGCGGTATCCAGCATACGGTGCTCAACGCCAAAAACCACGAAGGTGAAGCCGAGATTATTGCCATGGCCGGCCAGAAGGGCGCCGTCACCATATCCACAAACATGGCCGGTCGTGGTACCGATATTAAACTGGGCGATGGTGTAACCGATGTGGGCGGACTTCATATCCTGGGTACCGAGCGGCATGAAAGCCGTAGAATCGACAACCAGCTCAGAGGTCGATCCGGGCGCCAGGGCGATCCGGGCTCTTCCCGGTTTTTTCTCGCTCTCGAGGATGATCTGCTGCGAATATTCGGCGGTGAACGCATCACCGGCATCATGGAAAAGCTGGGCATGCAGGAAGGCGAGCCGATCGAACATAACCTGATAAGTCGGGCCATTGAAAACGCGCAGTCGAAAGTGGAAGGACACAATTTTGAAATCCGCAAGCAGCTGCTCGAATATGATGATGTGATGAATCAGCAACGGGAAGTCATCTACCAGAAGCGCCGTGAAGCTTTAACGGGCAAAAATATTAAAGAGGACATTGAGGATATAATCTATGAGAAGTCCGAACAGATTGCGGATATGTTCGCCGTCGAGCGCGTGCCGGCTGAAGAATGGGATCTCAAAGGACTGCGGGAAACGACTTTCAACCAGTTTAATTTTTATTTGCCCGACTTCGATCCGGACACGCTGGATGGTCTCAACCGTGACGGCCTCGCGCAACTGATTGATGAAGCCGCCCGCAGGATCTACAATGAACGGGAAACGGCGATCGGTGCGGAAAGATTCCGGCAGCTGGAGCGCATCGTCATGCTGCAAACGCTGGATAATCTGTGGAAGGATCACCTGCTGTCGATGGACCATATGAAAGAGGGTATCGGACTGCGAGGCTATGCCCAGCAGAATCCGTTGCTGGTGTATAAAAAAGAAGCTTTTGAAATGTTTCAGAGCTTGATCGACCGGATCAAGGAGGAAACACTGGGCATCCTGTACCGCATTCAAATAGCCGAACCCGATGAAATGGAGGCGCTGCGACAGCCCAGAGAGCAAAAGATGATTTTTTCAGGCGGGGAACCGGAGCGCAAGAAAAAGCCTGTCAGGCGAACCAAAAAAAAGGTCGGCCGCAATGATCCCTGTCCCTGCGGCAGCGGCAAAAAATATAAAAAGTGTTGCGGGCGTTAGGCACCGGCTTTGCGTGTTTTTATGGCGACAGTGATTATCTGGCATTACAGGATTTGGTGAGCACCTTGCTCTGCTTATCTGTTTGCTCTTGTGTCGGAGCAGGATTGCAGTGCCGCTGCAGTCAGTTGGCCGGCGGATCCATCCACGACCAGGCGCTGAAATGAACTCGGACAAGCCCCTTTACAAACTAAACCACAGATGCTTATATTCCATTTTATCAACGATGACGAAGCGTCGCACGCAACCTGCTGATCACTTCCGATTTCGATATTGAAACCTTCACCAGAATTATATAAAATAGATGTTGAGTTTTGTCTGAAATCCAATCCAAACAGACCGCATCTGGAATCAATCGATGAGTAACTACGATCCGGAAAAAGAAGGTGACACATTATCGGAAATCGAAGAGGATCTTTCTGAACCACCGATGTATCGTGTTCTGTTGCTGAACGACGATTATACCACCATGGATTTTGTCATTGACGTTCTCATGTCGGTGTTTCAAAAATCACCCGGAGAGGCGACCCGAATTATGCTGAACGTTCACCGGGCCGGTGTGGGCGTATGTGGCGTTTTCTCGTTCGAAGTTGCAGAAACAAAAGTGGACACCGTTCATGCCCTGGCCCATGAGATGGGTTTTCCCCTAAAATGCACCATGGAGAAAGATTGAGCCATGATCAGTAAAGAACTCAGCGTGACCTTAGGCCTCGCAGTCAGAGAAGCCAAAAAGCGAAGGCACGAATACGTCTGTATCGAACATATTTTATTTGCCATACTTTACGACAGTATCGGTATCGAGATTATTGAGAACTGCGGCGGCAGTATCGAAACACTCAACAAAGGGCTGGAATCGTTCTTTGAACAAAAACTGGAAAAGGTTCCGGATGGAACCGAATACGTGTTACAGCAGACGATTGCCTTTCAAAGAGTGATTCAACGGGCGGTTAACCATGTCCGCTCGGCCGAAAAGCAGGAAGTGGAAGTCAGCGACATATTGGCCTCGATTTTCCTCGAAAAAGATTCGCATGCAGCCTTCCTCCTGCAAAAAGAAGGCATTACACGACTGGATGTGCTGAACTACATATCCCATGAGATCGCCAAACCATCCCTCACGGAAGGCGAAGGCGGTTTTGCTAAAACGGAAACCGCCAAAGAGAAAAAAAAGAAAGGCGATCCGTTGGAGTTGTACACGGTCGACCTGGTCAGGATGGCCGCCGAAGGGCGGTTGGATCCTTTGATTGGTCGCAAAACCGAGTTGGAACGCACCATGCAGGTTTTGTGTCGACGGCGAAAAAATAATCCGGTGTTCGTGGGCGATCCCGGCGTAGGCAAGACGGCGATGGCCGAAGGCCTGGCCCAAAAAATCGAAAACGGCGACATTCCCGAATTGCTCAAGGAGGTCAAGATTTACTCTTTGGACTTGGGTGGCATGCTGGCCGGTACCAAGTTTCGCGGGGACTTCGAACAGCGGCTTAAAGGTGTCATTGCGGCGCTGCAAAAAATACCCAAAGCCATACTGTTTATTGACGAAATTCATACCATCGTGGGAGCCGGCGCCACCAGCGGCGGTTCCATGGATGCCTCCAATATTCTCAAACCGGTGCTGTCCACCGGTGAGCTGCGTTGTATCGGTTCGACGACCTACGAAGAGTACAAGAACCACTTTGAAAAAGATCGGGCGCTGTCACGCCGATTTGAAAAGATAGAGATTCACGAGCCGCCGGTCCCGGAATCGGTTCAAATTCTCAAGGGATTGCGATCGCGATACGAGGAACATCATGGGATTACATACACCGATGCCGCTCTGAAATCGGCTGTTGAACTGAGCTCGAAATACATTAACGACCGTTTCCTGCCCGATAAAGCCATTGATGTTATCGATGAAGCCGGTGCCTTTGTACGGTTAACCGGATCGGCGCGGCGCACGAAAATCAATCCTACCGATATCGAGAAAATCGTGGCCAAAATGGCCCGCATACCGCCGCGCAGTGTTTCTACTTCCGACAAAGCCAAGCTGGAAAACCTTGAGGGTGAGCTCAAAACGGTTGTATTCGGCCAGGACGAGGCCATTGCTTCGCTGGTCACCTCGATCAAGCGATCGCGGGCCGGATTGGGAACACCCGGAAAACCGATCGGTTCCTTTCTTTTCACCGGACCGACCGGTGTCGGCAAAACTGAAGTGTCAAGACAGTTGGCCCGGATTCTCGGCGTGGAATTCATGCGATATGATATGAGCGAATACATGGAAAAACACGCCGTGGCGCGACTGATCGGTGCGCCTCCGGGTTACATCGGATTCGACCAGGGCGGCCTGATGACCGACGGCATTCGTAAACACCCTTACTGTATTATGTTGCTGGATGAAATCGAAAAGGCGCACCCGGATCTTTTCAACATTCTGCTGCAGGTGATGGATCACGCCACGCTGACGGACAACAACGGTAAGAAAGCGGATTTTCGGAACGTCACGATCATCATGACCTCCAATGCCGGATCGCGTGAAATGAGTGCCCATAGCATTGGTTTCGGCGATATGACACGGGATTCCGAATCCAAGGGCCAGAAGGCTGTGGAGCGATTTTTCAGCCCCGAATTTCGCAACCGGCTGGATTCAACCATCAACTTTCATCCGCTGACAGTCGACATCATGCAACTGATCGTTGACAAGTTTGTGAATGAATTGAACGAGCAGCTGGTCGGCAAGAGAATAAAGGTTTCCATATCGGATAATGTTCGTGAATATCTGGCCGAGAAGGGACATGATGCCACCTACGGCGCCCGTCCGCTGAGTCGCCTGATACAGCTGGAGATCAAAGACAAACTCTCTGATGAAATCCTGTTTGGCAAGCTGCAAAAAGGTGGCCAGGTCGAAGTCGATATCAAAGACGGAGAGCTGGTATTTAACTAAAAGATGCCCGATGCAGGATTAAAGATCCAGGATTCAGGATAAAGGCATCAAAACCTCCAGATCCTGAATCTTGCATCCTGTATCGATAATCAATATAGACAGAGTTTCTTACCTCGAAACACGTAATTCGTTACGTTTTCTATTATCTCGGATCCTTAATCCTTTATTTCCCGTTATTGCTGTCGTCTAAGATATCTGTTTCAACCGGGTAGCAATCACCAACTGCATAGGGGTGGGTTTCAAAACCACCCGATTGTTTTTTCTAAGACCATCGGTCAAAGGTAACAGAACGTACTTTTGACAATTACTCTAAAACATACAGATTTCCTTACTTCGTAACCCGCAACCCGTAACGCGACACTTTTTCTACTATTTCGAATCTAGTATCCGGTATCGTACCATTTCGGCAAACCCATATCCCCCATGCCCGTATTTTTACTCAGTAACGAACTGACATTCCCGCAACCGCATCTGGCTACCCCCGAAGGGCTGCTCGCTGTAGGCGGGGATCTGGGGCAGGAGCGATTGCTGCTTGCCTATCAGAACGGCATATTCCCATGGTACTCCGAAGGTGAGCCGATCCTGTGGTGGTCCTCCGATCCGCGTCTGGTGCTTTATCCGGCTGAGATTCACATATCGCGCAGGCTGAATCGAATCATCCGCCAAAAATCATTCAAGATCACTTTTGATCAGGCCTTTGAATCGGTCATTTCGGCCTGTGCCCGCGTCCGCATGCAAAATGGGGAAGGGACCTGGATTGTGGATGAGATAATCAGGGCCTACTGCCGGCTGCATATGACCGGATTTGCCCATTCCGTTGAAGCATGGGAGAACGGCCAGCTGGCAGGCGGCCTGTACGGCGTATCTTTGGGGCGGACTTTTTTCGGTGAATCGATGTTTACCCGGGTTTCTAACGCATCCAGTGTCGCTTTTGTCACATTGGTCAAATATCTGCATTCGATGTCCTTCAAACTGATCGACTGTCAGGTCACCACGGCGCACCTCATGCGATTCGGTGCCCGGGAAATTAACCGGGAGCAATTCTTATCCGAATTGTATCGGTCACTCGATAAGTCTACGCTGAAGGGCCGCTGGTGCCTGCCGGAAGGGTTTACGGTCAACGCCGATTGAAGTTGACAGAACCTGGCTCCGGCAACCGCCATAACCTGGAAATCACCGTTGCTCGCTGCAGGGTTACCTTGGATTGCCTTTCCTTTCTGCCAGATAGCGGCAGGCTAGGAGGATCAGAAATAAAATCGTATTACAAAGGAGGAAACCGCTCGATGGCAGACGACTGTATTTTCTGCAACATTGTCAATGGGAAAACCGGCACGGAATTTATTTACGAAGATGATCAAGTGGTTGTATTCAGGGATATCAACCCCCATTATCCGGTGCACGATTTGATCGTACCGCGCCGGCACATTCGCAGTGTCAACGAATTGAACCCGGACGATCGTGATATTGTCGCTCATATGATCATGGTCGGGAAAAATGTCGCCGCCCGGCGAGGGGTCAACGAATCGGGCTACAAGCTGCTGTTCAATGTCGAATATGGCGGGGGACAGCGAATTTTCCACATCCATATGCATCTGCTGGGAGGGTTCAATATTAAATAGAATGCGATTCCACCGCAAAGATGCAAAGGTCGCAAAGAGGATAATAATTTTTTCTTTGCGTTCTTGGCCTCTTTGCGGTGAATCTATTGTTGTTGATAGAAATATGATTAATTATGACTACAGATGCTCTTGATAAAGAAACATCCGAACCCGCCGGCATCTATGTCCACGTTCCCTTCTGCGCCCAAAAATGCCGTTACTGTGATTTTTACTCTGTCAACGATATTGGCCTGCAGCGGCCTTTCGTTGCCGCTCTGGAAAAGGAGGTGGCCATGGTTGCAGAGAATTTAGGCCCCTGCGATACGGTCTATTTTGGCGGCGGCACACCGACGGTGATCGGACCGGCGGCCTTTTCCGGAATATTTGACAACCTGGCGCGGCATATTTCAATTCTTTCCGATGCCGAAGTAACCCTCGAAGCCAATCCCGGTACGATTACGCCGGCCCAGCTCAAGACATACCGCCACAACGGTATCAATCGGATCAATATCGGTGTGCAGTCATTTAGGGAAGACAACCTGCGCTTTCTGGGCCGGATCCACACCGCCAGGGAAGCCGAACTGGCGCTAAAGTGGGCCAGGCAGGCCGGATTTGAAAATATCGGGTTGGATTTGATCTACGGATTGCCCGGCCAGAAGATCAGTGACTGGCAGGAGGATCTTGAAAGTGCGGTCGCCCGGGCGCCGGAACACATTTCCTGTTACACACTGACCCTTGAACCCGGCACACCCCTGGAAAGAGATTATCGCCACGGGAAGTTCCAGGTGGCAAAAGAAGATCAAGTCGCCCGGATGGTGAAAACGACCGTCTCATTTCTGGCCGAAAACGGGTACCGGCAGTATGAGGTTTCCAGCTTTGCCCGCTCTGAAATGGTCCGGTCAAGGCACAATCTCAAATATTGGCACTTTGTTCCCTATGTCGGGTTCGGCCCTGCCGCGCATTCATATCTGCCGCCGATCCGCCGCTGGAATAAGGCGGATGTGGCAGCCTACATGGATGATCTGGATGCAGGTGATCTGCCGATAGACGAAACCGAAACCCTGACCCGGGAACGTGCGATGATCGAAGCCATCTACCTTGGACTGCGCCTGAATGACGGGATCGACCTGCCGGATTTCGAAGAACGCTTCGGCCTTTCATTTGCCAAAGTCTTTGGGGCTGTGACAGGGGATTTGCAGGCAGATAACCTGATTTACGTGGACAACCGCCGTTGCGCTCTAACCCCCGACGGTCTGGTCTTGATGGACAGCATCGCCAGCAGGTTAATTGATTGTATAAATATATAGTTTTAAGTTTTAGGTTTTAAGTCGAGGCCTCGCTGCGCAGAACGGGTTGCGGGTTACGAGTCCCGGGTTGCGGGTTAAAGACTGTTGAGTCGCTGTGCTCCGTCATTTTAAATCTAAGAAAGATGTAGGGGTGACTCATCCGTCATGCCGGCGCAGCAGACTGTGTCGCATTTCGAAAAAGCCGTCATTCCGGACACGCCCGTCGGAGATGGGCGTGATCCGGAATCCAGTGTTTAGCGATAATTCCCGGGTCTTCTGGATCCCGGCGCGCGCCCCGCTGCGCGGGACTTAGCTATGATGACGAATTACGACATAGTCTGGCAGGCCGGCATCCAGTGTTAAAACGTTTGTCAGAATAACGTTCCGATATGGGTCCTGAGAACGGGCAGACCATCCCGATGGCATTCACCAGATCGACCGTAGCTCACAGATAAACTAAAAAAGATAGAATTCCTTTCCCCAATTTCAAATTTCCAGTTTCAAGTTTCCAATAATTGACAGCGCGCAAGCGCTTCCACAACCCTGGCCCAGAACTGGGTACAGATCGGATCTCGAATTATCTGAGCCATGAAAATGATCTTAACATAAATACCCCGTTTTTCGCCTGAGCACCAGGGCGGGCCCTGGCCCAGAACTGGCTACCGATCGAACACCGAAGTTCCAGACATTTAAGAATAGTTCTTACAAATGCAGCATTTTTTCGCTAAAGCGCCAGGGCAGGCTCCGCACCCTGGCCCAGAACTGGGTACAGATCGGATCTCGAATTATCTGAGCCATGAAAATGATCTTGACATAACTACCCCGTTTTTCGCCTGAGCACCAGGGCGGGCTCCGCACTCCGAACTTTTTC
>Ga0126335_1000034_pt1 | contig 59237 bp, 53 predicted proteins | sample OlaspJWI45metaG_FD_108409 | JGI IMG/M metagenome (GOLD analysis project Ga0126335, IMG submission 108409) | Marine gutless worms symbiont microbial communities from Oahu, Hawaii - Olavius sp. 1 OAHU.JWI-45 metaG | ecosystem: Host-associated > Annelida > Digestive system > Unclassified | place... | reverse complement strand
GATCGTGATCGGCGCCATCTCTGCCTCCTTTCTACATTTAGTAGAAAAATCAGACAGATAATGACTTATTGCCGCTCCCAGGTCAAATCGTCATCTCGTTACGTCTAGTTGGCAATAGTCCACTGTTGGGATATGTTCTTTTTCATTACGATTGTCTTTCCAGTTGAATTTGCTGAAAGGTGTCCTCTATAAACTCGGGCGGGGCTTCGGCATCGGGAATCGGCCGCAGGGATATGGCACCCTCGGGGCAGGTCGCGACACAGAGTCCGCACCCGATGCAACGATCTGTATCGATTTCGGAAGCTGTCTGCCCCTCAACGATCGCTTCCATGGGGCATCTGTCAAAGCAGTCCTGGCACTCGGTGCAAAGTTCCGGATTAATAATCGATTGATAGTATATCTTGAATGACCGGGCTGGTTTCGGAAAAAATTTTGCGTAGCGTATGGTCGGACAGCAACAGTCACAGCAACAGCAGAGAAAAGAGAGCGCTGTGGTATTGCTCGGCGAAAGTACTAAACCCTCTTTTTCCGCCAAGTCAAGTATTTGCAGCGCTTCGTTTTTGTCTACTTCCCGGCCCATTTTATTGTCAATATAATACTGGGCAAATTTCCCGAAGCTGAAACAGGTTTCGTCAGGATGTTCACACGGGTTCCCCAAAAGCCCCTGCTCTTTTCTACAGATACAATTCTGGACAGCGATCAGTTCCTGTCCAGCGACCAGATCGCGGACTTGATTATAGGTGGCCACCGGTGAAGCGGCATCCAATGCCGAGGTGACCGGTGCAACGCGCAGCTGTTTGGTTTTGACACCGGCCCCTACGAGGGCCATGCCAAAATGCGGCAGGTACTCCTCAACCATCTCCGCCAGTTCCTTATCGATTGTGTTAAGCTGGAACTCGTAAATGCCGACCAAGAAATGAATGACCATGTATAGAGCCTTACCATTCTCGCGAACACGAAACAGTAGGCCCTTTTGCGCCATCTCCTCGATTTTCGGTTCCAGTATGGCGGCATCCAACCCTGTCCTGGCGGCAATTTGAGCGACCGTTTCGGGTGATTCGGTAAGCTGCATGAACAATTCGGCCTGCTCCGGGGTAAATAGTTTTTCCAGGATGGCGATTTCGACGCCTGATTCCGTTTTAGGAAATCCGGCAGGCAGATTATCCATGAACGTCCTTAAGTCTGTATACGTTTTTTCAGGGCTCATTTTTCTACCTCCTTACTGATATAGGCAGTTGGTATAGAATTCATAAAAACGCGGACAGAACTGCATGATCGATGCAAGCAGCTTATACACATATTGACCCATCGGGTGTCGGCATCGGGTGTGTATTCAGATGAAGTAGTTGGATGCAAGTTTTAGCAATGATCGTATTGAATTAGAGAAGGGAGGCGCTACAACTAAATGCCGTTCTTATGCTTATGCTGGAACTGATAGGGCGGTCAAGGGGAAAATGGTCGTCGACCGCGCCCTAACCGATAACGGGCATTATGTCGACAGCTTATCGGCTTTCGGTTTTTCTGAATTTTAGTAATTCTGACATTGTTTTCCCATAACGCCCTTGAGCTATGTGGCTATTTTCATGCCGCGTAATATCTGAACTTCCTGCTATGACCACCAAGATATCAGGCCGGCGAAAATTTTTGATATCTCTAACAAATCACAATATCGAAACTGCACACCACGACCATTAGTCCTCACATTTAATAATGGCAAAAAAGCGTTGATTACCTGAATTAGTCCTCGCCTTTTCAGCACCGGTTCTCATTGATCGAAGTCCTGCGAATTATCTAACCAAGCTTTTCCTGCAAATATTCCAGGCTGGCCATCAGGTCTTGAACCCTGTGCGGCTCAAGGGTAAGCACGGGTGGATCGTCTGCCCGGCCCTGTAAGAAAGTAAACACCGGTTCCAGTCCAATGCTCCCCTGGCCGAGAGCCCGGTGCTCATCATCCGCGCCGGAATTGTCATGCAGATGAAACTGCCCCAGGTAAGGCCCCAGTGTGTTCAGCCATTCGTCCATCGGCACCTTACCGAATGCGAAATGGTGGCCGACATCGAAGCAAAACCCGATGTCCGCTCCGGCCAGGTCACTGAAGAGGGGCCGCATCTGCCCGGGATCGGTCTCGTAGACATTCTCCAACATGAGGCGGCTACCGGCCCGGCTGATCTTCTCGCCCACCATGCGCCAGGTTTCCAAACTGGTCTCCAGCCAGGCTTCCCGGTAATAACTGTGCCGCCGGTGATCATAGCCGAGATGGCAGACAACCGTCACCGGTTCGAATAACTCGATCAAGGCTATCATCTGGTCCAGCCGCTTGCGGGTCAATTGCAAAAACCCCTGGTCCTGGGAGCCGGGCGCCATGTCCGCAAAGGGACCATGAAAGGTAACCCGGCGTCCGTTGCGCTTGAAAATCGCGGCAATCTTTTTGAAATCAGTGTTTGAGAAGGATTCCAGGGCATCGGCATCCATGCCGATTTCCGGATTGAGCCCCGCGCTTTCAAATAGTTCCAAGTAGCCGTCGAAAAACATCCTAAAGGGAATATTGACCTGCACTTTTTCAATAACCGGTTTCAGGTGGTCACCCAACTCCATTTAACCTCCCATCCGTATCAAACGTTAGCATAGATCCTGCATAATTCGTCTTCGTCTCAAACTGAAGACATGACCCCCCGTATGTCCATATCTTGAATACCGTCTCTAAACATCCGGACCAGTTCCGTTGCCGTCTTGTGGGTAAACACACGGCCTTCCGGCGTCAGGCCCCTTATTGTGCCGCTGCGGAAAAATTCCTGCAACAACCAGATGCCCACGGCGGTCCGGTTGGCGCCAGCGGTCAAATCCCCCGAGGCCTCTATATGGCGGGGGGTGGCGGGCAGCCCCTGATCCCGCAACGATTTCAGAAAATTCAGGATCCGGCCCAATCTCAGCAGGGTGACGCTTTCCAGGCGGCTGGTTTTCTGATCCAGCGGCAAAGTGGTGGCCCGCATCAAATCGAAACCGGCCGGCAAAAGCGCGCGTTTTTGACACTGCCGGTAGTCTCGGCTGCCCGGAGCCGGATAATAAACAGACACACCGGCCAAAACACGCTGACCGGCAAGATAGAGCAGGTCGGCCAGTGAATCCTTGGCCGATTGGTCGGGAGCGCCGACGATAATATAGCCCACGGCGGTCAAGTCGTGGCGCCTGGCAGCATGCAAGGCCGTCTCGAAAGATGGGCGCACATCCTTTCGCTTGAATCGTTTCAACTGTTCGGCCGCAGTCGTGCCGAGGGCGAGATTCAGGGATTTAAAGCCGGCCGCCCGCATGGCCCGCACCATGGCATCATCCAAAGCCGGCGGATAAAGACCGTTCATGGCCCGCAATTCAATGTTACGATCAGCACAGCGGCGTTTTACGGCGGCCATCAAATCCAGGAACCAGCGTCGATCCATGGAAAGGTTTTCATCTTCAAAATCGATAAATCCAATATCATGGGCCCTCACCTGCCGGTCTATTTCCCGCATAATTGAATCTATGGACCGTTTGCGGTATGGGAGGCCGCTATCCGCCCCGCAAGCGCAGTAGCTGCACTGCAGAGGGCATCCCCGGCTGGCGACTATCACAGCCGCCCCTCGCGGGCCTCTCTGGTAGTAGCGGTGCTTTACCAGCTGCGAAGCAGGCAGGGCGACTGCATCGAGATCATGCAACCAGGCCGGCTTGCTGGATTGTAGGCGGCCGTCCGGAAGTCGCCGAACAAGGCCCGGAATCCCGGCGGGTGAACACCCGGTTTTGACGGCCGCTGCCAAGGCAGTCAGGCTCTCTTCGGCTTCCCCGCGAATCACGTAATCAACGGATTTGTTGAGCATGGCCACATCCGGAAGGGCGGTCGGGTGGTGTCCGCCCACTACGACGGTGATGTCCGGATCGACCGCTTTGACGATAGCGGCCACTTTCTCGGCCGCGTTGCTGTAGGCGGTAAAGAGGGAGCTGACGCCAACCAGAAATGCACCGGATTCTCTAATGATGCGTTCAATATGCTGGTAACTGTACCCAAAATGCCGATACTGGTGAAAAAGGGCAAATGGCGACACATCGGGCTCGCCATAATAAGGATCGAGGAAGCCCATCTGCTCCGGACGGGTCAGGGGTTTCGATTTATCGGTGGCCAGGGCATCGAAGATCGCAACCGAGAAACCGGCTTCTTCAAGCGCCCCTGCCAGGCAGGTCAAACCGTAGGGCACGGTACGCTTGCGGGTCAGGTAAAAATCCTGGATGGGGGGTTGGATCAGAAGAATATCCGGCATGTTATCTTTGGTCAACCCTAAGTAATACTAAACTTTAAACACCTATCTACCGATAACAGTAGAGTAGCATGACGAGGTCCACAATATAGGCATATGGACTTGCAACTATGACCGATATGACCGCCATCATCAAGGTTTTTATGGAACCGGGTCTGCATACCGATCGCCTTGCCCGGGCGACCTTGCGACCAGGAACCATGCTCAATGGGAGAATTACCGATATCCTGCCCAGTGGTTTGCTGCAGATCAATTTCGGAAAGTTTCGTACCCAAACCCGAGTTCGGTTCCCGGTTTCCAAAGGCGATTCCCTGCAGTTCGAAGTACTGGAGACCGGCAACCAGATCAAGCTGAAAATCCAGGATCCTCCCCCGGCCCCAAATAATGCGCCTGTCGATCAGGCCTTCAAGCCCGAAGATTTACAGCATTTCAGGCGACAGCTTGAAGCGGCTATTCAAAAACCAGATGCTCTCGGGGCGGACCGCAGCCAGGCGGACAGTCTGCGACCACTGATCGCGCGGCTAAACCATCTACTGTCACCCCTGCAGGCCGGGTGGGCGCCCGACCGGCTGGCGCCTGTCATCAAGGCACTGCTTACCAATTCAGGCATCTTCTTCGAAAAGAAGCTGCAAGCCGTCTTGCTCCAGCTCTTTAAATCTCCCGAGGGCATCGATGTGGGTCGGGCAGCAAATCACCCTTTTGTGACCAACATCTTTGACACCGACTTAAAACCCAACCTTCTCAAACTGGCAGCAGCCCTTGAGCAAACCGGTCAGGTCAGGGAAACGAAACTTGCCCCCATCCATACGGCCACCCGGAATTTTATCAAGCATATTGAGACCGAGCAGACCCGGCTTATCCGGACAGCCCCGGCTGGATCCGGTAAAACCGGCACTGCATATCCGCTTACCCATTCATCTACCATCTCACCCGGTGGGGGATGGCCCCGGCATTCAGCAGCCAATCTGCCGACAGCGGCCGTCAGAATATTACAGCTGCAGCTGTCCAAAACCGGCTTGTGGTCAGACCCCCAAATCCGGGCCCTGTTTCACGAGTTGATACAAGCGCCGGGTGCTGCTGGCGGTCGTTATGCCGGACCGCGCCCTGCTCCGCAACCAATGAACAACCCGGTGTCCAGTCAATTGCCCCTTGATACCGATACCATTGGCAAGGCAGCCTTGCTAAACGCTTTGACCGGGGTGCTAAACAGTACCCTTGTCGCGGGCTCAAAAGCATTAACACCGCTGTTATCGGATTTTCGGAGCTACATTCAATCAAACCGGCACCGGTTGGATTCGCTAACCGAAAAGGCTTTGAATCAATTGGAGGATTTTAACCGTACGCCGACCGGGCGCACCGGCTCATCCGAAACTGGACTGGGCCGGCGCGTGCTATTGGCCCGGCAAAATCTCCGGATCATGTCGCGATTCATTGAAAGCCGACCGCCTGACGACCTATCGCGATCTCCGTCAACTAAGGTGCGGGCCGCGAACACGAGGTCCTTACCTGCCAAGCATGCTCCTGGGGAGACAAGGAGCATGTCAAGTGATTTCAGAGGATCAGCTCAATCGAACGGCAGCGCCAAACTCAGTCCAAGCATAACCGGCCGAGAAATCACCCGGGTCGTCAATCTCATAGGGCCCCAAGCGACGGCCATCAGCGACGAACTCGACCGCATTGAAAAGACCCTGGTGGAAAGGACGGCAAATCGTAAAGTTGCACCGGGCTGCAAGAAGCTCTCGAAAGCAGTGCGATCCCTGCAGGCTTTGATCGAGCGCAACCAGATACCGATCAGTGAAAACGTCAAACGGACCCTCGCCTCCCTGACGGCCCCCAAGTCGCCATCCACCGTTAAATCGACGGCAACACCGGCATCCGGCCCACTTCCCGAAAACCTGGTGGCAGACCTGGCCGTATTGCGTGACTTTATCACCTTCCAGAAAACGGAACTCACCGAAACGCTGGAATTGTTGCGGGGCCTTTTAGGGCGGGCGGATACAGAAAACGAAACAGGCGATCGGCCCGGATCCAACCGGCGCGGGGCAGACCCCCTGCAAGTTATCACTTTCACCCTGCCCATGGAAGCGGGGCAGAAACCAGCACGCTTAAAGGTGTTCTATCCATTGAAAAAAAGCGCATCGCCCGGGTCTGGGTTCCGAATATCCCTGCTGCTGTCCATGGATCGGATGGGCCCCCTCAGGGCTGACATTTTTGCTTACCAGCAAAACCTTGAAGTTAAATTCAGCACTACAAACGAATCCGCACGCCGTCACATAGACGGCCACCTGAACTCCCTGGGCAATCTGCTCAAGGGCGCTTTTGATACCCTCACCCTTACGGCTGCCATCGACGAAAATAACATCGCCGCCTTCGAATATGAAGATCTGGAACCGTCGGGCGATCGATTGGTAGATTTGCAGGCCTAAAATGGAAGAACAGAAAAAAGCCGCCGCGATTTCCTATGATCCCGAAAAGGACAGGGCCCCGCAGTTGGTGGCCACCGGCCGGGGACTCATTGCGGAAAAAATACTGGCAGTTGCCCGGGCTTACGACGTGCCGGTCCGTGAGGACCGCAACCTGGTCCACCTGTTGGAGGCCCTGGAAATAGACAGCGATATCCCGGCGGAACTCTACCGTGTGGTGGCAGAAGTGCTGGTCTTTATCTATAAGCTGGATAATGCGTTTGGTCCGGAAGGAGAATCCGGATAGATGGTGGGATAATGAAACCTGGAATCTATCTGCGGCGGGCCCTATTCTTCTTTTTCTTTTTTTTGCGAGCCTTCTTTTCCCTGCGTTTGCGTTTCTTTTCAGCCAACTGCTCTTTCTTCTCGGCAATTTTGGCCTTGATGTCAGTCCGGTATTTCTCGATTGCAAAATAGGCCAGATAATAACTGATCGCCGCCAGCGGCAGCCCGAGCACAACCCCGCCCAGGGTCATGGCCCCGAAAATTTTCGGCGCCTTTTCGGCAAGGGCCAGCATGGTGGATCCGCTGGCCATATCCGCAGCTTTCAGCCCCAGGGGCATACCCATAATCTTGGCCCCGATGTAATAAGTCGGCCAGTAAATAATGGGGATGGTAAACGGGTTGGACACCCAGACAGCCATGGCCGCCGCGATCTTGTTCCATTTCAGCATGGCGGCAATCGGGATCGCGATGGCCATCTGAAATCCCATGGTGGGCGACATGGCCACGAATATACCCAGAGCGAACCCCAGTGCAATTTCCCTGGGGGTCCCCCGGATCTTGAGAAATCGCACGTAGGCCTTTTTGAGAGATTCCCACAGCCGGCTCGGTTGGCGCGCAACTATTTTCTGGTTCGCCCGATTGTCCATAACCAATTCAGCGTAGCATTTTTAGGCCGCAGATCAAATCAAATATGGTACCTTACCCGACCGATTACGTTGGTTCAGGCCGGGCGCGGCCAGTTCGTGCTAAAACCCATCCCTGCGAGTATGTTGATCCCGGCATCCAGGTGGCGACCGACGCTATCCACCGAATGGCTGTCATCGCCCGGAACCACCGCGATGCCCAGCTCCCGTGCCTTTGCCAAGATATTGGCGGAAATATATGGTTCAGCCATATTTTTGGAAAGGGCTGCCAAGTTGAAATCCAGGATCAGCCCCCGATCGGCAATCAGGGCCAGGTTTCGATCGATCCTGTCTGCGATCTTGGGTTTGGCCAGTCTGGTTTTATAATGTGCATCGTGAATCCGTATGAGATCAAAGTGGCCGATAACAGCCGGGTTCAGCGTTTCTATCAACTCGTATTGTTGATCAAAATAGCGGCAGTACAGGTTGTCATGCCCGCCCAGAGACACCACCGCTCTGAGATAGTCATCACGGGAAAAATCAAAACTGATATCATCCACGTGGTGCAGCGACCCCACAATATAATCCGGTTGAAATGTTTCAATCAGGCGACGGGTAAATGGCAGAGCCCCGGAGGTCAGCTCGGTTTCGAACCCCACATAAATGTCCAGGATACCAGCATAACGAGCCTTGATTTTCCGGGCTGTTTTAATATAGGTCGCAAACCGCTGATACAGGCGACCGGCGTCCAAACCGGCTTCCCGTTCATCGGGATACATGAAGGCATCCGTTACCGGGGGCGCATGCTCTGTCAGGCCGACCCAGGCAAAACCTTTACGAATATAGGCCTGCACGATGTCTTCCAGGGAGTCTGTCGCGTGGTTACAAAAATCACCGCTGTGACCACCGTGAATAGAGACATAGCTGGGATGGGGGTTCGCCTGGGTCATGGTGTTCAATACCGAAAGCGGGTGAGGACTACTTGTCTGGAGGTTGCGGGGGCCTTTCCAGGTTGGCGTTCAAACGGGCCAGCAACGCCTTTATCTCGACCAATTGCCCGTTCAACTGACGGATCTCGGTTACGGCCTGCGAAAAGGACCCTGGATTGCCGGATTCTTTCAGCAGGGTTGCTTGGACGGCACCCAGGTCCCGAACCTGCCGGGCAATGTCGTCCAGCCGGATGCCGATGATGACGATGAAAAAAAGCAATCCGAAATATGCTAAGGCGAGTTGGCCCCACCCAAACCAGATGTTTCCGACGATCAGGACAACCAGGAATACGAAAGCGGCGATTGAATACGGGTATTTTTCTAAACTGAATTTCATAATTTGCAGCCAACGTCTGGATTTCAGGTTCCATATCGGCTCCGGCGAGAATAATCAAGGGGTTGCGGCGGGTTATTTGGCACACGCCATCAACAGCGCGCCTTCCCAAATAACCGCGCCAGTGTGAATATAGCCAGTTGATCAATGGTATGGAATCGTCTAACATCCCGCTTGGCAGGCATGCGGTGGCCCCTACATACACTTATCAAAATAGGACCGACATCATGCGCATGACCCTTGTAATTGTATTACCCGTTCTGATAATTTGCGTATTGCTGCAGGTACCCGTAAATTCCGGTACCCAGGATAGCAAAACCCTGTTCTTGAAAAAATGCACCCACTGCCATAACACGGCTCGCATCTGCCGCTATATCGGCCGGCGCAACCCCCTGGTATGGCGCAAAACCATTGAATGGATGCAGAGCAAGGGGGCGCGTGTCGACAACACCGAAAAATCGCCATAGCCACGTACCTGGGCACCCTTCAAAAACACCGGGCCGAGTTTTGCAAGTAGCAGCGCCTTTAAACGCTAAAAAGGAAGAGGTATACTTACCATGTCGGACCTTCCTGACAGAACGAAAAGTGCCGATAGGTGCGCTACCTTAAAAAGAGCCGGTAGATCAGACCATGGATAAAGCTGCCATAAGGTGGATAGATGTATTTACCACTATTGAAACGGGGTTTGTACAGCACCCCTTTGGCCTTTGACAGGGCCAGGAAACCTTCATGACTATGGTACATCCCCATACCCGAAGGGCCGACCCCGCCAAACGGCAGGTCGTCCTGGGCTACGTGCACCAGGGTATCGTTGATAATCGCCCCCCCAGAATGGGTATTCGCGAGCACCTGTTCGGCCTTTGCCTGGTCGTAATCAAAATAATAAAGGGCCAGCGGTCGGGGACGTGCGTTTACGTAGTCTATGGCCGCAGCGGTGTTGCCGCAGGGGACGACTGGTAGGAGGGGGCCGAAAATTTCCTCGGTCATCACCTCCATGTGATCATTGACATTGAAAAGCAGGTACACCGGCATTTTACGACTTGACTGGAAGTCTTCGCCTCCCGGGTTGACCTTCACGATGCGGGCGCCTTTCTGCTCAGCATCCTGAATGAGGGCCCTAAGCCGGGCATATTCGCCGTCATTGATGACGCTGGTATACTGGGGGTTGTGTTGCATGGTGGGATACATGCGCCCCACTGCCGCCGTAAAGGCCGCTTCGAATTCTTCCAGCCGGTTTTCCGGGCACAATACATAATCAGGGGCAATACACGTCTGCCCGGCATTGAACACTTTACCGAAAGCAATTCGATCGGCCGCATCCGGCATGGGCACGGAAGGGCTGATGATGGCCGGTGATTTCCCCCCGAGTTCCAGGGTAACCGGGGTCAGGTTTTCGGCTGCTGCCCGCATGACGTGGCGGCCCACCTGGGTGGATCCGGTAAAAAACAGGTGATCCCAGGGTTTCATCGAAAATGCGGATCCCAGCCCCGGCGCGCCCTCCAGCACGGTGACATGATCTTCATCAAATGTTTTGGCCAAAACGGTTCGCAATGTTTCCGCTGTGCGCGGCGTAAATTTGCTCATCTTGATCACCGCCCGGTTGCCGGCCGCCAGCGCGCTGGTAAGCGGACCGATGGAAAGATACACCGGGTAGTTCCAGGGGGTAATGATCCCCACGACGCCCAGAGGTTGATAGAGTACCCGGGCCCGGGCCGGCTGAAACAGCAGACCGACATGGCGGCGGCTGGGCTTCATCCACCTTTTCACGCGCTTGGCTGCATAGCGGATGCCTTCCACGCTGGGAAAGATCTCCGCCAGGCGGGATTCGTCCCCGGACCGGCAGCCGAAGTCGGCGTTCAAGGCCATGGCGAGATGATCCTGGTAGTCAAGCAGGGCTCGTTCGAGATGCAGCAAATGCCCGATTCGTTCTTCAGCCGTGGGCATCCGGTTACGGGTATAAGCTTCGCGCTGCAGATCGAAAATACGATCAAGCTCTGATGTTTCACTTGTCAATGTTTCCGGGTGGGATTCATTGGCCATGGGGTGTGTTCCTTTCAAGCTGTGTCACCATAGGAAGTGATATGCTGCGGCAGGCTGTCATCATTACCGTACATAAAATGTTTGGCCATGTTCTCGGCATAGCGACTCGCGGGCGGCCGACGTCCCATCGCCTCGGCAACTTCCCGGATATGGATCGGTGCGGCCCCACAGCAAACCCCCAGATAACGAATTCCCTGTTGCCAGGCATCGGTTGCAAATTGGCGTATCTCGTAACGGTTGCACAGCAGTGGATCCAGGGCCGTCGGGAAAGTGCGCCCGTGGGGAGAGGGACAGGTACACCCGTTATTATCATCCAGGTTGAAAAAAGTAGGTTGACGCTGTGTCGTCCGGTAGGGCACCGGTAAAGCCGCCATGGGACCCTGCAATGATTTACGCGCCTCCTTTAAGAAAGGCATCATGGTTTCCGGACCTCTGAAGCAATTCAGGCCGACGACATCCGCCCCGCGATCCTCCAGCGCCTTGAGGGCATCCGCAACATCCCAGCCGTCGCGCATTTTATTTTCGCCCATGGGCGCCAATGTGATTACCGCCGGGATATCGTCGGCCGCCTGAATGGCTTCCAGGGCGCAAAAAGCCTCCTCGGCATAATAGAATGTCTCGCCGATAATGAAATCGACGTGCGCATCCGCCGCCCAGGATACCATTTCGTCGAACATAGCGCGTACCTCTTTTTGGACAGCAGCATCAGTCGGATGCCAGATGTTGGAATTGGAAATGTTACCGGCCACCAGGTTCGGTTCAGTGCCTGCGGGAACAGAATCCGCGACTTGTCCGGCAATCTGCAACGCGGCCCGGTTAAGCGGCTCCAGCAAGTCTTCTTTGCCAATTATCCGCATTTTTTCACGGTGTGCATTGTAGGTAAACGCCACCATCACATCCGATCCGGCATGCTGAAAATCCCGGTGCAGGGTTGCCAATGCTTCCGGGTGTTCCAGCGCCACTTCAGGCACAAACTCACCGGCGGTCAGATAGCCGCGCCTTTCCATTTCAAACAGGTATCCTTCCGCGCAGACGATACCCTCCGCCTCTAAGCGATCCATCAATCCGCGTTTTTCCATGACCCCTCCCTTTGGGATTCATCGGTTCTGTTCAATGTCATTTCGTACAAAGTAAGCCTGTTTTATGGGCTGGCAAGGGAATGTGGCCGCATCGACTCAACCAAATTAAATCGGTGCATTTTTTTATCTACTGAAATGGGCGACCAAGAATTTCAATGCAACGATCCCGCTTAACGGCAGTGGGCCTTGTGCAGTCTGCACATACCCAGTTCACAGGCTCTTTCGGCATCCTGGCACCCGGCTGTCTTATCACCGGTAACAATGTGAGCTAAACCACGGCCATGATAAGCAGACGCCAGCCCGGGGTTCTCGAGCAGGGCCAGGTCAAATTGGATTTTGGCTTCCTCGGCTCTGCCCATGTTAAGCAGACAAATCCCCCGGTTGCTCATGGCCACTGCGTATTTATCATCAAGGCGCAGGGCCAGGCTGAAATCCTCCAGTGCCTTTTGCCACTGTTTCAGTTGGGCGTAGACAGCGCCCCGGTAATTATAAGCCTTCACAAAGGTTGGATCCGCTTCGATAGCCTGGCTGAAGTAGTCTAAGGCGGCCTCAACACTCGCAAATTTACCGGGTTTGCCTTCCGGTGCGGAGCGCAGGGCCATGGCCTGATCGTAGAAGTAGTTTGCGGCCTGGTGATCTTTCTTTAGCACACCTTTCTTTGGTTGTTCACCCCTCACAGCCAAAACCCGGTTGAAGGGCGCCACAAAGGGCGGCACCGGTGCTTCAAACCCCATCTCCGGGGAATATACCCAGATTTCTTCTTCAGCTTCGTCAACCGTATCGCCGGACCAGAAGCCCATGCCTTGGTACGCGATAAAATCCGGCGGCCCGAATTCAAAAAGTTTTTGCAGTTCAGGAACGTTTGGCAGGCGCCATCCGCCGCCACCCAGATCCAGGCTTTCCACCCAGTGTTTGGCAGCCGGCCAGTCCATATCCTGGTCCGGTCCGGCCACCCATTGAAGACGGGTCTGGTTATCGGTGACAATACCAGCGGCATCCACCGTGAATCGGTCTTCCTGGGCTCTGGCAAACACAGGTACCATTGTAAGCATACAAGCCAACAGCAATATTGACGCCAGAACGGCTACATTCTCAAGCTTCATCTAAGAAGCTCCTTTTAGGTGGTCTTTAAGGGCGGGCAGCATAGAAATGCTTATAAAATAGTAGAAAAGTTATGAGAATGCAATAAAGGGGGCTGGGGCCGGCCATGCCCATAATCGCGAGTTTGCAGGATCGATGGCCAGGCGGTCAATACACCAATTGATAATGCCCTAAAGCTAATTATGTCTTTTTTTCAAAACCTGAAGACGCCAGGGCAAGCGGTGGTCGCGCTTTTCAGAATTCCGACGCTTGGCGAATAACTTGGAAACGATCCAACCACCAACAAACAATAAGACAATTCCAATCACGGGAACGATAATCGTCTCCGGCGGTCAGGTCTCCCCGGGATTGATCGCTATAAAGGAGTTCATATCACTGATAGGGTTCATGGTCATTTACCCGATATCTTGATTGAAAAAGCGCGAAGGCAATGAAACCGGACAGGTCACTTCCTGTCGGTCTTATGTTCACCTGGAAACGTATTTACTCGTAGGACTGCTGTCAAGCCAGCGACAGGAAAAGCATTGCGGTTTTGGGGCCATATCATCGGAACCAATGCAAAACTTAATATACAAACATAAAAGATCAGCCAATAGCATGGTCAATGGGTAGGTGGTAGTATCTCAGCAGTTCAGGTGAAAGCAAGCCAACAGGCCCTCCTTGGGTGTGGCGTTGAACTGTTTTACGGCTTCTACTGTATTGTCTATGAAAATTTGGATACCCTTTTTTCGCAGGTCATCAAGCAGTGTCTGAATCTCGTCTCCCAGCTCGACGGCGCCTGCATTTCCTGTTCCTATGATAATGGTTTTTACCTGCTCGTTGAGCAATGGTGCCAAATCGTCGGGACTTAGCATGTGCGTCCCGAGGTCAATCGGCCAGCCCTTCACTTCACCGCTTGGGAGTAAAACAAGATCCCCATCATAATCCTTCCCGTCAATGGTTATCTTTCCGAAGGAATAGTGGGTAATGGCTGTTTCAGTGCTGCCGTCCGGCGGGGTGTAGTTGACCGAGCTGCCACAGGCAGTTGCAAATGCGAGTCCTATCAGTAATATTGGGACAACCAAAAACCTGTTAAGTGTGTTCATCGGAAACCCCTCCAAAGTTGATAATTCTCGGTTTAGTTGCGCCCGCTCAGACAACCGTCATCGTACCGTTTTTGGCACCGTCCAGCAGGGCCTGACTCGTGCCCCTGATCATATCGGTGATTTGCGCCTCGGATAAAAACCCTTTCGGCGCCTTGGAAAGGTGGGTAGCCAGCCCCTTGGCAAATATGTACCGGCGCAGCATCACCATCTCAACCTGCTCATCTGACAAACCATCGAACGGAGGGTAATCTACAGCCGCTTCGAGAATGGTGTTCCAAAGCTTCCAATGGGGTCTGGATTCATCGGCCGGGGAATGCTCCCGGATGATCAGTTTGAAAAGCTGCGGTTCTTCAAGGGCGAAAATGACATGTCCCACGCCCCAGTCGATCCACATGTCGCCGGTGCGCTTATCGGTCATGTACGCGTAGAGCACCGCAAGCGCTCTTTTGAGCAAGGCCTCGATAAGCAGCTCTTTGGACTTAATGTAGCTGTAGATCGGCATCGTAGAAGATCCGAGCTCATGGGCCACAGCACGAGCGACGACGGCCTCGGGCCCTTTATCGCGCAATATTCTGAAAGCGGCGTCTACGATCTGATTGGCCGAGAATTTCGTCTTGTGGGCTCTTTTACCGGTCTGCATGTATTTGTATATATAACTAAGTTATATTTTTGTCAAGACACAAATCCAAAGAGCGCATCATTCGTGCTAACACATCTTATTCACTATAAAAATAAGTCTTATTTGTTCCTCTGTAGGACCAAACCGCGCGGATCGAACCGCTTAATTTTCAAGGCTCGCTGCGATACCGATTGGATAAACGAATTGAAAGGATTCCAAACAGGTGCGAATCTGAAAGGGCCGGTGAATCGATTATGCCTGTACGGCTTGTACTAAAAACACCAGCCGCCCTGCGAGTTGCGCCCCCAGCATGCCCAGGCATTCACCGTCGAGGTAGACTTCCGCACTGGACTGGAACAGGACCGTGCACTTGGCGGGAAACTCGTCGTCGACATCGTTGAAAAGAAGCAGCATGGGAATTTTGGGCAGGGCGTCGAAACGGTGACACGCATCGTAGGGAAAGTCTTCGCCGGGTGGATAGCCGCCCAGGGCTTCGGCGGCTTTGGCCAGGTCGTCCAGCCGCCCGGCAAAGGCCTCGACCAGGGTGCCCTCTACGTCGTTGGCCCAGTAGGTGGCCAGGGGGCCGGAGTCTTTGAAATCACGGTAGGAAGCCCAGGCTGTGTTGGTTGGCTCGCTCAACGGACACATGAGCAGGTAACGGCTCAGGATCACGCAGGTGCCCAGCTGGGGCCGTTGGCCGTCGTCGCGGGTGATCCCCTCTTTCGATACCCGGTAAGTACGGTTTAGAAAGGGAATGATCGCCCGGCCTTCGTCCATGGTCGCGCCCAAACAGACAGCAGCATCGGCCAGATCGATGGCAGACAGGCGGGAAAGGTAGTCGTTGTAGGTCTCTTCAAATACAGCGGCTTCCTGGGACATGGTGCCCTCCATGGTAGGCGTTTAGATTTTGAGGACCGGTCAACATACCCGTTATACTGAACGAATACCAAAATTTGATCCACCTGCCTACTACAAAATGAAACGATGTTGACACAGTCTTCAATTCAGCTGATGATGACGGCACCGCCAATTAGTGCCGGCCACAGTTTCCCTTAAATGAATAAAGCACCAGTATCATGTCAGCAAATGAAAAACTTCACCAAGGGCGGGTCTGCCCACACACGTTGGCCATTTTGCTTGACAATTGGATTCGGCGGCTGATTCAGAATCCGGGCAAAATCCTTGGGGCGTATATTAATTCCGGCAACATTGCCATTGATATGGGCTGCGGCCCCGGCTTTTTTACGATCGAAATGGCTCGCTTGGTCGGCGCGAACGGCCAGGTCGTCGCCGTCGACACGCAGCCGGAAATGCTGGCCCGGGTTGCCCGTAAAGCAGCCCGCAAGGGGGTGGCCGCGCAGGTTACCTGCCACCGGTGTGAGCCGGACCGCATCGGGCTGGACCTGCAGGCTGATTTTATCCTGGCCTACTACATGGTGCATGAAACTCCGGATGCTGCAGCCTTTTTCAGACAAACCCGCTCACTGCTTCGGGGAGACGGTCAACTTTTGGTAGTTGAGCCCAAAATGCATGTTAAGCGTCAGGATTTTGACCAAATGCTGGTAGTCGCTGAAGAAAACGGTTTCAAGGCCCTCTCTTTTCCGTTGAAAAAAGGAGGGCATAGTGTTTTACTTGGCATCGAAGCGTCTTAGCAGACTCAAGGGGCCGTCTTGACCGAGAATTGCTATCTAACCGGTCTCCACCGAGTCGCGTTGTACTATGCCGCGTTCTGTTATCCAGCCAATTTTACCGGTGAGCGGCCACGCTCACCTTTGGCCAGGTGACACCCACCATGCGCCTGATGCATGCCCACTGCCAAACATTTCAACAAGAAGCGATACAGGTGAGAGATGACTGACACTGATGTATTTGTGACCATCCGTGAATTTTCAAGCGAAGCGGAAGCCCGGCTGGTCCAGTTGAACCTCGAGTCCATGGGCATTCGCGTTCATTTGCAAAAGGACGACTGCGGGGGCACCCACCCGGAATTGCAAATGGGTACCGGGGTGCACCTCAAGGTCGCCGCCGCGGATGCGGAATTGGCCCGTTCCATCCTGGCCGAGGTGGACGCGGAAGCCGACGAAAAACCTCTCAAGCCGCCCTCATCCATGAAATCGGCCCTCTGGGGTGTATTCTTTATGGGGATTTTTGTGGGCGTTCTACTCACCGGTCTCTATTTCAGGCACCAGCAAAACCAGGAAAAAATCGTGAACGACACCCTGGCGTACGACAACAACGGTGACGGCGTTGACGATGAATTTTTATACTACCGCGACGGCCGCCTGGTGAATAGCACCGAAGACCGCAACGCCGACGGTCGCCCGGATACCTGGTACTATTATGAAGATAGTTTGCTTGTGCGGGGCGAGTTCGACGACAACTTTGATGGAAACGCCGACGGTTGGACCACCTACAGCGACCGCTACGTATACGAGACCAAATACGATACAGATTTCGACGGTTCTCCCGATCTGTCCACGTATGTAAAAAAGGGCGTCGCCCAGCGTTCCGACTGGCGTCCCGGCAATGCGAAAACAGTTTCCCGAAGGGTGTTATATAAGGACGGTAACCGGGCCCTGGAGTATATTGATACCGATAGGGATGGTCAGTTCGACCGGAAATGCACGCTCAACAAATATGAGGAAAGGCTTGGCTGCGAACCATACGAGGGGCAGACTTAAGCGAAATGTTCACCCCTGGGCGACATCTTACTTCGGGGTGCTCCCCTCGGCCAGGGCTTTGCGAATGACCGGTTCCAAGGCGGCCAGGTCCACCTTGTCTTGCGGCTTGAAATTCAGGCACCCCTTGCCGTACGTGATGTGCGGATGCCGCTTCAAATAGTCTTCAATCTTAGCGGGGCTGCAGGTATATACCGACCAGTGGTTTTTTTTGGTTGCCGATGGCCAGCCAGCTGAGGTCGGATCCATAGGTCGGCAATATATACTTCAGGCTCAGGCAGATCTGCGGAAACAACCTCAATATCAATTCGTGCGCAGCCTGGGCCTGAACCCGTCGCTCTGCCGGCATTCTTATGAAATCTTGGTCCACCGCAGCCAGAACATCCGCCTGGTAACGAAACCCACCGAAAAATTCAATTCCGGCCGAACAATTCCCCTGCCCAGGGCATATCCCCAAACAAATCTAAAAAAAGCTCGACGAAAAGATCCCATGACGGTATATTCATCAACAGCGTAAACAAAAAGGTAGTCATGCTGCCCATTCTTCAAAACACCATTATCAAGATATTCTTGCCGCAGGAGATCCTCAACCAGATATCCACCGAAGAAAAACGCAAGCGTGTATGCGTCGTGGCCGTGACCCTCATGGCCATTCCGTTTTTGCTGGGTTATGGCATCATCCATCTGAGCATCGGCGAGGGCATCGAGAATTCCATGGCCGACCTTTTGACGGCGGCCTTGTTTGTTGCCACGCTCTTGTTTTTAAGAACGGATGTGGACGGCCGGATCGCCTACCGGACAGCCATGGCCGGGTTTACGTTTCTGCTGTTTTTCAATGTGGCCTTGGGGCTCTACCAGGGCAGCGACATCCTGTGGCTTTACATCTATCCCCTGGTCGCGTTTTTCCTGTTTGGTGTCAGGGAGGGCTTTCTGTGGAACGGTTTGCTTCTGGGACCGGTGTTCATGGTGGTGCTCTTCCCCGCGCCGTTGAAGTCTTACGCCTTCTCCGCCGAATATCAGGTCCGCCTCATACTTTCGCTGACCATGATCACGCTCGTGGCTTGGTTGCTTGAATCGCTGCGCGTCTATTTTTATGAACAGGTGCAGGCGCAAAAGATCGAACTGGAAAAGGCGGCCGACGATATCAAATTCCTGAAAGGCCTGATTCCCATCTGCTCGGTCTGCCGCAAAATCCGGGATGATGCCGGTTATTGGCAGGCACTGGATGAATATCTTGCCGCGCACACCGGTGCCCGCCTTAGCCACGGAATTTGAATCCTGCCTGAAGAAAACCGAACCGGACATCTACCAATCACTGGTGGCCCAAGGCAAAATCAAGGCCTAGTTCCGAAAATGCCGACAGAGCGGGCGGCAACCGCGGTCTAAAGCAGATTCGGTCGATTGTAAAAGCTAGGTGAAAAGCTTGTCGCGCTCCCGGATAAAGCGCAGAATCTCCGCAGCGACATCACCGGGCATTTCGAACTGGACGGCATGCCCGCTTGCCAACGTGAGCAGGCGGTTCCCGTTTTCCCCCGGAAACATGTGACCCAGGAACTGGCGTACTTTGCGGTTGTCCACCATCCGGTCGTTTTCCGCGAGGATGGCCAGGGTGGGTAGCTTGTTTTCCAAAATCGCCGGCCAGGAAAGCGCCTGGATTTCATCCACGATATGGGCCGTCTTCATGGTGACCATGGTTGTCTTCAAGTCATCGTTTTCGATGAAATCGAGCCATTCATCCTGCAGGGTAAAATCAGCGGCCTCCATCAGTATGGGCACATAGGCCTGCTCACGAGCCGGTTTCACCTTCAAATTCTTTACCATGTTGAAAATGTTGTTCTCGGCAATCCGGATAACCGACCGGAAGCGTTCGTTCCAGAAAAAACCGGGCGCCAGCAGTATGAGGCTGGCAAGCAGGGACCCGGCTTGTTGGGCGACCACCGCCGCATACTGGCTGCCCTGGGACCACCCGACCAAATGGACGCGTTTGAAGGACGTTTTCAAAAATTCAATGTGGGTGACGACATCCTGAATAACCGACCGGACCGAACCCATATCTCCCTGGCCCGCATTCAACCCGCAGCCACGGCGGTCCGGGGCCACAATGGCCTTAGTAGGTTCCACGGCACGCAATGCAGTTGCCAGCGGGGCCAGCCAGCCCGAATGGCTCATGCCGCCATGCAGGATCACCAAAACGTCATCGCCCCCGGCCGGCCCCCAGCGACGGTAGTGCACCTCGTAGTGATCGGGCATCTCCAGGACCAGCACGTCCGGCTTCCCATCACCCGGGGCGACCGGCCAGCGGCACTGTATGCCGAACCCTGTATGCCAGTTATCCGTGGGTACCATCTTGAGTCCCTCTATATCCTTCAGATAATAAGGCCTATCAAGATCGAGCACGCCCTCTCGGCCGAATTTCAGCATTGGCTCCGCAGGTTCACGCGCTACCAGATAGTCTCCATAGGCGCCCTCCTGTCCGATCAACGTCTCGCCGGCTGCACAAGCCGGGATGAGTGCCGCCCGGGTCAGAAGGGATGTTTCGCCGACATGGCAGCCCACAATGATCGGCCAGCCAATTGTCTTGAGCTGCTTGATCAACATAAGGGCCCGCAGCAAACCGCCGACACGGGACACTTTTATATTGGCTATATAGTTGCCCGGAAGGGTCTTAAACTTTGCCAGGTCCATTCCCGTACACAGACTTTCATCCAATATAACGGGCAGCCCCGTGGAAGTACTTACCTTGCTCGAGCCCTCACTATCGCCGCGCCCCACAGGTTCTTCGACGGCAAACAGTTGTCCGCCCAGCGCACGCAGGTATGACCCGGCTTCCGCAACACGGTCTTTCCACAGGTTGTTCGCATCCAGGCGAATCCGGGGCGCGGAAATGCCGTGTTGCCGAACGAGATCATTCAAAATGTCGATCTTTTTGCGGTCGCGTTCCAGGTTGCCGCTCACCTTGATTTTGAAATCCGAAAATCCCCGGACAAGGTACTGATCAACAATCGTGGTATATTTCCAGGTATTGTCATCGCCCAGTACGGCGGTATACACGCCCCGCCGCCTGATATCCGGCAGGCCCAGCAAGGCTTCCACGCTGCAGCCTTGCTCCCTGGCGAACAGATCCAACAGCGCCATTTCCAGGGCACACCAGGCCGATGGGTACCGATCGATCAAGCTATTGTTGTTTTTTACCCAGCTGGTGAGGCCTTCCAGATTATGAAAAGGCAAGGCTTGATGGCAAAAGGTCTCCCGGACCCACTGAACACTGGATGGCATATCGTCGCCGGCCGAGTAAGATCGGGGGCACCCTTCACCGAAACCGACGAGGGCCGCCCTCCGGGCGCGCACCCAGACACTGTCGCCGACTTTTCTTTCCGCTCCGGCATGGCGAAAGGTTGACTTCAGTTTCAAACTCAACGGCTGTATGTCTATGCCAATCGTTTTTCCAGACACAAAAACGTTCTCCTCCGGAATGGGCAGATCAGATGATCGGTTTCATTGACAAATCCCTATCGAATCAGTAGGATCACAAAAACGACAACATAAGAGCCTTAGTTGAAAAAAGCCGTTCTGGCAAGGGTTTCATTTCTCGCCGAAAATGTCTCCCTGGCCCAGAAGGCCGGCGCAGCGGCATAATGGCGGCACAGCAACAGGAAGTCGTACCATATATCGTAATTGCGTGTTATTGACATACGATATTTGGTATGATAGCGCACTAACAAGTTGTCGGGCATGGACCATGAGTCGCAACACTCATATCGGAACCTGTAATGGGGCTGCGGATAGATGTAAAAATCAAAGATTGGGATCGCACCGACACCTCGGAAGACATTATCCGCGCGGGACGTCGGATCAACAAGCCATACCTGGTTAATGCACTAAACTATCTGAATTTCAGCAACAAATTCGTCATTGTGAACTTCCGGCACCCGGAGGCAGGCCGCAGTGTTTCCTATCGCGCCCGGCCGTCCCGGTGTCAAAACGGTACTTTCGAGTGCCAGTGGACCCATCCTGACAAACCGGCCCATTTGAGCCCCGGCTTCGAATTCAAAGAGATCCTCATTCCGATTGGCCGCCAGTTGCTATTGATAAATACCCAAGTGGAATACCTGGGCGAGAAACACATCCGCTGCAACATTCCCGATTCTTGCCTTGAAATCAGCACCCGCAAAGTCGAACGGGTTCCGTGCCGCAGCATCCAGGTCCGGCTCAACCAGGGCGGTACCATTCTGGTTGGTAGGATGGCGGATTTCAGTGCCCTTGCCTTCCGAGTGGCCATTGAGACCGAATCGATCTCCCGGCAGGAACTTGGACCGGCCGAACCGGTTGATGCCCTGCTGTTCGATCGCGACAACATCTTATACTCCGGCAAGTGCAGAATCATCCGGCAGGCCGCCGGACCGCATCTGAAGTTTCTTATCCTGGAACCGATGGACATCAGAAGGAAGCTTTTTGACAAGAAAGAGTTCCGCAGTACCCGTATCGCGTTAGAGCCTGCCCCGGCTATCGTTTTTAGGCACCCTTTTACCGGCCGTCAGCATTTTCTAAAGGCCATCGATGTTTCCGGTGGCGGCTTTGGCGTGGAAGAAGATGCCGGCCAGGCTTTTCTCTTGCCCGGAATGCGGATTCCCGAATTGGAACTGCACTTCGGCAACAGGTTCAAAGTGACTGGCAAGGCACAGGTAGTTTACAGCAGCTCCGGCGCCCAAGCCAGCCCTGATGATACGGTGAAATGCGGCCTGGGCGTTATCGACATGACCCCGGATGAGCATGCCAAGCTACTATCCATGCTATACCAGGCGCAGAATGACAACTCCTATTTCTGCGGTGCGGTTGACCTTGACACCCTCTGGCGCTTTTTCTTCGAAACCGGTTTCATTTACCCAGACAAATACCGGCTGTTTCAAAAAAACAAGGAGAGCATCAAGCAGACCTATAAAAAGCTGTATATCGAAACGCCCGAAATCTCCCGGCACTTTATCTGCCAGGACAAAGGGTGTATACACGCCCATGTGGCGATGCTGCGTTTCTACAACAACGCCTGGCTGATCCACCACCATGCCGCCAGCAAATCAGGCAATAAACGCGCCGGGCTGGTTGTTCTAAATCAAATCGGTCGGTTTATCAACGACTCGCATCGGCTGCGCTCATTGCATATGCAGTTCATTTTTTGTTATTACCGGCCTGAAAATCGTTTCCCGGCCCGTGTTTTTGGAGGGTCGGCCCATAACATTGCCAACCGGCAGGCATGTTCACTGGACACTTTTACCTACTACCATTTTCGCAGCTCAATGGGTTCGCGCGCAAAACTGGCCGCACCCTGGCGGCTTGTCAAGACGGACAAAGACGACCTGTTGCAGCTTGAGCGGCATTATCAACGCAGCTCGGGCGGCCTGATGCTCAAAGCCCTCAACCTGGAACCGGAAGCCGAGCACCTCGGCAGCCTGGTGTCCGCCTACACCCAGAAAGGTTTTATGCGGGGGCGCTACCTGGTGTCCTTGAAAAGAGGAAAGGCTTTAAAAGCGATTTTCGTGTTGAATATAGCGGATTTCGGCCTCAACCTGTCGGATCTCACCAACAGTATTACTGCAATCATACTCGATGCGGAATACCTCACCAAAGAGATTTTGCACAATGTTCTGGCCACCCAGATGGAGGTGTATGCGCAAGAAGAAATACCCGTGCTTTTATATCCGCAAACCTTTGCGGCGGATGTCGGCCTGTCCACTGAAAAAGACTATGTCCTCTGGATACTGAATATGCAGTACACCGACCCCTATATCAGATACATGCACAAAATTCTGGGAAGGTTTCATTTTTGACCCCTGATCGCGCTGCTGATCTAAAGTGTAACGACCCTTTAGCGGGCAACGATCTTATCGTCACCATTTATCATCGGTGCGGGTGAAACTTGTCCTTCAGACCGGCGCGAGTTGCATATTCATAGTTGTCGGATTCTACAAACGCTTTGCGGTAAGAGGAATTGAACTTGTACGCAATGAGCGTAGCCGCGAGGTCTTTGGTGGTCAGCAGCGTGGAAACGGTTCGCGCCAGGGTCTGCCAGAAACTAAAGTAGGCGTTTTTGATGTAAGCATATCCTTCGTAAACTTCTTCGATCGACAGCTTGGCGGGTGTGAACTGCAGCCGTGAAAAACGGTAATCTTTCCAATCCTGCGGAAAATTCCGGCTGTGAATTCTGTTGGCCGCGTTCAATTCTTTCCACAGGCGTGTGCCGGGAAGTGGCGTGGGCTTGGTAATCTGCAGCACGTCAATGTGGGCGGTCTTCACGAACTCCAAAGTGTTATGAAATACACGGTGGTCGTCTTCGTCGCCCCCGATAACGAAAGCCCCGAGAAACGCAATCCCGGCTTTACGAATTCTGCTGATCAATTCCAGGTAGCGATTTTGTTTGAGCCGCTTTAGATTGATGTTCTTGCCATAGGATTTGAGTGTTTCCGGATTGACCGACTCCATACCGACGAAAACGATCTTAAGACCCGCTTTGGCAGCCAGGCGTAAAAGGTCCCGATCCTCTCCAAAAAGAATAGATGTCTGGGCAAAGAAAACTTTGCGAATATCTTCGGCAATAATCCTCGCAAAAAAGGCCCTGGTCCACTCCAGATCGGATTTACTGTAACCAATGATGTTGTCATCGGCAATCAGTACCTTGTTCTGGGGTATCTGTTTCAATTCGGCGATAACGGCATCCAATGACCGCCGCCGGAAACGGCGACCATTGAACGCGGTCACCGAGCAAAAGGCGCAATCCATGGGGCACCCCCGGGAGGTCTGGATACTCCCCCATCCATAATGGCTTTCGTTGAGCACTTCCCGGCGCGGATTCGGCAGGTCTGTCAAGTCCGGCCAGTCCCCCCGATACTCCTGCTGGAGACAGCCGGCTTCAAAATCCGCCAGGACCTGGGGCCAGACCTTCTCGGCTTCCCCTATGACCACTGCGTCACAGAACTGTAACGCCTCTTGGGGCATCATGGAGACGTGAATACCGCCCATGACGGTCGGCACACCTTTTTCGCGGTAAATCTGCGCGAGCTGATAACCGCGATGCACGGAAGCCGTATACGCCGTGATGCCGACGATATCCGCCTCCCGGAACTTGAACGGCTCGACATTTTCATCGAGCACCTCGATCTGGTAATGGGGCGGGGTTACAGCCGCCAGATAGGGCAGGTTCATCGGCGGAAAGGCTGTGGCCCGCACGTTCCCCAGCCCGCCTTGGCTGTCGGTAGGATTGATGAACAGAAGTCGCGGCACGATGGTGTCTATCCCTTCAAACTTTCGACCTTCAGCGCCCGGCCGATGGTTTCCAGCATATAGGGTTTCTTGATATACGCGCCGGCTCCTAATTTGAGCGCTTCTTTGACGCGTTCCGTCTCTGCAAAACCGCTGGTAATAATTGCTTTTTGCTCTGGTTTAAACTGCAGAACCTGCTTGTAGGTATCCAGCCCATCCATGCCGGGCGGCATAATCATATCAAGGACCAGGACGTCCACTGCGTTTTCCTGCAGATAGGCAACAGCTGCCTCTCCACTGGAAACGGCCTGGACGTTATACCCCAGCTGCTCCAGCATTTCAGAAGCGATTTCCCGCTGTTCGGCGACATCATCGACAACCAGGACAGACTCGCCCCGTCCCATGAAATCCTCAAGTGATTCCTGCTTGGCCTCCAAAAGGGCCTGTGTCTTTCGTGCCGCCGGGAAATAGAGGGTAAACCGGGTGCCCCGCCCGACTTCGCTTTGCACATCAATATAACCGTCATGGTCTTTGACCGTCCCCCAGACAACGGCCATGCCCAGGCCGGTACCGCTTTTCCCCATCACTTTTTTGGAATAGAAGGGCTCAAAAATCCTTTCCAGGTCCCGTTTGGAGATGCCGCAGCCGTTATCGACGACACTCAGCGTTACATAGTCCCCATTGGCCACCCGATCATAGCCGTTAATCAAGGTGTCGACGTATTGGTTCTCGGTCGCTATACGGACTTCCCCGGACGCTTCGATTGCTTCGATCGCATTGGTGACCAGGTTCATGACCGTCTTGGAAAGGTGTACCGGCGATCCGGTGATATTGAGAACCTCTTCTACAAGAGTTGTTTGCACCTGAACGTTGGGATAGTTTTTCTTCATTACCTTGAACTCGGGGCTTTTCAGGTAATCGTTTACAACCGCGTTAAAATCTACATCTTCCATTGTAATGACGCCACGCCTGGCCAGCGTCAACAGATCCTGGACAATCGCAGCAGCACGTTTGCCTGAATTTTGAATGGTCAACACGGGTTTGCGCAGGTTGCTATCCTCCGGCAGCCGATTTAACATCACCTGGGGGTAACTGACAATCCCGGAAAGAATATTGTTCAGGTCATGGGCCACCCCGCCGGCCAGGGTACCGAGGGCTTCCATTTTCTGGGCCCGCTGCAGCCGGGTTTCCAATTCACGCTTGTCCAATTCCGCCTGCTTGCGCTCGGTGATGTCATTGCCGATGCAGAGTATTTCAATCAAATCGTTGTTTTTGCTGAAAACCGGCCGGTAGGTCCAGGCGGTCCATACCTCTTGACCATTCGGAAGTATGTTTTTACTCTCATCGGAATGCGTTTTTTCGGGAAAGCGTTGCATCATCTCCAAAAGACCGTCCAAGTGACTGCGGGTTGTCCCCTCCAGAATGTGAAACATATCATTCACATTCTTGCCGATTATCTGGTCGGCGCTATACCCGAAAAACCGCTGGGCGTATTCATTGAAAAAGGTAATGGCCCCGTGTGTATCGATACGCATGATAATGCTGTTGGCGTTCTCTACAAGTTCGCGATACTTTTTTTCACTTACCTGCAGTTTCTGGAAGGACATGGCGTTCATACTGCCGACCGCGGTATGGGAGGCAATCCCCATCAGCAGGTTGATATCGCTGGTCACCAACGGTCTTTTCGAACGGATATTGTCCACACTCAAAATACCGATGGATTCCCCCTTGTAAATAATCGGCACACAAATGAGAGATTGCACGCCCATATCTTTGATGAATTGAACGCTGCGACGTGAAAGCCGGCCTTCGATCTTGGACACGTCGTCCACCAAAAACGGCTTTTGCTGCCGGAAGGCCAGAACAAATTCTCCCTTGGAATCGGGATTGGCAAGGTTGAACTCAACCCGTTGTAAGTTAGCTTCTTTCCGGCGTCCGTAACCGTAACCGGCTATATAGGACAGGTTGTTTTTCTCGCTGTCTGCCAGGAATATAACCCCGCGATCAAAATCCGCATAGCTTTCCATGGTGCGCAGGACTGCCCCGATCAGCTTTTCAACATCATACACCGAAGAGATCGCCTTGCCGATAGCCTGAACAAGCGTGGCATTGTCATGCCGAATCTCCATCTCTTCAATCAGGTCCTTGGCTTCGTATCCCTTCATTTCAATAATTGCGACCATCTCTTTACGGCTAAAATATTCAGCTATAAATGATACCGTCATGGCAACCAGGGCAAAATTTAGGGCTGCAATCCCCCAGGGTTTAAGTGGCATCAAAAAGAACAGAACCAGGAAGGTAGGGATACCGGCAACCACGAAGATGTTGCGGCCCTGTTTCAAAACGCCCGTCCGGCTTTTGCCCCAGGTGATGATGTAGCGGCAGTGGTCATGTCCTTGGTGAAAGCACTCCGGATGTTCTACAAGGGCAAATTTTTGGATGAAAAACCGGGCGACCGATTCAAACATACCAATGCGATTTTCGCACTGGTAGGGCTTTTCGTTGACGCCACTCAGCAGCCGCGAAATGATTTCTACCCTATGCGGCCCAAGCTTTCTGGCCTTTATCGAAACCCCCCGGCTGAAAAGCACGTAGACTTTTCCCACCAGCATGTAGAGGGTGCTCAAATTCAGCAACCCGAGCAAGTATTGTTTGGCCGCGCCCAACCCCTCGGCCGAGGTGGCAAACCGCCCGGCTTTCCGGGCTATGTTGGGATCCTGGGTAGCCTGGACAAGGCTTTTATTGAAGCGATCAGCCTGATTCTGGCTGAACCAATGATTCGGATCCGCGACCTCATACGCCTTCATGTCTGCAGATTCAAGCAGCGGTCCAACATCAAGATCAGGATAATGCCTTTTTATATATTCCAGGTAAACCCTGGTAATTCTGCTGTTGTATATGGGTTGGGTATCAGTCAAACAAGACACTCCTTTACTGCGCTGGGCTAAGGGCGCACGCCCTGCATATCATTAGAAAGGCCTCGCCGGGCGCTTGACCGTTAACTATTTCTCACCTGCAATCACTTTTTTCATCTGGGCGTCCAGGTACCGGTCCAGTTCCTCCATGCTGGCAAAAATCTGCATCGACGGGATGGCGTTGATGATTTCAAACACCCGCTTGATCTGCGGCTGCAGGTTAAGAAACTTGACCTGGCCGCCGCTGTTTTTGAGCACCTTGCGGGCTTTGAGAAACACCCGGACGCCGGCACTGCTCAGGTAGGTCAGAGACTCCAGGTTAAAGACGATCAGTTCGGTGGTTTCACTCAGCAGGACATCGACTTTTTTCTCGAATTCCTTATACGTATTGCTGTCCAGCGACCCCGCGACCGACATGATATAGATTCCCTGGGCCTTTTGTTCTGATGTCACATTCAGTGTCATAACGCCTCCTTATAGTTGCTTCCTCAAACGGTTGCAGAAACTGGTTGTACAGATCTGGTGCAACCGCTTTAGGGGCTATCTCAAAAGTTGGCTTGTGGTTCATGGGCCCGACTATGCCTTTCTGACTTCCGGCTTCGTGAAAAGCTACGCCGGACAACACGGCCGCAAGGTTCACCCGCGTTGCGGGACTTCCCGCTGTTTTATTGCCCGCCTGTGGTCGCAACCGGAGGTGCCAGCAAAGCCAGAGCTTGCCTGGTCAATCTCCACGTATCTCGAAGATAGCGTTGTCGGTGGCGCCTGACGGCTTGAAACCTGCCTTTCGTGCCGGAATCGAGCACCCCACGATGTTTATCTGCCGTTTTGAAATAGCCGCTAATGTTTTTTATACCTGCGCATTACCACCAGATTCCCATCCGCCTCACGTTTATAGTCGATCTCATCCATAATTTCACGCACGATATGAACCCCCATGCCCCCGACCCCCCGATCTTCCAGAGGCGTCTCTAAATCCGGCTGGGAATGATCCAGCAGGTTAAAGGGCTGCGCATCGTCGCGAACACTCAGCGTTATGTCCCTTTCCGAGTTCACGATGCTTATCTCAATGGCGTGGTCCGCCCGGTCCGCATACCCATGGGAGATAATATTGGTCACGACCTCTTCCAGGACCAGGCGGATCTCCCAGACGAGTTTCTCGGGCAAGTTGTGCTCCCGGCCGAAGGACCGGACCCAACCGGCCAGCCTTTCGATTTCGACGAAATCGTTTTTTAATATGAGCTTGGTTTTCAAATCAGCCCGCTATGTATTTCAAAGCAAGGATGGCAATGTCATCGGATTGGGGCACCTTGCCCGCAAATTGTTTTACGCTGTCCAGCACCGCCAGGACCGTTTCGGCGACCGGGCCGGCAGGCTGTTCACCGAGCGCCTGCTGGAGCCTTGCTTCCGAGAATTCCGCCTGTCGGTCGTTGAAGGCTTCGGTGACACCGTCCGTGTACATGAAAAGCGTATCCCCGGGCGCCAGGGTCACCTCGGCCGCGTGGAACGTGAGGTCCTCATCGATGCCCAGGGCCGTGTCGCCGGTGTCCGCTAGAAACCGGGGGACCTTATCCGGTTTGACCACCAGCGGGGGATTGTGCCCGGCGTTGGTGTAAACGATTTCACCCGTGCTGACCTTTAAAATGCCGCAAAATGCGGTCACGAACATCATGGAATCGTTGTTTACCGACAGCTCGCGGTTTACAGCCGTCAGGACCTGGGCCGAAGTTTGCGACCCCCCGGCCATCGATTTAATCAGGGTTTTGGTGCGGGCCATGAAAAGCGCCGCCGGCACCCCTTTGTCCGAGACGTCACCAATGACGAAACACAGATGATCAGCGTCCACGAAAAAAAAATCAAACAGATCGCCCCCCACCTCCCGGGCGGGTTCGATAACCGCGAAAATGTCGAACTCGTGCCGGTCAGGAAAAGGGGGAAATTCGGTGGGCAGCAGGTCCATCTGGATTTCACGGGCTACCCGCAAATCGCTTTCAATGCGCTCTTTGGCGGCGATGGTCTTTTCAAGCGCGGCAGTACGCAGCCGCAGTTGCCAGCGCAGGAACAGACTCACGGATCCGCTAAACAGGACCAGCGCCACGATCGAACCCACCACCCAGGCCGGGTTTAGCCAGGCGGGCAACACGATCTTGCTCGAGCCTTCCAACCACCGGTCCAACGACTGGTGATAGATCGAATTTTTTCTCAACTTCAAAGGCTTAAGGTGTTTGTCGATCGCCGCCAGGATCGTCGGCATGCGTCCTTTGGGTATGGCGAACAGCAGTTCTACCGGGCCGAAATTCATCTGGCTGGTTTTGATCCGGTATTGATCGTCATGGTAGCGACCGTAAATGCGCGATACTATCCCGGATGCAACCTCGCGCCGGTCGAGCATGGTGAAAACCGTCGCATAGCTGTCGACCTCTATGAATTCTGGCGTGATCTCGAACTTGCCCCCCAGATCCCGAAATGTTTTATAGTAGATGTCGTCTTTTAATACGGCCATCCGGCGGCCGGTCAAATCGAGAAACGCTTCGATCTCAGAATCTTTAGGCAGGTAGACCTGCCCCCAGTTTTCAATGATGGGGACCTGGTTGAAATCGTAAATGAGGCGACGCTCTTCGGAATAGGCGATGGCGGCCATCAAGTCGATCTCGTGATTGTTCAGCCTCGCGATGCACTCGGCCCAGGAACCGGGGACATATTTCAGGGTCCACTTTTCCTTCTGGGCCACGTGCGCCAGAATATCGTTGTAAATCCCCTGGACCCGGCCGTCCTTGTCTGTGAAAATCAAAGGCTCGTTCGGATAGATGCCCACCCGAACCGTATCTGCGGCCGACAGCATGGCTGGCATCAGCAGTACCATAAGCGCAGCCGACCAAGCCGCCACCCGAATACCGCCACGGCCCCGACCTTTGTTGTACCTATCAGATATCAATACTCGGTCCTTCCACGGCCAGCTCGAGCTGCAGGTCGCTGGCAGGATCCTGCAGGGCCAGATACCGCTTAGCCTGATCGAGGTTGTCCCACAAGCGCAGGTCTTCGTTAACCGGCTCATGGTGGGTAAAGAACATACGTTTTACCCCTGCCTCCAGCGCCATATCGACGCCGGTGAACATATTGCTGTGACCCCAGTCTTCTTTCTCTATATTCTCCTCCATGGAGTACTGGGCGTCGAAGATCACGGCATCCGCATCCTTGAAAAATTCCACGTAAGGTTTCAGGGCCTCGGAACTGGGGTCCTTGTATTCGGAATCGGTGGCGAACACGACCACCTTGCCACCATGCGCCACCCGGTATCCATAGCAACCGCCGGGATGATTCAAGGGAATGGTCTTTACCGACACTGGACCGATGTCGAAAGCAGCCGTACTCAATCCCTCGCTACGCTCGAGTTGGATGATTTTGAAGGCCGGCGCCAGCGGCACGGGGAAGAATTTGTAATCCTGCTGATGTCTCAGCCGGTCCTCCAGGTTGGGATGCGAACCATAGATGGTTATCCTGCTATCCGGTATGAACGCCGGGATAAAGAAAGGCAGACCGCAGATGTGGTCCCAATGGGTATGACTGATCATGATGTGGGCGGTAATGGGATTGTTAGCGGCCCGCCGCATCAGGTCCAGTCCCAAGGGTCGGATACCGGTGCCGGCATCCATGATCAGACAGGTGTCCCCGGCCATTATTTCCAAACAGGTCGTACTCCCGCCGGCCGTCCGGCGCACGTGTTCGGGCAGGGACTCGAAAAAATCAGCCACCGCTTCTTTTTTGGAGAGCCCGGCTTCCACGGCCAGTTCCAGCGCCGCCGTGATTTTTTCCTCAAGGCTTGCATTTGAAAGGGGGGTCGCCAGGGAACCCCTGACACCCCAAAACCGGATCTTCATCCCATTTCCTCCCGGATTCCGGGCCTGCTGCCGCTCGCCGTTTATATGGCGGCGGCGATCTGATCCCCGATGTCCTTGATCTTGTCCATGTCTCCGGGAACCAGCTCCCACTCGGTCATCTTCAACTTAGACCCGTCGGCGGCCTTCGGAATCAGGTGCAGGTGATAGTGCATGACCACCTGGTTGACTTCCTTTCCGTTGAGCTGCAACGCGGCGATACCCACTGGTCCGAGGACCGCGCGTAGGGCGTTGGCGATTTTAATCGAGGCCTGGTGAACGGCGGCAATATTGTTTGCAGATATCTCCCACAGGTTTTCGGCGTGGGCTTTGGGAATAATCAGGGTGTGCCCATCGGTGATCGGATTGATATCCGCAAAGGCGTAGACCCGATCGTCCTCATACACTTTAAAGCTGGGGATCTCCCGTTTTATAATCTTGCAGAAAATGCAGCCTTCCATATCTGGCCTCCTTATGGCGAGTTAGATAGCCTCTAAGCATTTTTTCCCAGAGGCTATCTCAAAAATAGGATTTTGGTTCAAGGTCCCGTCTACGCCTTCCAGGCTACGCCGGGCAGGCAAGGCTCCCAGCAGAGTTTATCAGCCATAGCTTCAGCGAAGGCTGAAGATTGGGCCAATCAGGCTTCGCCGAAGGCTACGCCCGACAGGAAGACATTTTTGAGATCGCCTCTATACGAGCGCCCTTACAGATGCGTTCAACTCGGAGATGGAAATCTCTTCAATCCGGCAGCTGCCGATGGCATCCAGGAGCACGTAGTGGATGACGTCCTTTTCCTTTTTTTTGTCCTTTGCCAGGGCGGCCACAATCTGGCCGGGATCAGCATCAATGATTGTCGGCAGGCCCAGGTTTGCAAGCAGGGCGGTCAGGCGGACCGCATCTTCACTGACGAGCAGGCCCCGTTTTTCGGATATGGCCGCGGCCACGGCCATGCCCACGCTGACCGCCTCGCCATGGGGAATACCGGTGGTCTTTTCTATGGCGTGGCCAACCGTATGCCCGAAGTTAAGCTTGCGCCTTTCGCCGTGTTCCTTTTCGTCCCGGTTGACCACAGCCGCCTTGATCACCACCGAATCCGAAACGAGCTTTTCGATCACGGCCGAATCCAGGGCAACCGCTTTGCTGGCACTCTCCTCAAGATAAGCAAACATCTGCGCATCTTCAATAGCGGCGTGTTTCACAATTTCGGCCATGCCGCAGCGCACTTCAGCGACCGGCAGGCTTCTCAGCAGCTCCATATCGCATATCACGAAGTCCGGTTGGTTGAACACCCCGACCATATTTTTATAACCGCCGAAATTCACGCCATTTTTTCCGCCTACGCTGGCATCCACCTGGGCCAGCAGGGTGGTGGCTACAAAACCAAAGGGCACCCCCCGCATAAAGGTGGAAGCAATAAATCCGGTAATGTCGCAAACGATCCCGCCTCCGATTCCCAGAATAAAACTGGCCCGGTCCGCCCCCGCCGCAATCAACTGCTCGAACACTAGCGCGACGGTCTCCAAGGTCTTGATCTGCTCACCGGTACCCAGGGTAATAACCTGGCCGGGAGGAAAAAGATGCGCATACAGATCGGCAACCACGGTATCGGTAATGATAAAGACCGGGTTGTCCGGCAGGTAAAGGCCGACATTTTGAATGGACTCGCCCACCAGAAGCACTGACGTTCCGGTGCTGCCCTGGATGGTGTGTTTAACCATATACGACTCCCACATGGCGGCTGCCCTTGTGGCCGGGCCGCAATGTCATGCCTACGCGTTTTGCAAATAGAATCTCTTTCATAGTGGTCTTTTCTGGCTATTTTTAGAATAAGCCTGCGTATTCATATGGTTATACAGGATGAAACAAAATACTCAACCCTAATTATCCGCGTGTTCCGGTCAGATACTCGGGCGTCAGACGCCCGGCCACCACCGGTAGGTGGATCGGTTCCGGGGGGATAAATCCATAAACGATTTCCAGAAACTGCAGGGCCATGCGCAGCGTGGCCCCCCAGAATATTTCCCGTTCGCCCTGCGGGTAGTGATGCAGGAAACAGGGCATCGTCCTGGTTTCAGGAGCGACGTGGCCCGGATTGGGAATGTCGATGGTCAGGCGATATTGGGCATAGCGGTCCGCATCCAGCAAATGGCGCAGGGGAATGGGTACGATTTTCGCCACCTCCCAGTTTGGATAAAACCGCCGCTGCCATTTGATCCGGCAGACCAGGGGAAATATGCGCCGCCGGAACAACACGAGATCCTGGGTCGGCAGCAGGCCCAGAAACTCCAGCCCCAAGGGATTGAGACGCATCTCTTCCAGCCCTTCACGAAACGCGGTTGCCATGAGCAGGGGCAACCGACCGTTGGCATCCACCTGTTTCAGCCGGGACCAGTAGGGCCAGCGTCGCAGGGGCGAACCGGGAAGCTTGAGCAGCACTGCGGCCGGGCGATCCAGCCCCGGGGTGATACCGCCTCCAGGGCAGCAGAGATCTCCCGGCTGACGCACCAGAGCCGAACGTTTATTGAGAATCAGGCAGGGCTCGGACCGCCGCCCCGGGGCAGAAGGGTAATCTCCAACCAGAAACAGGACGACCGATGCCCGGCGGTAATCAATACCGGGCTGGATATCCACCAGGGCTTGACGACTGCTCGCATATAACGCCTGTGACACATCACGCGGTTTGAAAGGACCGGTCGCCGTTGGGGTATGCGCAATGGGGGCAGCTTGCATGGTGTCAGTCATTGGCTCCCGGCCGACCGGTATCCGGATGCAAGGGATATCCGGAAAGGGCGGCCATTTCCAGCATGATCCGCATAAGCAGCCGATCCACCGGTTCATGGGGTCGCTGATAGGTGATCCGGCCGATAGACACCCGGACCCGGATACGCCAACCGTCCAGGCTGTAGTGAATGCCCATCGGAATCAGCGGCATGGACAGACGCGCCAGGATAAACCGCAGCATACCGGCGTGGCCCGGTCCCATTCTTTTGCGGTAATAGGTTCCCTCGGGATACACAACCAGCCCCTCACCTTTTTCCAACATCTGGATGGCGGACTGGAGATAACGGCGACTCGCCAAAGGTTTTTTACGGTTCAATGGGATGCCGCCCAGGGCCTTGAACAGCCGGTCCGTGAACCGGGTCTTGAAGAGCTCATGCTTGGCCACAAAATAGAGCTGTCGGGGCACCGCAAAGCCGGTGAAGGGAATATCTTCCCAGCGCTGATGCTTGGGCAGTAGGATGAAGGCCCGGTCGTGGGGCAGGTTGCGTTCACCGCTGACTTCAAGCCGGAAGAAAGGCCAAAGAAACAGCTTCAAAAGGAGCTTGATTGTCATGTAGGCCGCGGGGCTTCTTTTAACCGGAGCTGTGCGTCTGTTTTCTTTTTTGCGACCCGCCATAGCATCTCTTCGAGTTTTCTGCGTTCCCGGAACCCATAGATTGCCGGTTACCTTATACCAAACCCATGTTTTAAACAACCTGTCGCTAGTCAAACGAGTAGACCTTTAGTGGGTTGATTCCCGATTGCAGGAATGTTAAGCAGGCATCGTTCAGACAGACACACCGGAGCCGCCGCCGGTGCACAACGCTTAAGTGGGCTGCCTTGCGGCTGCTTGACCGAAAACCAAATCCAGATTCAGGACATAAAGACATGCAATATAAAAACGACCGCTACACGCTTGGGGGCATCGCGGTTCAGGATATCTGCCATGAATTCGGAACCCCGCTTTATGTATATGATGCCGAATATATCACCGGTCAGGTCGCTCGATTCAAAGCGGCCTTTGCCGGAGTGCCGACCCGGATCAAATACGCCTGCAAAGCCTGCTCCAACCTGGCCATCATCCAACTGATGCGCAAACTGGGCACCGGGTTGGACACCGTTTCGCCGGCAGAAATCCAACTGGGCCTGGCGGCCGGCTTCCAGCCGGATGAAATCGTGTTTACGCCCAACTGCGTTGACTTTTCGGAAATCGAACAGGCCGTCGAAACCGGCATCGTTATCAACATCGAGAGTATCTCCAGCCTGGAGAAATTCGCCCGCAAGTATGGCGGGGCCGTGCCTATCTGTATCCGCCTGAACCCGAACATCTCCACCCAGGTCAATGCCAAAAAAGTGGATTGGTGGCACAACCAGTCCAAATTTGGCATTTCCCGGTCGCAGTTGGAAACCGTAAAAGATTGGGAAGCCGCCTTTGACCTCAAAATCAACGGGGTCCACATCCATTCCAGTTCGGTCATCATGAGCCCGGAAATCTTTACCGAGGGTGCCCGCACCATTTTCGACATCGCAGCCGACTTCAAACACCTCGAGTTCGTTGATTTCGGCGGGGGCATTAAGGTGAATGTCGGCGACGGCAACCCGGTGATCGACCTGCCGGCCCTCGGCCGTACGCTGGAAAAATTGTACCGCGACTTTTGCGACCGGGTGGGACGCCGGATTGAGATCTGGTTCGAACCGGGACGCTTCCTGGTCGGCAACGCCGGCACCCTCTTCGCAGAGTGCACCGTAATCAAGAGAAACGAAGCTGTCGACTTTGTCGGGCTCAACACAGGTTTTAACCATCTGATCCGCCCCATGTTCTACGACGCCTACCACGAAATAGTGAATGTCTCTAATCCGACCGGCCCGGTACACACCTACACCGTAGTCGGTAACTTGTGTGAAATCGATGACCTCGGCCGGGAACGCCAGCTCAGCGAAGTGCGCGAAAAAGACTTGATCGCCATTAAAAGTGCCGGTGCCTATGGTTATTCAATGGCCTCGAACTATAATTCCCGCCCGCGGCCGGCGGAGGTGCTGGTCATGGACGGTAGAGCCCACCTGATTCGCGCGAGAGAGAGCTATGCGGATATGGTGCGTAATATGGTGCCCCTCGACTTATAAATCCAAGGGTAGGAGAAAACAGATTTTACAAACCTAAAAAGTGACTTATTGTCTAGGTCGTAACCTTCACGCAACAACACCACCAGGCCGGAAGCTCTGCGCCCGGAATGTTATTCTAATTCAAATTCACCAAGGAGGATGACACATGCGGACCAAGCAGACCGTACTCATAGCCGTTGTCACAGCCCTAACCCTGATTTTGGGATCAGGCGCGGCCCTGGCCGCAGGCCCGACCCTGATAGCCGACCTTAACTTGACCAAAGAGCAAATTCAGAAACTGGGCCAGGTGGTCGAATCGTTCAGCGCAAAAAAAATGACCCTGGAAGCCAAGATCGACAAGGCCCGCATGGCGCTGGCCCAGGAACTGCGCAAAGGTGACAGATGGGACTCCGAGGCAAAAATCAAGGCCAGTTCCAAAATCGTCAACAAGCATGTCAAACAACTGGACGCTCTGGGCGGCGACCTGCTCAAGCTTAAAGTCGAATATTTCCTGAAAGCCAAAGATGTCTTTACCGATGATCAGCGCATGGTCATTCTCGGCGCCCTGACAGAATACGAAATGGCCCTGCCGGACAGCTTTTCCTATTACCTGGAATTGGACCTGCCGGCTCTGGCTCTGGATCTGACCAACGCCCAGATAAAAAAACTGCTCAAATATCGGGCCGACATGGAAATCCGGAATATCAAGTACGAGCTGGCCCTGGAGTATAAGGTCCTCGACCTGCAAGATGAGCTGCTGTCTCCCAAGCGAAGTCCCAAAAAGATAAACCGGCTCATTGCGGGGATTGCCGATATCGGGACCAAGATGATCGACATCAAGGTCGACCACATCCTCAAGGCCAAAGATGTCCTGAACCTGGAACAGAAGATGGCCCTCTTCCACACGATGCTGATGGTTGCCCGGTAAGAGCCGACCGAACAAATAAAAAGCCGCTCCATGCAGGAGCGGCTTTTCTATGGACCGGGAGGCCTAAAGGCAGCCAGTGGCGCACTGCAGACAAAATTCATTAGAAATTCAAGCAGTTCCGCCATAAACCCGTTTGACAACCCCCCCTATTTTTAGTACATAATGAATGATCGGCCTGCACGCGCCGAATTGGGCGTTCCCGGATGCCATGCCCGCTGGCCCGAAATGTATGGATTGTTCCCGAAGCGAAAACAACAGTGAATCCAACCCATGGAAGCCAACAGCCTCATCGCCTGTCACGATTGTGAACTGGTTCAGACGATACCACCGGTTCCCATGCGGGGGTCGGCCCGGTGCAGCCGCTGCGGTGCGCTCCTTTATAAGCGCAAGCCGGATTGTATCGAGCCCACCCTGGCTCTCACGGTGGCGGGGATTGTACTGTTCATCCTGATCAACATCTTTCCATTCATTTCATTCCGTATGGCCGGCCAGATGGAAGAGACCACCCTAATCACCGGCATCAAAGTCTTCTTCGCCCAGGGCTGGTGGCACGTGGGCCTGCTGGTCCTGGTGACCACCTTCATAGCTCCGATCATTCAGCTGCTGGGCCTGCTGTATATCCTGCTGCCCCTGCGATTGGGCTGGCTGCCCCCCGGTCTGCCGCGAGTCCTGCGCATCGTGCAACGCACAGCCCCCTGGAGCATGATTGAAATTTTCATGCTGGGCATCCTGGTAACCGTCGTCAAGCTGACCAAAGACGGCGACCTTATGTACGGCATTTCCTTGTATGCCTTCATGGCGTTCACGTTTGTGCTCGCGGCAATCATCACCACCTTCGACCCCCACCAGATTTGGAGAAAGTGGGATGACGCCCGCCACATATCCGACAGATGCCATTATAATGCCGGCGGTGTTATCAGCTGCCGGACCTGCCACCTGCTCTGCGGCGGCCTGGAAATAAACGCCAAACTCAGATGCCCCCGCTGCGGGGCGCCCCTGCGACGGCGCAAAAAGTTCAGTATCTCCCGCACCTGGGCCCTGGTCATCACCGCCGCGATCTTTTATATCCCCGCCAATCTCTACCCCATCACCAACATCATTTCCTTCGGCGATGAAAAAACCGATACCATCATGAGCGGGGTTATCTATTTCGTACGCGAAGGTATGTGGCACCTGGCGCTGATTATCTTCACCGCCAGTATCATGGTCCCCCTTTTAAAGTTGATTATCTTATCTTTTCTGCTGATTACCGTGCAGCGCAAGTCGACCTGGCGCCCGAAAGACCGTACCCGCCTGTATCGCGTTACCGAGGCTATCGGCCGCTGGTCCATGGTCGATATTTTTGCTATAACCGTTCTGATCGCCCTTGTGAATCTTGGCCAGATAGCCACAGTCAAAGTAGAAGACGCGGCCATATATTTCGCCGCCGTTGTCGTGATTACCATGTTTGCGGCCCTGACATTTGATCCCCGCTTGATCTGGGATACGGAGAAAGACACGCATGAGTGACGTGGAACAAGGAATCCCAATGGATGCTGACATCCCGACGGCCAATGTCCGCCGGCCCCGAAAACGACATATCTCCATTGTCTGGCTGATACCGGTTGTGGCCCTGTGTGTCGGCGGCTGGCTGGTATACAAGACCCTCTCGGAACAGGGCCCGACAATCACGATCACCTTCAAATCCGCCAAGGATCTGGAAGCGGGAGAGACCCTCATCAAATACAAAGAAGTCGACTTGGGCAAGGTCACTAAGATTGAGCTCAGCGAAGATCTTTCCCATGTTATCGTGACGGCGGCACTCGCCAAACATGCCGAAGCGTTCCTTTCCGCGAATACGCGTTTCTGGGTTGTCCGGGCCCGCGTGGCGGCCCGCGGCGTGACGGGGCTGGGCACGCTCTTTTCCGGGGCCTACATCACCCTTGATCCAGGCCTGCCCGGTAATTTCATTGACGCATTTAAGGGTCTGGAGGAGCCCCCCGCAGTGACCACGGATGCCCCGGGCAGAGCTTTCTACCTGAAGGCTCTCCGCCGGGGGTCCATAGACACGGGTTCGCCCGTCCTATATCGCCAGATCGAAGCCGGCCAGGTGGTAAATTATAACCTCTCGGAAGACGGTAAAATTGTTACCCTGAAAGTCTTCATCAATGCCCCCTACCACCACTTCGTATACGAAAACACCCGCTTCTGGAACGTCAGCGGCATTGATTTCAAGCTGGATGCCCAGGGTGTCCGCATCGACACCGACTCGGTGGTCAGCCTTCTGATTGGCGGCATCTCCTTCGGTATCCCCCAGGGGGCCGAGCCCGGATCGCCGGCCAAGGAAAACGCGGATTTCATCCTCTACGACAACCTGGACAAAGCCCGCGAGACCGCCTACCTGGCCAAGCAGCGCTGGCTCATTTATTTCAATGAAACCGTGCGCGGTCTTGTTCCGGGTGCCCCGGTTGAGGTCCAGGGTATCCGGATCGGCCAGGTCCTTGAAATCGGGCTTGAATTCGATGAACAGACGCAGGATTTTCGGATCCCGGTAATGGTTGAATTCGAACCGGAGCGGGTATTTCCCGACGATGGTAACCTGACCGAAGAAAAACGCCGCCAACTGATCGAAGGCATGGTGAACCAGGGCTATCGCGCCCAGTTGGAAACCGGAAACCTGCTGACCGGCCAGCTCATCATCACCATCAGCCAATTTCCGGATGCCGCGCCGGCCACCATAAACTGGAACGCACCCTATCCGGTATTCCCGACGATTCCCAAGACAATTCAGCAGATCAAGGTAAAGGTGGCCCGCATCATCGATCGGGTGGACAAGATGCCCATTGAAGAAATTGGCCGTGATCTGAAGGCCGCCGCCAATGGTTCCCGTCGCCTGGTGGATTCGCCGGAATTACCCCGGACTTTGAAAAACCTGGAGGCAACCATCGAAGAGGCCCGGCTCATGATGAGCGACCTGCGCACGACTGTTTCACCCCAGTTGAGCGCGACCCTGGAAGAGGCGCGCCAGGCCATGGAAAATGCCAGCGAAATGATGAAAACCGACTCGCCCCTGCAGCTTCGTATGAAGACGGCCCTCGATGAAGTCGCCCGGGCCTCCCGGTCGCTGCGCCAGCTCATGGACTATCTGGAAAGACACCCGGAAGCAATTATCAGTGGGAAAGGAAAAGACGAATGATGGCGCCAAACGCACGCTTGGGTACCCTTGTTTTCTGCCTCGCGCTTGCCGTGGGTCTGGCCGGATGCACCGGCAAATCGCCCAAATCGGATTTCTACACCCTCGGGACCACTCCCGCCACGGGGCCGGCGGCCCAGCTGTCCGTGGACCTGGCGATCGCGGTGGGGCCGGTGACGATTCCGGCCGAACTGGACCGCAAGCAGATTGTTACCCGGGATGGCGACAATCGCGTTAAAGTGGCTGAGCTCAGCCGGTGGGCCGGCCCTTTGCAGGACAACATCACCGCCGTGTTGACGGCCAACCTGGCCGCGCGCCTGGGAATCGACAAGGTGGCACCGCACTACCGTGAAAGCCTGTTTCCCTTCACCCACCAGGTGGTTCTCAACATCAACCGTTTCGATGGTCATCCCCAGGGCGACGTATTGTTGGATGTCACCTGGAGTATCAAGCAGAACGGTCAGTCGGTCCCTCTCGTGATCCAGCACACGGAAATTCGCACGCCCGTGACCTCGCCGGACTACAACGGGCTGGTTGCCGCCCAGAGCAAGGCCCTGGCTGATCTCAGCGACCAGTTTGCCGCTGCGCTGGGTCAATTGGCACCGTAACAGAACTACTGCCGCAAGACGCTCAATATGAATAAAGTTGCGTTAATAACCGGGTCAAGCAGGGGAATTGGTGCGGCAACCGCTTTGCGGCTGGCTGCGGATGGTTATGATATTTGTGTAAATTTTCTAAAGCACGAAAGCGTTGCCGGTGAGGTTTGCAATAAACTTACCGCCCTGGGGTCGAAAGCGATAGCCGTTCAGGCCGATGTGTCCATGGAAGCGGATGTCAAACGACTCTTTGATGCTATTGACAACAAGCTGGGCCGGCTGGATGCGCTGGTAAACAACGCCGGGATCCTGCTCCCGCAAATGCGGATTGAATCCATGACCGCCGATAGAATCAATTGGATCTTGACAACCAATGTCACAGGCTATTTCCTATGCAGCCGGGAAGCGATTAAACGGATGTCCACCAAACACGGCGGTCCGGGCGGGGTCATTGTCAATGTGTCCTCGGCCGCAGCCCGCATCGGGTCCGGCGGCGAGTATGTGGATTACGCCGCTTCGAAAGGTGCTATCGATACGTTTACCATCGGTCTGGCTACCGAAGTGGCTACGGAAGGGATAAGGGTGAATGGCGTCAGGCCCGGCTTCATATACACCGACATTCACGCCGATGGCGGTGAACCGGATCGGGTGGACCGGATCAAGCATCAACTCCCCTTGCAGCGGGGTGGCCGGGTGGAAGAAGTCGCCGCCGCCATCGCCTGGCTTGCGTCGGACGAATCCAGTTATACAACAGGTGCGTTTATAGAGGTTTCCGGAGGGAGATAACGCGGGGGGCTTGCCCCGCAGCTTCTTTTCTAAACCAGCGTCGGCCGGGCAGCTGCGCTTGCCCATCCTCGCCCACCCCTATCCGCAGGTTGAACACCCTTCACTCGCGCTTTGCGAAGCAGGAATTCAACCTGTATTGCCCGCCAGCTTGCCGATTGCATCCAAAACATACTGCGGCAAGGCAAACCCGCAGCGATGACTCTCGGGATTATAATAGCGGGTTGCAATTCCGGCCTCCTGGAACCGCTGATGGAGCTTGTCTAGCGGGATCCGACGTAAGGCAGGATCATCCGTTCCCCAGCCGAAGGTCATGCAGCCGCCGACATAGGTTGGAATTGCCGCCGTGTAAAAATGCCAGTCCGCAAAAATTTCACGCAGATAGCCGGCCGTGGTCCGAACTTCTTCCGGCTGCATAAACACCACCCCGTTCTGGGTGACCAGGACACCGCCAGGGGCCAGGCAGCGTTTGCAGGCCCGGTAGAACTCCCCACTGAACAGGGCCTCGCCCGGGCCGATGGGGTCGGTGCTGTCCGCAATAATGACGTCGAATTGCCGGTCCGTGCGGGAGACAAAACGCAGCCCGTCTGCAAACACCAGCTCCGCCCGGGGGTCTTCGAAGGCGCCTTGTGAGTGGTTGGGCAGATACGCACGGCACAATTCCACGACTTTGCTGTCCAGTTCCACCAACGTGACAGTTTGAACGTTGCGGTGTTTGAGCACCTCGCGCAGCATGCCTCCGTCCCCGCCGCCCACAATCAACACCCGGCTTACCCGGCCATGGGCCAGGATCGGTACGTGCGCCAGCATCTCGTGGTAAATGAACTCGTCTTTCTCCGTGGTCTGGACAACCCCGTCGAGGACCAGCACCCGCCCGAAGCGGGCGTTTTGAAAAATCAATAGATGCTGGTGATTGGTTTTCTCTTCGAACAACACTTCATCGACGGTGAATGCCTGCCCGTAGTGGTCATAGAGGGTTTCGGTAAATTGGTTCATCAATAAACGCCGTTTTAAGGGTTACGTTTTAGGTTTTAAGCAAAACCATTAGGTTCGGGGCAAGGGTTACATACCCCTCAGTTTCCTTTTGCGGGAGTGTTTGTTGGGGTTTGTCTTAACACTTAAAACATAAGACTTAAAACCATGAATCCGGCAAGCCGGACTCATTCCCAATCCAGGATTACTTTGCCCGATTTACCGGACCCCATCACCGCAAATGCTTCCTGGAAATCCGCAATGTTGAAGCGGTGGGTAATAATGCCGGAAATATCCAGGCTGCTCTGAAGCATGGTGGACATCTTGTACCAGGTCTCGAACATCTCCCGGCCATAAATCCCCTTTAGAAAAAGCCCCTTGAAAATCACCTGGGTCCAGTCGATGGCGGCCTCTGCGGGGGGGATACCCAGGAGGGCTATCTTGCCGCCGTAATTCATGATGGCCAGCATGTCGCGAAAGGCATCCATGTTGCCCGACATCTCCAGCCCCACGTCGAAGCCTTCGCGCATCCCCAGCTGCGGCATCACGTCCGCCGCCTTTTCCCGGGTGACATTGACGACCCGGGTGGCGCCCATTTTCCGGGCCAACTCCAGCCGGTAGTCATTGACATCTGTGATCACCACGAAGCGCGCCCCGACATGCCGCGCGATGGCTACTGCCATGATACCGATCGGACCGGCGCCCGTGATCAGGACATCCTCGCCCACCAGGTCATAGGACAAGGTGGTGTGCGTGGCATTTCCCAGGGGATCCAATAAGGAACCAATCTCGTCGTCGATGTTGTCCGGCAGCGGAAAGACGTTCACCGCCGGAATACTGAGATACTCGGCAAAGCAGCCGGGTCGGTTGACCCCGACACCAATGGTATTGCGGCAGAGGTGGCGCTTGCCGGCCCGACAGTTGCGGCAGTGCCCGCAGGTCAAATGCCCTTCGCCGGAGACCCGGTCGCCTACCTTGAGCCCCACGACTTCGCTGCCCAGGGCTTCGATGACCCCCGCAAATTCATGCCCGACGGTCATGGGAACCGGAATGGTTTTTTGCGACCATTCGTCCCAGTTGTAAATATGGATGTCGGTTCCACAAATGGCCGTCTTTTTTATCTTGATGAGCACATCGTTCGGTCCGATTTCGGGCAGCGGGATCTCGTCCATCCAGATGCCCCGCTCGGGTTTGTGTTTGACCAGGGCGTGCATGGTTTTCATGGGATGACCTCCAGTTCGCGACCGACCTTGATGAAGGCGGTCAGAGCCCGGTCCAGGTGCTCTTTGGTATGTCCGGCGGACATCTGAGTCCGGATGCGGGCCTGTCCGCGGGGCACCACGGGGAAACTGAAACCGATCACGTAAATGCCTTCATCGAGCAGGCGGGCCGCCATTTTCTGGGCCAGGACGGCGTCCCCGAGCATGACCGGAATGATCGGGTGGTCGCCGGGAATCAAGTCGAACCCGGCCGCGGTCAGTCCCTGCCGGAAATAGTTGCTGTTGAATTGGAGGGTTTCGCGCAGTTGCCCGCTGGATTCCAGTAAATCCAGGACCGCAATGGACGCTGCCGTGATGACGGGAGCCAGGGTGTTGGAAAACAGGTAAGGCCGAGATCGCTGGCGCAACCAGGTCACCAGCTCTTTTCTCGCAGCGGTGTATCCGCCGGAGGCACCCCCCAGGGCTTTGCCCAACGTGCCGGTGATGATGTCGACCCGGCCCATGACGTTGCAGTGTTCATGTGATCCCCGGCCGCTGGGTCCGGTAAACCCGACCGCATGGGAATCGTCCACCATCACGAGGGCGCCATGCCTGTCCGCCAGGTCGCAGATAGCGGCCAGGTCGGCGATAATGCCATCCATGGAGAACACACCGTCAGTGGCAATCAGCTTGAAACGGCAGTCGGCGGCTGCTTGCAGCTTGGCTTCCAGGTCCGCCATGTCATTGTTGTTGTACCGGTAGCGTCGGGCCTTGCACAGGCGCACGCCGTCGATGATGCTGGCGTGATTGAGGGCATCGGAAATAATGGCATCCTCAGGGCCCAGCAGGGTTTCAAACAGACCGCCGTTGGCATCGAAGCAGGAGCTATAGAGAATCGTGTCCTCCATGCCCAGAAAGGCGCTGATGCGCTGTTCCAATTCCTTGTGGATGTCGAGGGTGCCGCAAATAAAGCGCACCGAAGACATGCCGAACCCATATTGCTCCAGGGCCCGCCGGGCCCTGTTGACCAAGTCCGGATGGTTGGCCAGGCCCAGATAGTTGTTGGCACAGAAGTTCAGAACGTCGCCTCCGTCGCGCACCTGGATCGCCGCTTGCTGGGGCGAGGTGATAATCCGCTCCGCCTTGAACAAACCGTCGGCCTGCAACTGAGCGGTCTGCTCGGAAAGATATTCAAACAGTTCCGTTTTCATGGGTATCCCTTTCTGTTGTTTGGGCTAAAGCCCGGCAAAACTTGGGTGGCAAGGTACCCGCGCGCCCTACGGCCGGTGTTCTGCCACGTGCTTGCAGATGATACCGCGCACCATTTCCGCCACTTCTGCGACCGGTAGCGCCGCGAATCGGTTGACGGGTATCTCGTCCAGGACCTGGATGTGGATGGCATGCCGGCCGTGAAAATTGATGCTGTTTTTGGGCAGTGCATTCTTCGTCCCGTTTATCACAATGGGCAATATCGGAACTTTCATCTTCTGGGCGAGCGTAAAGGCACCGTGCTTGAAGGGCTTGACAATGCCGGTACTGGAGCGGGTCCCCTCGGGAAAGAAAAAGACGGAACTACCTGCGGCAAGCGTTCTTTCGCAGGCCGTCATCATCTGAGCAATACTGTCCTTCTGGCCCCGTTTTATCTTGATATATCGATTTAATACCATATTCCAGCCGATAAAAGGAAGTTTGAACACAGCGGCCTTCGAAACCCACTTGAACGGAAAGAAAAGTTTAAAGGCCACCAGGATGTCCAGTTGGGACTGGTGGTTCGAAACAGCCATGTAGGTGGCCCCGCGCCGTATCCGGTCGCGCCCGGAAACGGTGACCTGCCAGGCCGGAACCACCCACAGATAGAGCACGGCCCAGAACGAAGTGAACATGTGCAACACAACCAGGCACCGGTCGAAACAAACGGTCACTATCCAGATAGCCAGCGCCACCAGGAAGAGAAACATGGAAGTAACTCCGATAAACGCGAGAATACTAATGGATATCAAACGATTGAACATGCCTGCTCCAGGTCCGGATTTTCAAGTCGGGGTGCGTGTGGATTAGTACCCGGTCATCTTGAAAATTTCAAACGGATTTTTTTTGACACCCGGTTCATATCAGGTATCATAGAAGCTATCTTAAGACCAATTCTTGAAATAGTTTCTGAATCATTCTTCCCCAATAAATAAGTTTACGAACCGGGAGGAAAAGTACCATGGATATGAATGGTCACGCTGAACGTGAAAAAAGAAGTTATATCCGGATTGTCTACCGCCCCGGCAAACGACCCCGCCTTACCGCAAACAAGACGGCCTTCGAAGTGACCGACATCAGCGAAGGCGGTATCCGCTTCTTGAACGACGCCGACATCGCGCTGCCCGATCTTATAAAAGGGATCCTCATATTTCTCGACGATGAAGCCATCGACATTGACGGTAAAATCGAGTGGCAGCTGAACCACGAAGTCGGGATCAGCCTCAATTACATGATCCCGGCCGCGACCATCGAGAAGGAGCAGCGGCACATCATTCTTAATTGCTGATAGCCGCACGATACCATCCGATATAACTTCAAAATGCAATTTAAACCCGCACCCCGCAGCGCATATTGGGGGCGCCAGAAAAAAACCGCCCGTCCCCCGTCGCTTTCATCAATCTTTTCGCGGGATTGGTGGCCATCCCCTTAAAAACTCCAGATATTGATTGAAATTCCGATTGACATACTACATATTGTATGAGAATGATTCAAATACGCAGCAAAAATACCGGCTGACAGCCGCCTATCTATTTGAACATTTGGCCAATTCCCCGGGCGGCCCATACCGGTATGCTGTTGCCACCTGGTGTTTGATCCATTCAACCTGGGCTATCTAGTTCGGCAACCAACAAAAGGGCTTTAAAGTGAGGGACGGCTATTGCTCATTTTCAGTTGTTGCCGGTGAATGGTATTTATTTTTTAAACTACAGTAAGTGTACCTAAGACAGGGAGCGATCCATGGCTTCAAAGCGCAAACACCTCGTGACGGAAGACGGTCCCATCGACCTGCGGACCCACGACTGGGATGAACAGCTCTTCTCGGACATGCTGGTCAGCGGCAATTCAATCAACCCTGAACAGGCGCTGGATGTCAGTCGATTCATCAAAGATGCAATCAACGACCTGGAAATCAATACCATTACCCTACCGGTGATCGACGAGGTCCTCAAGGCCAAACTGATGGAACTGGGGCTCAAGAAAGTAGCGCCGGTCAAACTGGAAAAATCACTGTTCATTAGAAATGGGCTGGATCTGTCGGATAACGCCAAAACGGTTCTGGCCCGGCGCTATTTGAAAAAAAACCTGAAAGGTGAACCCACCGAAACGCCGGCCCAGATGTTTCGGCGCGTGGCCCGGCACATTGCCCGGGCTGAAAAGAACTACGGTACGGCCAAGGATGTGAAAAAGGCCGAGAGTCTTTTTTACAACATGATGACCGATCTCAAGTTCCTGCCCAACTCACCCACCTTGATGAACGCGGACCGGCAGCTCGGCCAGTTGGCGGCTTGTTTCGTCCTGCCGGTTGAAGACAGCATGGATGGTATCTTCGATTCGCTGAAAAATGCTGCTGCCATCCATAAGTCCGGCGGCGGAACCGGCTTCTCTTTTTCCCGCCTGCGTCCAAAGAACAGCATGGTCGGCACCACCGGCGGCATCGCTTCGGGCCCGGTATCATTCATGAAGATTTTCAACACCGCCACTGAGCAGGTCAAACAGGGCGGTACCCGCCGCGGAGCCAACATGGCCATTTTGCGGGTCGATCATCCCGATATCATGGAGTTCATCTACTGCAAGAAAAAGAACAATGAGTTGAACAATTTCAACATCTCGGTCGGGTTGACCGAAAAGTTCATGGTAGCCGTGGCCCAAAAGGAAGACTACGACCTGATCAACCCCCAGACCGGCAAAGTGGCCGGACACCTGAATGCCGCGGAAGTGTACCTGTCCCTGGTCACCCAGGCCTGGGAGAACGGCGATCCGGGCATTGTGTTTCTCGACCGCCTCAACCGGGACAATCCAACGCCGGCCATCGGCGAAATTGAGAGCACCAATCCCTGCGGTGAACAACCCCTGCTGCCCATGGAGGCCTGCAATTTAGGATCTATCAACCTGTCCAAGTTCATCGTCTATGCAGACGGCAAGCCCGCTATCGACTATGCCGATCTGGGCAAAACCATAACCGCGGCGGTTCGTTTTCTGGACAATACCATCGACCAGTCCAAATACCCGCTGGAAGCCATCGACCACATAGTGAAAGGCAACCGCAAGATTGGACTGGGCGTTATGGGCTTTGCGGACCTGTTGTTCCAGTTGAAAATTCCTTATAATTCCGAGGCGGCCCTGGCCATGGCGGAAGAGGTTATGAAATTCGTTCAGGACACCTCCCACCAGGCTTCGGCAAAACTGGCCGAACAGCGCGGCGTGTTCAATAATTTCAACAAAAGCGTATTCAAGCGCCGGAAGAAAGCCCGCTACCGCAACGCAACCACGACGACCATCGCCCCCACCGGCACGCTGAGTATTATCGCTGATTGCTCCAGCGGCGTGGAACCGCTGTTCGCCCTGAGTTTCGTGCGTACCGTCATGGATAATGATCGCCTGATGGAAGTCAATCCGCACTTTGAGAAGGTGGCTCGGGAACGCGGTTTCTACAATGACGCGCTCATGGATAAGATTGCCGACGAAGGCAGCCTGGCCCATATCGATGCGATCCCGGAAGATGTGAAACAGGTTTTCGTCACAGCCCACGACATCTCGCCGGAGTGGCACATTCGGATGCAGGCCGCTTTTCAAAAGTATACCGACAACGCGGTTTCCAAGACGGTAAACCTGCCAAGTGACGCCACCGTGGAAGATGTGCAGCGAATTTACGATCTCGCGCATGAGCTTGATTGCAAAGGCGTCACCATCTACCGGGACGGCAGCAAGGAAAATCAGGTGTTGTCCTTCTCCGACAAGGGCCGGGAGACCGATAGCCAGGCCAGGGTCATAGACCGGCCGGAAACCCTGGAAGGCTTTACGACAAAAATGAAAACCGGTCTCGGGCAGTTGTATGTCACCGTAACTGAATACAACGGCCACCCTTTCGAGGTCTTTGCGACCATCGGAAAATCAGGCCGATCAACAGCCGCCAAAGCAGAGGCTATCGGCCGACTGGTCTCATTGGCCTTCCGGGCCGGCGTTACGGTTGATAAAGTGGTAAATCAACTTACCGGCATCGGTGGTGAGCATCCCGTCTTTCAGGAAGGCGGCCTGGTACTGTCCATTCCCGACGCCATTGGCCGTGTACTGCAAAAACGTTACCTGGACGACAAGGATGTGAAGCGGGGTCAAACCGGTGGCGGCCTGATGGGTGAAGAGTGTCCGGAATGCGGCCAGACGATCAGTTTTGAAGAAGGTTGTATGACCTGTCATTTTTGCGGATTCAACAAGTGCGGCTAATCCGTCGGATTGTGGCCGATTCGAAGGCTGTCGACATAAACTTGACGTCCCATTGCGGACGCATAGGATAAAGCACGGGAAACGAGGCTGCCGTAAAGCCTTACCACGTGCTTTATCTATTTGATCCGGAAGATTCTCCTGCCTTGCCCGAAAAAGCGGCCTCTAAGGTGTTGATGGCGCCACTAAAAATGGGTACTCACAGTCCTCTGGCGCGCCACCCCATTATCCGGCCCCAAGCCGCTCCAGAAATTGATTCAGGCGGCCCACCCCCAACCGTATTCCCAACTTCTGATCCTTTGCAGCTAAAGTAAACCGGTAATCGAGCGATATGATATTTCAGATGCTGCTTTACGGACCGCCAGAGATACCGGAGAGTCTCGAAGGATCGATAAGCGTCCGATATTAAAATGTATAGACCAGAGATTCAACCATGGGCCCAAAGACTAAAAGATACCATCTGCCTGAAACCGTAGACGAAGCCGTGTATCTGTTAATTTCAGATCTATTGGCTGATCATCTAGAAACGTTCACCAGTTTATCCGCATCGCAGTTCAATCGCCTTTGCAACCGGCTGGCACCCTTCATATTAACCGAGTTCAAACTCTGGGCCGGGAACGACAAACTCCTGAATGCCTGCATGGCTCAGATCAAGGATACGGATGCCAATTGTGATCCGGCCGGTCTGATCCTGCGCAAGACCAAAGCCCATTTGAATGAAATTGTGGGCGTCCTGATCATTACATGATACGGCGTGTTCCAACCAGGGGCGAATACATTTGACTTGCCCGGGTATCAATGTTTAAATGGTTCTGATTTACGAACGATTTTAAATGATTAACCTCAATATTCCCGGGTGCGGCATGCAGGCTGAATCGGATTTCTCCAGGTATCCCGTTCTGATTGCGGAGGACAGCAAGGTCTCCCGGATATTCCTTGAAAACACCCTCAGCCAGATCGGGTATCGCGTCACCGCTGTCCAAAACGGGGTAGAAGCGATGGCCGCAATCCGGCAGCAGTTCTTCCCCATCCTGGTAACCGACTGGATGATGCCCGAAATGGACGGCCCCGAACTTTGCCGGACGATCCGCAAAGCAAACCTGCCGGGATATGTCTACATCCTCCTGCTGACCGCGAAAGAGGACACGGAAGATATCGTCACCGGGCTTGAATCCGGGGCGGACGACTTTCTTAAAAAGCCCTTCATGCAGCCGGAACTCAAGGCGCGGCTATCCACCGGAATCCGAATTCTCAACCTGGAAAGAAACCTCAAAAACACCTTGCAAGAGTTGGGAACCACCAGGGATATGCTGGTGCAATCGGAGAAATTGGCCGCCATCGGACAGCTGGCGGCCGGGCTGGCCCACGAAATCCTCAATCCGACCAATATCATTTCCATGCGCCTGCATCTTTTAAAGATGACCGAAGCCCTGTCCACGCCTGGGCAGGAGGCCCTCAGTACCTGCAAGGAGCAGCTGGAACGGATTGTCCACATTACCAAAAGCCTGGGTAAGGTCTCCCGCAAACCGTGTAAATCGATAGCACCAACGGACATTAATGACCTGGTGTTCCATATTCTGCACCTGATGGGGCCGCAGCTCAATTTCGAGGATATCAACACCAGCACCGGACTTTCCAACGCCTTGCCCTTGATTCCCGTGGACCGGGATATGTTTGAAGAGGTCGTCCTGAACATCATCTCCAACGCCTCTTCGGCCATGGCCGGCCAGGTTCGTAAGGAGCTTGTCATTGAAACCGATCTGCCCGCTCCGGGAACCTGTATCCGTATCCGCATCTCCGACAACGGCCCGGGGATTAACCCGGATTCACTCGCCAAGGTGTTCGATCCTTACTATTCCACTAAACCGGCGGACCAGGGTACCGGCCTGGGACTTTTTCTTTCTTACGGAATCATCCAGGAAATGGGCGGCCGCCTCTGGGTCGAAAATAATGAAGGTCCCGGTGCGTCTTTTTACATAGAACTGCCGGTTGACAGCGATGTCACCTGTGACGTCAATCCAACTTGAATTTAACCCGTGCAGCGATTATAAAGGCTATATTATGGAAAAAATCCTGGTCGTAGATGATGAAATCGAAGTCTGCCGCGCCCTTGAAGAATTTCTGGCCATAAAAGGCTACCGGGCTTTTTCCGCCCAAAAGGGCCAGGAGGCTCTGAATCTGGTCCAGACTGAAAACCCGCACATTGTGCTGCTGGACATTATCATGCCGGGTATGACCGGGATGGAAACCCTCGAAGCCATCAAGAAAAAAGCGCCTGCTACCGGGGTTGTAATGATTACAGCGGTGACAGATGAAGCCCTGGGCAACCAGGCCCTGCAGCTGGGAGCGGATGACTTCATCACCAAACCGGTAGACCTCGACTATCTGGAAACCGTCCTGATGGTTAAAATAGTCGACATTCTGGGGGGACAACCCTGATCAAATAGTTGCGGACACCCCGATTTTGCCCGCTCGGGCAAGCCTGTGCGAATATTACGCCGCCGGCCTTTGTACCCTCCTTTTTTCACAAACCGGACACCGCCACTGAAACCGTGAATGTCAAAGAGGAACTTGTATGTCGTATCCAGCCATCAAAACCGTGACCTTGTCGGTTGCCGCCACTATCGGCGTGGCCTCAATCGTCTTTGCAGGCGATGCGGCGGCCACTGATATTTCCTGGGGCTTTTTAATTATTGGGCTGCTGGGGGGCCTGGCGCTGTTTATCTACGGCATGGAGCAGATGAGCGATGGCATGAAGAAAACCGCCGGGGACCAGATGCGTTCCATTCTCGCCGCCCTGACCCACAACCAACTGCTCGGCCTGGCCGTGGGAACCTTCGTTACCATGGTGATTCAATCGAGTTCGGCCACCGCCGTCATGCTGGTAAGTTTTGTGCAGGCCGGCTTGATGAATTTTACCCAGTGTCTGGGCGTCATCCTCGGCGGTGGTATCGGCACAACCGTCACCGCCCAGCTGATTGCCTTCAAACTGACCGACTACGCCCTTTTGATGGTGTTTATCGGCGCGGTTATGCGCATGTTCGCCAAAACCGAACGTGTGCGCAATATCGGTGAAATCATCCTGGGGTTTGGGATTCTGTTTTACGGCATGAAACTGATGAGTGACAGCATGAAACCGTTGCGGAGCTACCCGATCTTTATCGATGCCTTAAAAGGGCTGGAAAACCCCCTGCTGGGGCTGTTGGTGGGAACGCTGTTAACTGCCCTGATTCAGAGCAGCAGCGCTTTTACCGGCATTCTCATCGTGCTGGCCCAGCAAAACCTGATCACCCTGGAAGCCGGCATCCCCATGATCTTCGGGGCCAATATCGGCACCTGCATCACCGCGGGCCTGGCGAGTATCGGGACTACCCGGGAGGCCAAACGGGTGGCCCTGGCCCATGTGATTTTCAAAGTTGCGGGCGTGGTGCTGTTCATCTTCTGGATCCCCGCTTTTGCCGACTTGATCCGGACACTCGGGGCCGGGTTCAGTTCGGGCCCGGCTCGCGACATCGCCAATGCACACACGTTCTTCAATGTCAGCATCGGATTTCTCTTTCTTCCGGCCACTGCCCTTTTCAACCGGTTCATTATCACCCTGCTACCCGAAAAGCCGGTCAATCCGGCGTTCACGCTCACCACGCGCCATTTAGACGACCGCCAGGTCTTAAACCCGCCCGTAGCCATAGAACTGGCCCGGGCCGAGATTTCCCGGGTGGCCTTGCTCCTGGGACGGATGCAGCGCGCCATCATCATTCCGTTTTTTTCCGCTGGAGAACGCAGGGATGAAATTTTCCCCAGCCTCTCACTACTGGAAGGCATCGACCTGCGCGAAAGAAAAATCAATTTTTTACAGGAAGAAATTAAAGCCTACCTTCTGAAAGTCGGCCGGCAGCCGCTCTCCCAGAAGCAGTCCGACGAGATCTTCGGGATGATTTCAATTGTCAAGGATATGGAAAGCCTCGGGGATCTCATCCATCGCAACATGGTGCCCCTGATCCCTAAAAAGCACGCCCTGGAAACCGACTTTTCAGATGAGGGCCGGGAAGAGTTGATGATCTACCACGAAAAGGTCTGCAAGCAGCTGTTCCTGCTGAAGGAAGCCTTTTCCGAACGCAGCCCGGAAAAGGCCCGTGAAATCATGCTGGGGGAACGCAAGTACCTGGACCTGGAGTCCCAGTATCGCATCCGGCACCTGCAGCGCATGCTCCACCAGCGCAACGAATCATTGGAAACCCACGAAGTTCACATGGAACTGATGGACCTGATGAAACAGATTATCGTCTACTCGTCCAACATCGCCAAAACCTTTGTAACCTCGACGCTATAAAGCGAGGCTCCCGGCGGCTCAGCCTATTGGCCGCGGCTGCGAATAAATCACGTCGCCGGAGACGGTATTGATGTCCCTCGTGCCGGTCATCACCATGGCCTGGATCAATTCGGTCTGGATGGTTTCCAGATAGGTTTGGACGCCTTCCTGCAGCCCGCCCATGGCCGCTATGGCAAACGGCCGTCCAATCATCACGGCATCGGCCCCCAGGGCAATCAGTTTCAAGACATCGGCCCCGGAGCGCACCCCGCCGTCGACCAGGATAGCCAAGCGGCCGTAGACGGCGTCTACCAGCGCCGGCAGTACCCGGGCAGCGCCCGGGATATGGTCCATAACCCGCCCACCGTGATTGGAAACCACGATGGCATCGGCCCCGGCATCAACGGCCAGGCGGGCCTGCCCTTGAGTCATGACGCCCTTGAGAATGAATTTCATTGAGGTACTCGCCATGATCTTCGCCAACTCTTCAACGGGTTTGGGGCTTACCGGCCGGCCCATTTTGGCCAGGGTCACCAGACCGGCAGCATCGATGTCGATCCCTACGATGCGCGCCCCGGTTTGCTCTGCCTTTTCCAGTTTTTCATACGGTTCCCGGTCTTCCCACGGTTTGATGAACGGAATCCCCTGGCCGCCGCATTTTTCGATAGCGGCAAATCCGGCTTCGTGAATGAAGTCAGGCACACCGTCGCCGGTACATCCCAGGGTGCCGGCGGCAACGCAGCCTGCCAGAACAGCCTGAATATAATCCTCTTCGGTAACCTGGCCGCCCATATTGAATGAAACCCCGCCGATGGGCGCCGCCAGGATCGGCAGAGCCAATTCCTGGCCCAGCAGGTTGACCGTGGTATCCGGATCGGTGATATCGTGGATCAGGCGCATATTGAACTTCACCTCAGCCAGGGCGGCAATATTGTCTTTAAAGGAGGCCGCAGTACCCAGGGCGCCCATGCCCGGCACTTTCCCGGCACACGCCTGGCCGTCACAGACCGGGCAGACCCGGCAATAGCCTTTCATTCGTTCCCGGGCTTTGTCCCGTATCTCTTTCATCTCATCCTCCTGCATTGAGTAAATACCCAATTTCCAATTAAGTCTTTTCCTATTGCACTAAAGTTGAACCTTTCTCGAAAACGGATTTTGGTACAAAATCAAGGCGGCCGCGAATATCAACTCGGAGGAGTATAATAGTATTTCGAGGGCTTGATATGAGCGCCCAACGCCGAGTTTGGGCCAAAAAACTTTTTTGAGATGGGTTCTTATCAATACCGCCAACCCAACAGCCCCATCGTAATGGCGTTGGCCCCTATAGCGATGGCATACAGGCTGCTGACCACGATAATCTTGGTTTTCATCTTCTTCAGCCCGATGACGATGATGGCCGCCACGTAAAAATGGAAATAGCCGAACAGGAAAATCAGCCAGACGCCCTTGAAGGAGCGGTGCCACCAGGGGTATTCCCACACCAGGTGACCACCGATGTTCAGCAGGCACTCCACGAACACACAAAACACTGAGTAACCGATGGCCCAGAACCAGCGATCCGGTATCCCCAGAATCCGGTCTTCCCGGTTTTCCGACAAGGTATTGTAAAAGATGATCCCGGAGATGGCAAACATGAACATGATTTCAATGTTCCAGCCAACCATGGTCCTGAAAGCCGTCTCGCCGGGCGCCGTCCACATGGCACTGCGCTGGCTGAGGTGGAACACCCACCCGTTCCAAGTCTCGTTGATAAAATCCATACCGAACACAGTCAGGCCCGCGAAAACCGCGTCCCAGTTGCCGGTTTGCCGAGCTTTCTTGATTTCCGCGGTGTAGATGTAAAACACAATGGCCAGCAGCGGTATCACATACCACTGCAGCGTCGAAAGATCCCGGATATTTTCCAGGGCTTGAACCGAGGCTGGTGTCGGCATTGGTGCGCTCCCCCTGAGTCGTCTGCGTTGGGAAAGCACTATGGCAAATCACTCTTTCAAAGTCAATCTGCCACCGTGGCTTAATATTTGACACCCGGGTGCGAGAAGGGTAGATAAACGGGCATGATGATTGAAGTGGTGGCCGCCTTTTTAGTGCAAACCGAAAAAGTATTGATCGCCCGCCGCAAGGCACCGTCCCAATTGGCCGGCAAGTGGGAGTTTCCCGGCGGCAAGGTTGAAGCGGGGGAAACCCCGGAAGAAAGTCTGGCGCGCGAGATGGAAGAAGAATTCGGCATCCGGGTCGCTGTGGGCCCTTTCGCCGCGGATAGTTTCCACCATCAGGCCAAGCGCAGTTTTCACATCCGGGCCTACCGGGCAACCTGGCTGTCGGGCCAGCTCGTCCCCGTGGCCCACGACCGCTGTGTATGGGCTGGACCGGGCTCCCTGCTCTCCTATGACCTGCTGCCTGCGGATGTTGACCTGGCCCGCGCCTTGATCAAAAGCGACATCTTAAACAACACGTTCAAGTGATCGACCGGGTAATTCCCTTTCAATTTGTCAGGCATCGCCAAAACTGACCCTACCCGAAAGCAATTGAGGCAGATATAAAAGCAGACCCGGGTGCAACCTGCACACCCGGGTCCAGTGTTACCAATCGGGGGGATTGATACGTCCCTTTGTGGCTTAAGCGCCTTCGGTTTGGGGCGCAGCCGAAGAAAGTCCGGCCTGAGAAGCGGCTGCAGACATTCCGGGCATTGCCTCTGAAAGGCCTGATCCACCGTAGGTCATGACTTCGAAGTCGGGATAGGCGTTGCCGCCGTGTTCAGTGATATCCAGACCAGCCAATTCTTCCTCGGGACTGACCCGCAGACCGACGGTCTTGTCTATCAGCTTGAACAGCATAAAGGCCGCGGGGAAGACCCACAGAAAGCAGGCGCTGATGCCTAATAGCTGGACACCGATGATCTTGGCCGTCGTGCCGCCGATGTTGAAGATACCGGCTGCCAGGGTGCCCCAGGCACCGCAGACACCGTGGACGGATATGGCACCGACCGGGTCGTCTACCTTGATCTTGTCGAAGAAAATGACCGAGAAGACGACCAGCACACCGGCCACCAAACCGATAAGGATAGCACTGTTGGGCGTTACATTGGCGCAGCCGGCGGTAATCCCAACCAGGCCGGCCAGAGCGCCGTTCAAGCTCATGCCGATTTCAGATTTCCCAAATTTAATCCAGGAAGTGGCCAGAGCGGCGATGGCGCCGGCCGCGACCGCCAGGTTCGTGTTGACGAAGATCATGGCGATGCTCTTGTCGGCCGTGGTGGTGGAACCGGGGTTGAATCCGAACCAGCCCAGCCAGAGGATGAAAACCCCGAGAGCTGCCAGCGGCATGTTGTGACCGAGGATCGGTTTGATCTTGCCGTCTTTGGTGTATTTGCCCATGCGGGGGCCGAGTACGATGGCACCAGCGAGGGCCGCCCAGCCGCCGACGGAATGAACCACCGTGGACCCCGCAAAATCGATGAACCCGAAACCTTCCAGCCAGCCACTGCCATTGAACAGGCTGCCCCAGGCCCAGCTGCCGAATACGGGATAGATGAGACCGCTAATGAAAATACTGTAGAAGATATACCCCTGGAATTTGGTCCGCTCCGCCATGGCACCGGAAACAATGGTGGCCGCCGTGGCTGCAAACACCACCTGAAACATCCAGAACGCAAGGACCCAGGGATCACCGTCGGGAGCAAAATCGCTCAGGAAAAATCCCGAAGTACCGAACCAGCCGGTCTGACTGGCCCCGAACATCAGGCCAAAACCGACGGCCCAGAAGGCAATGCTGCCGATGGAAAAATCCATCAGGTTTTTCATCAGAATATTGACCGCGTTCTTAGCGCGGGTAAATCCGGCTTCGACCAAAGCAAAACCGGCCTGCATGAAAAACACCAGACAGGCGGCTACCAGGGTCCAAAGGTAATTGGCATGGCTTTGAACCAGATCGATGGCCGCTTTGTTGGAAAGAACCGTCGGTTCAGGGTCACCGGCCCAAACATAGGTACAACTCAGGGCTGTTATCAGCAGTGATAGAATAAGTTTCCGCATTTTCTGTTCTCCTGTTTGAGTCTTTTGAGTGAATTTGAATCTTTTAAAAAGTGTTCAGCCAACATCTTATTACCGCCCTGGGAGTTAACAGCACCCGATACACGGGCACTGCCCTAAAAATCGTTGCGTCAGTGATAGAGCAAGGGCTGTGCCAGCATTCTCTACTATCTCTGAAAGGTTATAACTTATTATAAATATGAAACTTTTAAGTTTAAATCTTGCATTCGGATAAGCTGTAAAGAAAATACCGATTTGTAATTTATGTAAATTTTGATACATTTTTGTAGTTTTCTTGTTAATTTTTCAAAGCCATTCAGTCGCTTCTTGATGGCGTTGACAAGGGGTGATCGGGTGCCTATTTTTCCCGGAATGGAAAATGCCTCCGCCGACTGGCGGCGCCAATCCCGCAAACCAACAGGAGACAAAATGGCCGACTCGTTTATGGAAATTACAGATGAGAATTTTGAATCAGAAGTGGAAAAATCAGAAAAACCGGTAATTGTCGATTTCTGGGCCCCCTGGTGCGGCCCCTGCAAAGCGATCGGCCCCATGCTTGAAGACCTGGCCGGAAGCTACGGCGAAGAGATGGTTTTCTCCAAATGCAATGTCGACGACAACCCGGTAACCCCCGGGAAATTCGGCATTAAGTCTATCCCGACCCTGATTTTTTTCAAAGATGGAAAAGTAATGGAACAGATTACCGGCATGGTGGCACGTCAGAAAGTGGAAGATTCGATCAAAGGCGTTCTGGCCGGAAAGGGCAGCTCTCCGTTTGTTTCTTGATAAGATAAATGAGGTACATTTACACGCGTGCGGGTCCCGTCACACCTGGGGTGAAGCAGGACCCGCGCTGCGCAAACCTTAAACCGCGTCTTGTCCGGTTTCTCCCGTTCTAATCCTGATAGCTTGGGACACCGGCATGACAAAAATCTTACCGTCACCGATCTTACCGGTACCGGCATTGTCTTTGATTGCCGCGATCACCCCATCGGTCAGGGCCTCTTCCACGACAACGTCTATCTTAATCTTTGGAATAAAATCGACCTGGTACTCGGCGCCCCGATAAATCTCCTTATGGCCGCGCTGCCTACCAAACCCCCGGCTCTCACAGATGGTCATGCCGGTCACGCCGATCTCATTCAATGCACTTTTTACTTCATCCAGTTTGAATGGCTTGATAATCGCCTCTACCTTGTTCATTTAAAGCCTCCAGAATTTCAATGTGTGGTTTCCCAGGGCCTTGACGCTCATTTAAACTGACCCGCCTTTACTCAACCGAGTTGACCCACCTATAGAATTATTCAATTCGCTCAAAGCAACCTATTTTCTTTGAAATCATAAACCAGGATCTTTTCG
>Ga0126335_1000033_pt1 | contig 60492 bp, 48 predicted proteins | sample OlaspJWI45metaG_FD_108409 | JGI IMG/M metagenome (GOLD analysis project Ga0126335, IMG submission 108409) | Marine gutless worms symbiont microbial communities from Oahu, Hawaii - Olavius sp. 1 OAHU.JWI-45 metaG | ecosystem: Host-associated > Annelida > Digestive system > Unclassified | place... | reverse complement strand
TTGTTTTACCATCTGGGTACCTCCTGTTTTTGGTTTTAGTTGGTCCTAAACCCAATTATTACAGGGGACCCAGATGGTTTTTCAATTATTATTTTCTAATTCATGCAAGATCGAGGTAATACCCAATCGATCCCTGGGTGAAGGTGACGATAACATCCATCGGTAATTCAAAAAGCTCACCTGATGCAAGCTCGGAACGACGCAGGTTGAAACCCGCCTGGGGGCCGTTGCCGTGGGTGATCAGGATCTGCCAGCCATCGAAAATCAGCCTGGCAATCTGGCGGCAGGCTTCGCCGACGATCTTATACTCGGAGGCAACATTGACTTCTTCGGTTTCGCTGATCAGCGAATTGCCGCCAATAGCCACCACCGCCAGTCTTTTTGAGCCCATTTAAATCCCTTTCGTTTCTAACGCTATACGCTATTTCTTTCTTGCCTCAGCGTGAATCCATTCATTTAGCGCCCCGGCGACATCCCCGAATTTTGTGAGCTTGGCCTTCTTCTTTTTCTGCATCAATTCGTCATAACGGTCATCCTCCACCATGGCCACAACCCGCGCAATGCTGGACTCGCCATCGACGAAACGCCACGGAAAACAGCCTATGGTGGCGCGTTGATTCAGCAAAAGATCGATATCACCGCCGACGCACTCAGCGTGGATGATATGATGGTTGAACATCTCCAGATGCATGACCTGGTATTTATCGTCGGAGTAAAATTCTTCGAGGCTCTGCCCGAACTTCTTCTGAAAGAATTTTTCCGCTTCTTTGGTCTGGCGCGGCATCCAGTCCCGAATGATGGTGTTCATGGGATGATCGGCACTGCCGCAGTCCACACCGATCCAACGCAATTTTTTCCGTTTGGCCCAATTGGCAAACTCGCGATCCGGTCCGGGATGTTTGACCATGTAGCGGACCTCATCGGCGGTTGGCTGATCCCAGCCATAGTGGTGGTATCCGGTATGGATGAGCAGGATATCCCCCTCTTTGACCTCTACCCGCTCTTCAACCTGTTTGGACGTGTAGACATCATAATCGGTGGTGCAATCGGAAAGATCGACAATAGCACCTTCATGAACCAGAAAGTCCATGTCCAGCGATGCGATATCCTTGCCGGGACCGTAAAAATGGATCTCCCCATCTAAATGGGTCCCCAGATGGTTGGAATGGGTCAACAGCTGACCGTTTGCTCCGTTGGGGGCGAGTCGCTTAAAGTATTTCACCTGCAACGGTTCGTATGTCGGCCAGGCCGGTGTTTGAATTCCCAGGGGGATCGTCAAATCGATTAATTTCATTTCTTTCTCCTTTTCGCTATTGGCTGTATGTATTGACAAACGTTTCCAGGGCGTCCTGAAAGCAATTTTCGGGTGGTTTGACCAACCCGGCTCCGATCATCCCCACACCGGGCTCCCGGTGGGCGATTCCGGTGTTGATCACCGGCAAAATATTGGTTTCAACCACCTTGATCAGATCAATTGCGGTCGGCGAACCCCGAAAATCAAGGTTCGGAATCTGGTAGGTATCGTTTTCGGTTAAAGTGATTTCATACATCTGATGGGTAAAACGGACGGCATCTCTGGCTGAACCGCCGACGAATTTCACGATGGCCGGCGCTCCGGCCATCGTGAAGCCGCCGATACCGGCGGTTTCGGTGATGACCGAATCGCCGATGTCCCTGGAGGCGTCTTCACCTTTGAAGCCGGGCAGGTACAGGCCATCGATGAGGCCGGCCGGACCGGTAAACCAGCGGTCTCCCAACCCGGAAACCTGGATGCCGAACTCGACACCGTTTCTGGCCATGGCCGTGATGACCGAGCTGCCTTCGATGCCGGAGGCCGGATCCAATGTACACTTGCAGCTGGGCATGGTCAGATTCAGAAAGAAGTGGTCGTTGGCATTCAAAAACTCCAGGACCTTACGCAACTTATCGCGGCCCTCGTCCAGCATCACCAGATGAGGGGCGATTTCCCTGATAAATAGCGAGGTGCCCGCCCGGTTGCGGTTGTGGCCCTCATCACCCATTTGAAGCGCCTGGGCGATCAGGCTTTTCATGTCAAGTTCCCCATACCTGGAAAGCGCCTGATCGAGAACCGGCGCCAGCTTGTCGGCCATCCAGTGGAGTCGCTCGATGACCTCCCCGGAAAAGGCGCCGTAGCGCAAGACCTTGCCCAGGCCTTCGTTTAAAGTGCAATAGGCCTTGTTGCCGAAGGTTTTGTTTTCAACGATCCAGACCGGCATACGCCAGGTCACGATGCCGGCCATGGGACCAACGGCGCTGTGATGATGGCAGGGCTCGAAATCTATCTCTCCGGAAGCGGCCAACGCCTCGGCTTCGGCCTGACTCTGGGCCATGCCTTCATAGATGAGTCCTCCGATAACCGCCCCGCGTGCCGGTCCGCACATATTTTCCCATGCCACGGGCGGCCCGCTGTGCAGGATGAGATTTTTGCGCATGCCCGGAATCACCTCTCCCGCAGTGGCAATGCCCGTTAAAACCGGTTTGGCCTTCAGTATTGTCGAGACCGCCTTATTGTTGGCCTCTTCCATATTTACCCTCACGGTTGCCTCCTCTCATCTTCCCAGTTTTTGCAGCAGCGCAATCAATTTCTCATTGCCGCCGGCTGGCGGTCTCCAGTCCATCTGCAGCACTTTTGTATTTTGGTCCTTAAGATTGTCGGCAAAAGTCACGAGCCCCATGTTAATAATTCTTAATTCCTGTTCGAAAAGCGTGTTTATTTTGGTGGTATCCATTTCAGTTTATCCCCTTTATAATTCCTGCCGCCACCCGGCTGGCCAGATAATTGGACGGCATGACGATGCAATTCATCGATTCAAGCAGCCTTTTTTGTTCATTCATATCCTGAAAATCCGCATCTGTTCCGGTAATAGAAGCGACGATGGAAAGTTGACCGCCCTTGCGGCGGTCGCGGGCGCCGACCCTGGCTAAAAGCGCCTGAATTTGGCCGGCCGGGTTTTCGTGGGCCCCGTAACCCAGCACGAAATCCATCAAAACAATCGCAACCTCAGGATCCGCCATTTCGATTTCCAGCCGCTCTTCCCTGATGGACGGATCGATCATGGGATGCGGCCGACCGACCGTAAAGGCGTCATCTCCCAGATCGACGATGGTATGTTCCCGTGAAACATGCGGATCCTGCAAAAGGAAGTCTTTTTGGGGCTGGATGTTGGAATAAATACCCATCCCTTCCTTTTCAAAATAGAAGAGTGCCTCGTCTGCCAGTGTGCCGCCGGCGTAGAGTCCCCGGAGGTATTTCTGTCGGCGGTCCTTCCGGGCGATTTCCCTGGCCACTATTTGCTCGATTGTTTTGGATGAGACGGTCAACGCGTCTTCGCCGGCCTGTGCGCCGCGGGAAAGCGCGACTGCAAGGCGTGCCGTCTCCTCGAGATTTTCGGCAAACCGAAGATTTCCTTCCGGCGGCCTTTTTTTCTGGCCCAGAAAACAAATCACGCCGGATTTGCCGGTCATCTTCAGCCTGGAAATGACCTCTTCGGCCAATTCCGCAGCCGGCGGCTTGGAAATCACCACGATGACTTTGGTGGCATCATCATGGCTGAGGGCCTGGATACCCATTTTCATCATCAGCCCGCCGACGCGAGGATCTTTCAAATCCCTGCCACCGGTGCCCAGAGCCTGTGAAATGCCGGAACCCAGCTTGTCAATGCAACAGGTCACCTCCTGCAAGCCGCTGCCGGAAGCCGCCACCAGGCCGATGTCTCCACGCCTGACCGTGTTGGCGAAACAAAGCGGCTTTCCGTTTATGATGGCAGTCCCGCAATCTGGTCCCATCATCAACAGCCCTCGATCAAGGGCGATATTCTTCAATTCGATTTCGTCCTCGATAGAGACATTGTCGGAGAAAAGCATCACGTGCAAACCATTGTTCAGTGCCAGCCTGGCTTCCCGGGCGGCATAGGCACCCGGAACTGAAATAACGACCAGATTGCTCCGGGGCGAAAAGCGAATGGCGCTATCCAGGCTGACAGGCCGATACGCTTCTTCTTCTCCGCTGATGTCGCTCTTTTTGCTCAAATAATCATCCACCGCCTGGAATGCGTCTGCAATCGTCTCCTCAGCTTCAGCCTCTACCGCTATGATAAGATCGTTTGGCCGGACATCTTCAAGCACCCGGGCGTCAAAACCGATGCCTTTCAGCAAGCCCACATTGGTCTGGGTACCCATGGACGCGACCGCTTCAACGACACCGGCAATCTTTTTGACCGTTTTGGATGCAAGCATTAGAAACACAGAGTCGTAATAGGAATCTTTTTTAATAATTATTTTTTTCAAGGTAACCCCTTCAATGTCATCCAAAATGTTTAACGTACCGTGCGCCTGCCACCCTTTAGATATGTCCGCACAACCTAAACCGGATTCCGACAGTCCGGATATTGGGTTTTAGATATTGAATCGATGAATTCTGTCATTCACTTATGAAATTAATTACCTCGAACGATACTGGATCCTTGATACTTTATACTGGATCAAGGTATTTTATCGATTTTTGTTTTTTTTGCGTCTTTGGCCTGCCGCGCCATCTTGTCCCGTCGTCTGGTGCTGCGTAGCTTTAGCGAAGACGTAAGCTCGAAGAGCAAAGTCGGAAGTTTCGCGTAAGCGGAACGACGGCGGGCGACTTTGCGTGGCGCCTTGCAATACATTCTGCATCCGGTATCCTGTACCAATGATCCAAATCGTCAGAATGCCTTAACGCGTCACTCGTAACTCGAAACCCGTAACTATCTTATTATCCTGACTGAGCCTCTGCAGATACAGCAGTAAGCCGACCAAAGCGTCCGTGCCTGAGGTGTGTCCCCGGCTTACAGCGGTATTCACCGCCCTGAAAATGCCAGCCGATCCTTTTGACCTGGAGAGCCCGGCCACCGCGTCCAGCAAAAAACCGGGAAACCGCCCCTGCAGGGCCATCCAGATTAACGTCCGGCCGCCAGCATTGGTACGGGCAGCTTCCTTCCAGATGCGTCTTTTTTCTTTCGCATTGAGGGGCCCGTATTTCATTTCCTGACGATCCGGGTTTCCGTTCCAATCCGACAGGGCAACCACTTTTTTGCCCAGCAGGAAACCACAGATCAGGTCATCACCCGATGGCGTAAAACCCACGCCCAGACCCACAAATTTTGCCAGACATTCAATCATCCGGGACTGCCGCGAGCCAATCAACCCGTCCCGCAACATCAGGCCTTGGCGGACAAAGGGATTGTCGGCTTCACTCTCATCAATCAATCCCAACAAACCGCCCCTGCGGCCCACCATACAGAGAACACGGCGAATGACGGCAATTGTTTCTGATTTAAAACGCCCCACCCGGCTGTGCTCGGGGATGCCCTGAAAACAGCGGGCGGCCTTCAAGTCAATCTGTTGATTGCCTACGGTCAAACGGCCTCTGCTGATCCGTGCCGTATCGCCCACCTTGAGCTTCACCTGGCGGGATCGCAAACGCTCAAAAAGAGCCGGGCACTTTACACTCATGGGTGTCATCTGCCCGGGGTGCTGCACCAGCGAAACCAAAAGTCCAGGCGGTACGAGGATATTGGCGGCTTTGTCATAAACCGAAACAATCCGGCCTTCCGTGGAGAATTCGCAAACCAGCTGCCCGACTTCTGTCGGCCATCTATTTCCTGGTTGACAATGGTTCACCCCTAAAATCCTCTCGCACCTTGCAGCCAAAAAGAACCCCGGTCCCGTGAAATTTGCAGGTTAGGGTGCGATGGCAATTTCTTCGTAGTCGCTGAAACCGGCGTTTTTCCAACGCACCCGCGTCGGCACGATTTCCAGGTGCACGTAATGCGCGTCATCTTCGTCGGCAAAGTGGTTTCTTACCGATGGATTCATTTCCAACAATTGACGTTTCTTCTCCCTGTCGCCGGAGGTGTCAATTTTTCCTTCCACCCGGAGCTGACGATACTTGGAATCCATAAAGCAAACTTCAACGTTTTCATTTTGTAGAAACTCCTGCATCTTGCCGCTAATATCATACGTGGAGCTCCAGAGCTTCCCGCCGGACACCAGAACGAAGGTCATGGGGCGCACCCTTGGCTGTGTATTGTCCATAGAGGCCAGATATCCGATGCGGGTACCGGCAACCATCTCTTCATAAAGGTCCATTTTTTTCTCCATTCGCGTTGAAGCGGAAGGTGAGGCGCATGGTCTCGAGGTTTCAAATCAGGGGTGTATTCTCCTGGTATCTCAACAATGAAACTACTTCCCGGGCCGATTTCTTGCAAAGCGCGTTCATGTCGGCGAATCCCTTATTTTTCTATTTTTTTTGGTCGACAATCTGAGGCCTCATCTGACTGTCTTGAAAAGATTGTTTCTCTTGATTCAAGGACTGCCCCAGTTCGGCGTAGTGTGTTACCAGCGCTTCGCACTGCTTGAGCAAATGGGTCTGCATCAGCCGTTCGGCGCGCGCCCCCTCGCGGGCGCGAAAAGCCTCCATAAGCCTGCGGTGCTCTTCCATGGAATCATCGAGCCGGCCAGGTCTGTAGATCTGCTGATAACGGTGCAACAAGATCACTCCGCGCAGCCTGGAAACAAGCTTGCTCAAGACGGGATTGCCTGTCTTTTCCTGGATGAACATGTGATAGTCCTGGTTGTGCTGTACATAACCATGCGGGTCACGGTGCTTATAACGATCCTCCAACAGGCCATGCAATCGCTCCAATTCCGCCAAATCTGCGTCGGTGAGCCGCTCGGCCGCAAGGCGCGCACAGCTGCCTTCCAAAATACTCATCGCCTCGAAGGTGTGGCGCAGCTCCTCAATCGAGACCTCGGTCACGTATGCGCCTCTATTCGGATATAACCGCACCAAACCCTCTGCGTTCAGCGCGCTCAACGCTTCCCGCAGGGGGGTGCGGCTGACTTCCAATTGCGCGCACAACTTGAGCTCATTGAGCTTCTGACCGCTTACCAGAACGTTCCTGTAGATGAGATCGCGAATTTTGTCCGCTATCTGCCGTGAAAGAGGTTTCGGCACGACATCAGGCATATGTCTCCCTTGCATTTCAATTGAGGTTAATTTCCCGCGTCTAAGATTTCACTACCTCTTGTTTGGTTTCGGTATCGGTCGATCGATAGCCTGTCGCGGCTAGAATCTTGTCGATGACGATGTAAAACACAACCGATGCAATAATCCCATTGATCGGCGGCACGCCGGGAGAAAAGTAAGCAACCGCGGAGCCTAAAATATAGGCCCCTATCCCTGACCATTCGAATGGCGGCAGCACAGCCTCATTCAGCTTGGGGTACTTGCCACGGTACTTGTAGAAAAAATTCGCCATGATGACACCGCCGATGGGAGGAATAAAGGTACCTAGCAGCAAAAGATAGGGCACGAGCCAGTTGTACATGCCGAGGATTGCCAGAGCGGTTCCGATCGCCGCCCCGATGATGGTCAGCCGCTTGCGGCGCGCGTTTCTGATCAGATGGCATCCGGCCACAGAAAAGTTATAAATCGTATTGTCCTGGGTGGTCCAGATATTCAAAAAGAGCATGACGATGCCAACCAGTAAAAGTCCCTGCAAATTCAGCACCTCAACGATGTCTGGCTGCTGATAGACGATTGCACCGTAAGCGCCTGCAAAGATCATCAAGCCGTTTCCGATGAAAAAGGCCAACAGGCTGGCCACAATGGCAACTTTGGCCGACCTGGCAAAACGTGTCCAGTTGGTTGCCTGGGTACCGCCGCTGACGAATGTCCCGAAAACAATCGTCAAGGCCGCTCCCAGGCTCAGCGTTTCAGTCGGTTTTATTGCAAGCAGACCTTTTAAACCACCGACATCGCCCGTGGCAATGATGAAACTCCAGATTATCAGGATGGTCATGGCCGGCACCGCTACTTTAGAAAGGATTTCAAGGCCGCGATAGCCGATATAGGCTGTCCAGCAGAAAGCAAATCCGAAGAAAATCATCAGTGGCGGATTCCAGCCCTCAGGCAGCCCCAAAAGTTTGGTAAAAACGATCGCCACTGTCGCCGTACCCCAGGCGTACCATCCCACCTGGGTAAATCCAAGGACGAAGTCCGGCCACTTGCTGCCGAGATCGCCGAAACCGAACCGACCCAGCAGCACTGCATTCAGACCACTTTTAAAGGCGATATACCCGAGAATCGCCACGTAGAGGCCCAGGAGCAGATTCCCAAGGGCAACGACCCCTAAAAGACTGATAAAGTCATAGGCGACGCCCAGTTTGCCGCCGCCCCACATCGTTGCCGTAAAAAAGGTAAATCCCAATAAAACCACCGCCGTGGAAAACAAGCTTTTTCTGGCCTCAACCGGAACTTCACTCAGCGGAAAATCTTGCTGCAAACCGTCTGTTTTTTGATTTTCTTGTGCCATTTCTCTTCCCTCCTTTCATGATTTTGTATACAAATTTTATATTTTAAAAGATACCCAAAAGAAAGTATTTTTGTTTCAAATTAGGGTGAACATTACCGCATAAGGGAATCTGTATTATCAGCGATTATTCAATGGTAGGTGCGTTATGTGAAAGAGATTCTTACTTTTTACCAACACGCTTGACGGAGAAGACAGTGTTTAGATTCAGGAGAGGCCAATTAATTCGTGAAATTTATGTATACAATAAATTTGCGCTTGTCAAGGGAAAATATGTATTTTTTTAGCCCACCCGAAAATTTGTCTAAACCCGGGTTGTGAAATGATTGTTAGGATAAAATTTAAATAATAATATCTATTATTTATTTATATTATGATGTGCAGATTCACCTAGGGGAATACCGCCCAAAAAAATTCATGAAAACCTGGTGATGAGCATAGATTTACGATTTATATATTGTATACAATAATTTTTGTTGGTTTTTTTGCCTACCGATGATCGCATATCCGGTAGGACCGGCCGCGGAAATCTTTCTCGATATCGGCACCGATCGATTGCCAATATGAATTTCACCGGCGCGAATAAGAAAGAAAATGAATGGCCGGCAGGTATTAGGGTTGGAATGAACCCATATTCAGGTTAAGTTGGCGATTATGTGGGGACTTTATAAAAGTGACAGGATTCTAAACGTCCAGGCTCAAATCCTCTGAAATTGCCTTTGTGAAACGCAGTAATTTTTCATCCTCATTATACGCTCCGGCAAACTGTAATCCGATGGGCAGATTGTTTTCTGATTTGCCCCCGGGAACCGTTAAAGTTGGCACACCGGCATAGGTCCACGGCAGGTTCATCAGTGGGCTGCCGGTGTTCATCCCTTTGGGGGCCGTAGTTGTAGATGCCGGACTTAGCCAGAGATCTATATTGTTTTCCTTTTGCAACCGCTTTAAATAATTTCGGAAAACTTCTCTTCCGGCCCGGGCTTTTGTATATGCATCCTGACTGACGCTTTTCCCTTCCTGAATTAAATCTTTGGTTGCCTGGCGGTATAAATGACCATATTCCTGGTACCATTTTTTATGCACCATAAAAAATTCATGCGAAATCATCTTCCTGTGGTCTGTATTGATTTGTTCGATGTTCTCAAACCGGTTTAACTGTTTTACCACATAACCGGATTCAATTAAGGCAGCGCAGGTTTTGCTGAAAAAGCCCCGTATCTCGTGATCTGCCTGCTCAAGATACGATCCTTCGATGACGCCAATGACAGGTTTCACGGCAGCGGGGTCATTTTTTCGGATCCAGTTTTTACAGACTATTGAGCCCGCCATTGAAATACCTTCCAAATCCTGTGTGAATAAACCGACATGATCAGCCGAGACCGAAAAAGGAACAACGCCATCTTTGTCAATCCGATCGTATGACGGTTTAAAACCGACAATGCCGCAGAAAGCCGCCGGTCTTGTAATCGATCCGATTGTTTGCGTGCCTAAAGCCAGCGGCGCATAACCACATGCAACCGCAGCAGCTGAGCCACTGCTGGAACCACCGGGTGTGTGTTTAATATGATGCGGATTACGGGTGGGACCGGGTTCAAAATATGCAAATTCGGTGGTAACCGTCTTTCCTAGAATAATCGCTCCGGCATTTTTTAGTTTCGTTACAACGGATGCCTCTTGCCCTTTAAAAAGCTGGGATGGAAGCTCGGATCCGGCCTTGGTTTCAAATCCATCGATTCGATAAATATCTTTGATGCCGACCGGCACACCAAATAACAAAGGTCTTTCTTCAGGATTTGGAAACAACTCATTCAGTTGTGCAAGATCGCCTAATATTCTTTTTTTGCGGCCAGGTTCAGGAATTAACGCCCGAACAGCGACTTCGCATTTTTCAATTGTTTGGCAGACCGCGTGCACATAATCTTTTGCATCCAGCCGATTGGTTCGCAATAATTCGGCTATTTCCGCCAGATGGGATCTTGTCGTATACATGCTCTTAGCGCTCCACTATCTGTTAACTTTTGGATGGTAAGATCGTCATACACCGGTGTGTGTGGTATTTGCAGGCAATTCTCTGATTTATATATTAACCCGCCTGATATGAATAGCGGGAAAGTGCGCCTGCGGGGCATCTTCGACAGGCTGCGGAAACGCATAGACAGGCATATCATCCTGCTCGATCAGTCCACGTTGCCCGGGCGTCAGTCCACAATAGAGCGTCATCAATACATCGCTGCTGGTCCAGGGGCTGCTGCGGATATAACCGTGTCCGTTTTTTACAACAAGTGGTATAAAAATCATTAAAATTATCTGAAATTAACCTCATAGGGATAGGGAAATCCTCATATATCTCAATAACTACCCTGATAATGAAAATGGGGTATTGCACACCGGGGTTCAGATCAGGTAAAGACTACCTGATTCGGTCTACAAATTAATATGAGGGAGACGGTATCTTCTTGAAACCGATAGACTACATTTTTTTTGGCTTCATCGCAATATCGGCCCTTATCGCCGTATTTTCATTCGCAGTTATCGAAAAGTATTTAATCAAGCATGCATTGGTGAACCGGCAGGCCTCGCACCCGAATGTTTTAGAATTTTTTAAAAAATACATCGATTCTACAAAGCGTCGTATAGGTCGTATCGGTTGGTGGTTATGGCTCCACGCCGGCGCCGCGGGAATTTTTATATTGCTCTGCGTGGCTTATGTGATTTTACGCTTCAGCAGTTATGTTTTATCGTACTTACCTTTCTGAACAATCAAAACTTGCTTTGCCATCATGAACACCGGCCCCGTACGCCTCAATCGAACGGGGCAGGTGTTTGCGGTCGCGTCTTATAAAGCGTCTCGCAGCGTCGTGGTCTGGCGCGTTTGCAGCCTTCAGCGCACGACGTCGATTTCTACGCGTCGATTCAGCGTTCGGCCGTCAGGGGTATCGTTGGTGGCGATCGGCCGGGATTCACCATACCCCCTGGCAGTCATGCGATCCGTTTCGATACCCTTCTCTTCGAAGTATTTCATCACCGCGTCCGCGCGTCTCTGCGACAGGACCGCGTTGTATTCGGCGGGCCCGGCACTGTCGGTGTGGCCCTGGACTTCCACCCGCAAACCCGGATTGGTCTGGAGGATTGCGACCACCTCGTCCAAACCGGCATATGAGACCGATTTGATGACGGCCGAATCGAATTCAAACTGCAAATCCGATACGATCCAGCAACCGGCCGCATTGATAGCCGCACCCATCGGCGTTCCGGGGCATTGATCCAGGTAATCGGGGATATTGTCTTTGTCGGTATCCGGCGCGCAGCCGCTGGCGTCGGTGGCAACACCGGCCGGTGTATCCGGACACCGATCGGCTTGATCTACAATGCCATCATTATCCGTGTCACGCATGGCAACTTTGGCCGCAACAGGGGTCAGGAAAACTGTTTTTACAAATTCGGCCATCTCTCCGGAACTGTCGATGTCGGCCGTAGAAAAGGCCTGACCGCATCCGCCGGCCAGCGCGATTTGTTCCATGATACCGCGTCCCTCGGCATCATCCCCGATATGCACGGTATATATACAGACCCTGTCACCGAACCGGCGTTTTATGCTTTCGGCAGCAACGACCGAATCCTGACCGGCACCGCCATCACTGAAGATGATGACCGCCGTTTTTCCACTGAGCGCGGCAATATCGTCGGCCACCCGGTCAATGGCCGCCGACAGCGGCGTCAGCCCTCCGCTGCGTTCGATGCTCTCCAGCCCGGCCTGGAATTCGGATCGACCATAGGGGCCGTAACCGTACCACAGACGGGTCTGGGGATCGGCCACCCGCTTGCTGTGACCGAAGGTCATCAATCCGCTCTGCACCTGGAGTTCAGGCAGGGTCTGGTTCATCCGGCGGACCAGCTCTACGGCACGCGCGTATTTAACCTGGCCACCGTACTCTTTGGACATGGACAGGGACGCATCCACAATGACGATGAATTTGGCGACCGCGGCGCGGTATTCCGAACTGGGAATTTCTTGCGGACTAAAGGATTCAGGGATGAGCAGCTCAGTTTTGGCCGTGCAGGCTAAAACCGTCAACATTACCAGGAAAAATAAGATGCTGCGGTACCGGGTGTTTACCATGGGTAGCCTCCTTCGTATTTGTTGGGTATGATTCGATGACCGCATGATCAGGCAGGTGACACACGGGAACCTGTATCATCAGGTAAGGGCCCCGTGTCGTTTCATAGGGACTGGTTTCGGTGGGCGAGTTGGATGCCTCATCCGTTGATGCCAGATAAAATACGGCAAACGCGGTCAGGGCCGTAACAGATCCGGCAGTAGATCCAACAACCCTTCCACCCACCGGACTGGAAATTTTTCGATACCATGGGCGGCTCCCAGCAACGCTGCGAGAACCGCGCCGCGAGCCGCATTGTCACCTCCCAGGTTGGTATTGACGATCAGTGCCCTTTCCGGGTCATGGTGGTATTTGAGCGCCAGATAAATGACCGCTGGAACGGCGTCTTCGACATAGCAGGCCGTACTGAACCGCGGACCGATGACCCACTCATCCGGATCCTTAAGCCATTTCCGGAAGGGGTGGCCCAGCAACGGATTTTTTTGGGCTTCGATGTTTGCGAGGATAACCGCTTTCAGGGGGTCACCGGCCAGCACCCTCAGCAAAATATCAATGATCAATGATCCGGCGTTCTCCATCTTAAAGCCGGGGTGCGTCAGGGCCAGGTGGGCCAGAGCGGCCGCGCGGGCTTTGTCGGGCCGGTCAGCGTAAAAGACAACCAGAGGAATCATCCCGACCAGGCCGCCGATGTGTTTTTCTTCGGTGCCGCACTTGCGCGGCGGCAGTCCCCTGGCATAATTTGAAAAAAAATTGCGATGGCATTCCTCGATGTAGGTATCCCGATGATTACCCGGTGTCGTCATGAAGGCAATGTATCTTTTAAGAAAATCGTCCGCGTCATAGGTGCCGGTTTGGTTGACCGATTCGATGAGCAACCGGCAAATCTTGACGTTTAAGGTATTCTCTCCGGCTTTGAGAAACTGGTGATAGTGAATGCTTTTTTGCCCCCAGTAACGGGCTTGATCATGAAGAATTTCGCCTTTTGGATCCGGCGCCACATAGCTGGAGCGCCACAAAATGCTGTCCGGATGCGGATTGCGAGGTGCCTGATAGTCCGTCACCCGGCCATAATCCCGATTGAGTGCCTGTTGATTGTAGTACCAGTGCACCGGCATCGCCAGCGCATCGCCGATACAAAGGCCATAAAGGGTGCCGCGTGATTTAGATTGAATGGGGTCTGTCATGGTCCTCCCGCCAGGTTTTTCCTGGTATATTTTTCGGGCCGCAAACATGCGCAGTTGCCGATTAACGGCCTTGTCCGAAACGATAATCAGTTGCCGCGTACCCTGTCCGCCGCAGGCGGACCGCCGGCGGGACGGGGAATGCACACGCTGTATCGATTCAACATAAGACCGACCGCAGCTCCGGACAAGTGAAAACGGCGATAGCCGCCTTCTTGATGGTGATAAGATCCGGCGGAACTTTTAGACCGATTTTGACTTCTTTGCGATTCTGCAACCGAACATGTCAAGACCACAATTCAATACGATGGCCTTCCGGATCATGCAGGTAAAATGCCCGTGCGCCCCAGATAGATTTTATTGGGGAGACTTTAACCCCCGCTCCAAGGAGAAGACCATGCGCGCGGTCGACATCTTTTACTTCCAGTGAAAGGGTCAGTCCATTTCCTTTTGCACTTTTAATGGAAGCACGACGGGCATCGGCAATACTCAAATATGCACGATCTAATAGCTGAAACTCGACCAACCAGTCAGTTTCATGATTTATGGTCAGTTTTAGAATATCACGATAGAATTTAATCGTCTCATTCCAATGGTCACAATATAAAATCATATTTGACCGAACTATCTTTTCCTTAAATTTTGATTCCATAGAATATATTCATCCTTCAAATGAAGCGCATGTCGTCGGAGCCGGTTTGGCCACGGCCACCCGGCAGCCAGCATGTTAAATCAAGCGGTTACAACCACAAAGCCTAACCCGGGTCCTATCGGCCGGTGGCTCTGGTTCCACATCTGCTCGGCGGAAATCTTCATTGAGAAAGTATATCGGATTATCATTTCAATAAGTCAACAGGTGTATCGCTAATGAAAATCTTATCTGTTATAATTACTTTAACCCGAATCGCAGGCAGACCGTCTCAATGGTCCAGACGGGGGGTTAATTTCAATACACATCGGCACCTTCGCCTTTTGCCCTTTTCATAATTCTGATGGCTGTCCGGTGCGGCGTTTTTTTACCTCTAACCCGGATATTTCACGCCCCTGAGGTGTTCATTGGCAAGGCATTCAAGGGTGCAGCCGTAGTCGACCTACTGCAATCCCTTGATAACGCAGCCAATGGACACCTCAGGGAGCGCCCTTGGGTGAAATGTTTTCTATCCATTTTCTTTAAAAAGCATGAGTGACAATGTGTACCTTCGTCAATCTAGCCAGATGCTGATTTAAGTCATCGATAATGTTTAATTTAAATCTGTTGTAGAAAAGATTTCATGAAATATTCGGGATAGCGAGGAAGAGCTAATGAAACAGATTACGGAGACCGTTCGGAAGATACCGGTTCTGGCAGAAACGGATATACTTGTTGTCGGCAGTGGGCCCGGAGGACTTGCAGCAGCGCTTGCCGCCGCACGGGAAGGCGTTAATACAATTTTATTGGAACGATACGGATGCTTTGGGGGGAACATCACCCAGGCAGGCGTTGAATCCATTGCGTGGTACCGTCACGCTGAAACCGTTGACACCCAGGGCATCGGCATCGAGTTTGAACAGCGCGCCAGGCAGATGGGTGCAACCGATCCCGAACCTCAGTCCCGGAGCGAGGCCTTAAACACAGAATTATTCAAGTTTGTGGCTGACACGCTTGTTCAGGAAGCAGACATCATGCCGATTCTTCACTGTATGGCAGTGGAAACGGTAATGGAAGGCGGCGCTATCCGTGGCATCGTCACGGAAAGCAAGTCCGGGCGACAGGCGATCCTTGCTCAGCGGGTAATCGACGCCACTGGAGATGCCGACATCGCCTATCTGGCGGGAGCGCCCTGGCGCATCGCCCCAAAAAATGAATTGATGGGCGTAACAGTGAGTTTTTCAATGCGAGGCGTTGATCGTGAACGTTTCCGCGCATACGCAAACTCCAATCCTGCAACGATAAAAGACTGGGCAGTTGAAACCACGGGTAAAGAAGATAACCTGTTCAGCCCGTACCTCTCAGAGCCATTCCGGCTGGCCCGGGAGGCCGGTGAGATCCCTGAAGAGGTAGAAATCCAGGGTACCTGGAGTCGGATCGGTAAACATGGAGATGCCACGTATTTTAATGTCGTCTATATGGCGGGCTATGATGCCACCGATGTCCGCGACCTGACCCGCGGAGAAATCGAGGGACGCAGGCAGGTCATGTGGGCCGTCAACGCCCTGAAGAAATATACACCCGGGTTTGAAAAAGCTGCGCTGGGGACTTTTGCTTCATCTTTAGGGATACGGGAATCGAGAAAAATCATCGGCCGATACCATCTAACCGAAAATGACGTTCGGAATCAGGGCAGATTTGATGACGCCGTTGGTATTTTTCCTGAATTTTTGGATGCTTATGGGATTGTTATTCTACCCACCACCGGCCGCTACTTCCAGGTACCCTATGACATCATAGTCCCGCGGAAGGTGGAAAACCTGCTGGTGGCCGGGCGCTGTGTCGCGGGGGACCGCGTCTCTCACGCTGCCACGCGCCAGATGATGTGCTGTGCCGTGACCGGGCAGGCCGCCGGCGTTGCGGCCGCCCTCTCGATCAAGGATCGCGTAAGTTTCAGCCAGATCAATATTGCCAGCCTGCAGAAGGCATTGTCCAAACAGGGCGTGCGAATTAGCTGATATGTCTCGATCAAGGTTCCACGGCAACGTGCTCTCTGGTCAGAGCCACAATATCCTTCGGTTTGATCTCTCTTGAATCATTTATTTGCGGATATACCGGGCTTTTCGCAGATTGCATCCACGCGTCAATCATATTGACAAACGCGAATTTTACTGTAATAGATGGAGCCAACCGACCAAAGGTCGAGGCTTCTTAAGCAGGTATCGCTTGAACAGACATCGCCCGCTCTGACCACCCCTGCTTATAATCGGTTACTGCGCAACTTTTTTGAATCTCAGTCTTTCACATTCATCTCCGACTAAAAGTCGCAGTATTCTGCGACATTCTCGTAAATATAAAATTCAATTCTTCAGTTCTGCAATGTATTTCTTAGCGACGAGGATATCAGTATCTGAAGTCCTTATTTGCGATGGTGACTTTCATGAAGATTCACCTATCCCTTCTTTTTCTGTGTATTCTGGTAATAGGTAATACTCGCTTTCCTGCCAGCGCGTTTGGCGATCATGGGAGGCAAAAAACTTTTATGCATTTAGCTATTTTCTTATATCTGGATATGCCATTGCCCTCCGATGCCGACATAAGACGTGATGCAAATAATGGAACCATCATTTTCCTGCGAAGCGATAATCTTTCAGAAAGGCTGGAGGGAAACGAAAATTTTCGAGTGTTACAATCCAAGAACTCTCTTGCCGAAGTTGCCCTTGCATACCTTACGGCCCACAGGTCTGCTTTCAAGTTAATGCGACCGTCTCAAGAGTTGACCGTCTGTTCAGTGACAACGGACGACCTGGGTCTAAAACATATACGGTTTCAGCAAGTGTTTGAAAATATCACCGTTCGGGCTTCGGAGATTATCGTCCACCTGAACCGAGCCAATCAGGTGTATCTAGTGCAGGGAAGGTATATACCCACACCCGAAAATGTGGCTACCCGCCCCGTGCTAAATGAAGGGCAGTCATTCCGTATTGTTGTCGAGGATCTGAAGAGTATGGGGCCGGATTGCCGAAATTGCCGATCTGGTCTGATTATCTTCCCACAGGCACAGGGCCGGCCCCGCCTTGCCTATCGCGTATGGGCAACGGTCAGCGCAGCTGAAGGATGGGCGTACGTCATTGATGCGAAAACAGGAAAGATCCTGGAAAAAATCCCCACAACCTACAACGGCGGTATTTCCCCAATGCAGATAAAGGATTGAAGGATGGATTGATAAACTTATCGCAGTGGAAGTTTAGAGAGGTGACCATGAGTAAAACGCAACGGATAAAGCAAGCCAAGGGAAAGCTTACTCTCACAACCATCTCATTGCTGAGCCTTCTTATCATATTCCCGGGCAGTCTTTCAGCCCAGGAGAATGAGAGAGTGGGCTCTTTGCGGTTTGAGCCCGTCTCGCAAGCCCTGTCGGCATCCGGTCCGGTCATAAGGGCGGACGAGACTCCCGGCTCGCTGGCCAGCCGGATTGCCGAGAGTTTGCGTGAGCGGGTTAACAGTATTCGCGCGGCAGATATCGGGCCCTCAAATTCACCTGACCCTGTGAAAGCAAGGCAGGAAAGCATGCCCTCTGCCCTGCGGGAACGTATCAATGCGATCCGTTCAGCTCGGAAACCTCTCGCCAAGGAGAAAAATCTCTCAGGACCGAAGCAGAGCAGCAAGATCTCAGCGCTTCATCAACGCATGGATGAGGTGAAGGTGTGGTTCCGACCGGTTCCTGGGACACCACGGCAGATCAAGGTTCGAAGTGAGGCCAAGCGCAGGGGGGTGGTGCTCGGGAATGCCATGTCCACGCTTGTGCCGGGCAGAGAAAGAGATCAGCAGACCGCCCGAAGCTTCCTCAACACCCACCGCGCACTTCTTCGGATCTCGAACCCGGACGAGGAACTGATGCTGAGTCGATACGAAAAAGATCGACTGGGTCGGCGCCATTTACGCTATTCCCAAAGATACCGGGGCCTTCCGGTATGGCCTGCGGAGCTCAAAGTTCATCTTGACCAGAAGGGGGATGTGGATTTAATCAATGGCGCCTTTGTTGCGACCCCCCGCAGATTGGTGACCAAACCGGTTTGGAGTGCCGCTGAAGCGGTTGAAAGAGCTCGCCTGGAAATGGTTGGAGGCGAAAAGGCAGCAGCCGGCGACCCGTTGCTGATTGTTTACGCTCCAGGTGATAGAATTCCCCGCCTTGCCTGGAAAGTGGAGCTGTCTGTCTCCGTTGTGTCCAACTGGTTTGTTATGATCGACGCTCTGAACGGCAACACCCTGGAGGCCTATAACCGGGTCCCCACTGAAAATGTTTCCGGGTCAGGAGTAGATCTTTTTGGCCAGACGCGTCAATTAAATGTATGGCAAGATAACAACCGATACCATTTGGTGGACACGACCAAACAGATGTACGTCCCTTCGTCTTCCATACTGGATCCAGGAACAACCAAGGGTACCATCATGGTCCTGGATATGGCGAACACGGAGGTTTCTCAAGATGGTAACCTGCAATATACCCATGTCACTTCTCAAAACCCCGCTTCCGGATGGCTGAAGGAGGGCGTCAGCCTGGCCTACTGTCTTTCAGAGATATACGACTACATTTTGGAGCGCCACAACCGCAACTCTTATGATGGCAAGGGGGACCGCTACCTGGCCTTCGTACGGCGGGGTCAAAACTGGGACAACGCATGCTGGAGTCCCGGCTTTAATGCCATGTTTTATGGCGACGCCAAACCCTATGCCGCAGCTCTCGACGTCGTGGCCCACGAACTGACCCACGGGGTGACAAGTGCTACGTGTAATCTGGTATATCGTGATCAGCAGGGTGCTCTGAATGAAGCCTTTTCGGATATTTTCGGAGCAATGGTTGAAGCGCGTACCGACGGCAGTACAGACTGGATCCACGGAACCGTATACGGTGGAGACAGAAGTATGAGAGACCCTGCCTCCTTTGAGATAACGCAGAATTCCGGATACTACTATCCCACCAGGATGAGCGAATTTTACAACCGGAACCACCCCCTCCTCCAGCAGTTCGTCGAACAGGATTATGGAGGGGTGCATGTAAACAATATGATAGTCTCCCATGCTTTCTATCTTCTTGCTGAAGGTCTGAACGGGGCGATCGGGCTTAGAGACGCGGAGCGCATATTTCACCGGGCGCAGACCGTTCACCTTGTTTCCAGTTCCCAGTTCATTGATGCACGGCTGGCCTGCATTGTGTCAGCGGAGGAACTTTTCGGGGTGGGCTCTGCCCAGGCCCTGAAGACAGCGGAAGCATTTGACGAAGTCGAAATCTTTGATGATGCAGGCACGGTCGATCCGCCACCTGTTCCACCGGTTGGCGGCGCCGATTCGGCGGTCTTTGTCTATTTTGATCCTGATTGGTGGGGCTACTACCTGGGAGGGTATGAGGAAGCCTTTGGAGGAGCGAATCCTCTCTCCTGTTACCAGGTTAGTCAACAAAGGGCATCGGTCACCGGGGACGGCAGTCTGGCTTTTTTTGTAAACACCGCTAACGACGCCTGTTTCGTCTCCACTGACCCCACTTCAACCGCATGCGAGGAGTGTCTGGGTTTTCCCGGTGAGATCAGTTCGGTGGCCATGTCGCCAGACGGTCAGGTCTATGGTTTCGTCCTCCTGGACGAGCAGGGTGAGCGCAGCGACTCGATTACGGTGATCGATTTGCGGCCGGGGCGTGAAAACCGGACTTTTGAACTTGTGACACCAACTGATGCAGGATATTTGTCAGCTGTGGAGTATGCCGACAGCATGGATTTTACTTCAGATAACAGGCGCCTCGTCTATGACGCATACAATGTTTTGAACCAGCAGGGCGGCACAGAAATCGGTGTTTGGAGCATCTATGCCATCGACCTTGAGACCGAGCAAACCTTGACCCTTACCACACCGACCGTCGAGGTGGATATGGGTTACCCGACGTTGAGCCAGACCACCAATCACCTGATAGCCTTGGATAAGATGGACACTTCCACCGGCGTTTCGACCATCATTGCGTTTAACCTGGTCACCGGTGAATCTGCCGAAGCTGGCACGGTTCAGGGCACATGGGGGGTTCCGGGATACACCGGTGACGATATGGCCATTGTCTATTCTTATCCGGACGCCGCAACATACACGGGATATTCCCTGAGAAAGCAGCCCCTGGCGCAAGATGGTATCTCTCCCCAGGGCAATCCGTTTATGGTTTTTGCTGCCGGTGATTACGGCGGTGAATATAGCGCAGTATACCGCCGGGGCACATTTGTTGCGCCTGAGCCGGATATTTCCGTACTTCCGGCTTCCGTTGTCTCAGGAGAGGTGTCTGTTTGCAGTTCGAAAACAGACAGTGTGACGATTTCCAATGGGGGCACTGCGGAACTCGATATAGTTGGCGTCTCTATTTCAGGAACAAATGCGGCTGAATTTAGCTTGAGTGGCAGCTGCGCAGGCCAGACTTTGACGGCGTCAGGCACATGCACCTTGATGGTGATTTTTTCACCCACATCTGTGGGGGCGAAGAATGCAGCGCTTTCGATTCAATCGAATGATCCTGACACGCCCCAAATTCAAATTCCATTGAGCGGCAGCGGCATTGCCGCGACCGATTCCGACAACGACGGCATCTGTAATGCCCTGGAAATTAGTTCCCAGTGCCTGGACGCCAACGATGCCGACACCGACGACGACGGTATCCCGGACGGTGTCGAGGATGCAAATCACAACGATGTGGTGGATGCTGGAGAAATCGACCCCTGTGACATTGATACAGATGGTGACAACATCCAGGACGGCACTGAGCTGGGATATACTTTAGAAGAGGTGGAAGCGGATACGGATAGAGGAATTTTCCAGCCTGATCTTGATCCTACCACTACCACCGATGCGCTGGATGACGACACAGATGAGGATGGTTCGCCCGATGGTGACGAAGATAAGAACCATAACGGTAGAGTCGATAAAGGGGAGACTGATCCAGCCGTTCCAAAAGTAAAGACCATGCCCTGGATACTTTTGCTGCTTGAAGATTGAAGCGTTAACTGCAGAAGGTAAAATGACATGAAGCGTATAAAACAGATGGTATGGATGGCGGCGATTTTTATCCCCGTTATGCCGGCACTATTGTCTGCCGGCGTTGTAAATTTACCACGGACAGGCCAGACGGTATGTTACAACTCGAATGGGTTGACAATCAACTGCAATGGTACCGGCCAGGATGGAGACAGACAGCCCGGGGTCATATGGCCATATTCGCGTTTTACAGACCACGGTGATGGAACCATAACGGATAATCTGACAGGGCTCATGTGGTTACAAAACGGCAACCTGTTTGGCCCCGGAAGTAGAATGGAATGGGAGGATGCGCTGTTCAATTTGGCAAGAATGAATGCCGGGGTAATTGACAATTCAGGTTATACCGACTGGCGTATTCCCAATATCAACGAACTTGAAAGTCTTGTCAATATCGGGGCGTCAGATCAGGCTGCATGGCTCAATAATCAGGGTTTCGTCAATGTACAGTCATCTGTGTGGTACTACTGGTCGTCTACTATGTTGGCCTCATCCGGTGACAGCCTTGCATGGGCTGTTAGAATGTCCGATGGTAAGACACATTTTCTGCCCACATCAGGTACTGAAAACGGCAGGAATCATTTCTGGGCTGTTCGGGCAGGGCAGATGGATAACCCTGATGAAAACTTTCCGGCCAATGTTTGGAAGACGGGGCAGACGACCACTTTCTACCCAGGTGACGACGGTTACCTGCAAAGGGGTGTTGCCTGGCCGGCGTCAAGGTTTACCGACAATGGGAATGGAACGATAACGGATAACCTTACCGGGCTTATGTGGCTCAAGGATGCAAATTGCATGGCGACCCACTACCCGTGGTTTGATACTGACTGGGCCCCTAACGATGGCGCTGTCTTATGGCAAACTGCCCTAAATTTTGTGGCGGGTATAGACAACGGAAATTTCCCAAACTGTGGTGCCGGCTATCAGGATTGGCGTCTTCCAAACGTAAAAGAATTTCGCTCCCTGATCGATCACTCACAATCCGGTCCAGCCCTGCCTTCAGGCCATCCGTTCATCGGCAGTGGGGGGTCCAGTATTTTCTGGTCATCCGATACCTATGCCCCTGAGCCGGACAGTGCCTGGACCATTGAATCGTGGAGTGGTGTGACAAGTGGCGAGCTCAAGCTTGGCGGTATGGGAAATTTCTACTTCGGCGTCTTGCCGGTGCGTGCGGGTGTCAGCGATGCCGATGGGGATGGCCTTGTTGACAGCACAGAAAATGGTTCCCAGTGCCTGGATGTCAATGATGCCGACAGCGACGATGACGGCATCCCCGATGGGATTGAAGATAGCAATCGCAACGGGATAGTGGATGCTGGCGAGACAGATCCGTGCAGCGTGGACACCGACCGTGACGGTATCCAGGACGGCACGGAAATCGGCCTGACCCTGGCTGATATCGTCCCAAACACCGATACCGGGATCTTTATTGCCGATGCCGACCCGGCCACGACCACCAATCCGCTTGATGCGGACAGCGACAATGACAGGATCACCGATGGCCAGGAAGACCCTAACTTCAATGGCCGGGTGGATGATGGCGAAAGCGACCCCAACCTCAGACCGGTTAGGGCTTTGCGGTTTCTCCCGCTGTTGCTTTTGGATAAGTAAAACATTGCTGCAATTAGAACATTGAAGCGGTATTATCTTTGTCGTCCTCAAGAATTTTTAGTGCCATAGCCGGACTGAATATCAGTGGTTATTATGATATTACTGGGCCCATTGGACTTTTGGTCAATGCCAACAACCGCAGCCTCTGATCCCCAATTTCACATTTCAAGTTTCCCATACTGGACAGCGCGCAAGCGCTTCCCCAACCCTGGCCCAGAACTGGGTACAGATCGGATCTCGAATTATCTGAGCAATGAAAATAATCTTGACATAACGACCCCGTTTTTCGCCTTAGCACCAGGGCGGGCCCGGGCCCAGAACTGGCTACATATCGGCCATCGAAATGTCAGGCTTTTAAGAATACTCTTTGCAAATGCCACTTTTTTTTCGCTGAAGCGCCAGGGCAGGCTCCGCACTCCGAACGTATTACATAACTGTTCCGGCTGGCTTTTCAACCGGCGCCGGGTCCATCCATACGGAACACTTTTTTGACAATTACTATAACTGAGTGCTTGACCTGCGCCGGACTTTCACTTCCGCCCACCTGCCGGGACTTATTATCAACCCATCACCAATCAGGTCCGACCGCCGATCCGCGGTAATGCCTTCTGATACAAAAATGAGATATTGCTTGGGCGCCGCGGTGTTAGGTTGTCCGGAGAAAATACCAGAGTCTGATCTTAACTGCTGAATTGTCTATTTCAAATACTTATTCTTTAAAATTCGACCCCTATCTCCCTCTTCAAGACGTGACCCCCATTTCCCTCCTCGATCCCCGAATAATCACCCGTTAATTTTTAAAGATTTAGGTTAATGGTTTTCGGCCAAACGCCGATAACATTAATAGCGAATGTCTATTATCCGGTTTTATCGAAGAAGGAGATGAAACTGGATATAAAAAAATACCAAGAAAGGGTGTTTGAACCATGCGCAAATATCATCTCGGACTGATTATTATACTGCTTTTGTCCTATCAAAATACGGCGGCAATGCCATTTTCGCACAACGAAGCCGAAATCCTGCCGACCCCTCAGCTGCTGTCCAATCCTTTCACAGTGGCTGAACTGGAGACTGCTTCCCCATATGATCCGGATATCATCCGGCGAACTTTTTTTGCGGTCGCAAAAAAGATGAATATTCGTTTCAAGCCGGGCGTCTCATTTCCCTCCGTTGTCGTGAGCACGGACATTCCGGTGGAAAAATTACCTGAATATACCGGAATTGAGATCGGCACCAACATGATTAACTATTTCGGCTACCTGAAAAACACCATTCTTTTGATCAAAGGCTCGAAAATCCATAACCTGGCCCATGAAATGGCGCATTATTTTCAATTTCATTATCATATCAACGGAGATATCACCCTGTTGAACTATGATCCCGAACCGGAAGCCGTGCAAATACAGAATCTTTTTCGGCAAAATATGCAGGTGAGAACCGCAGCCGTCGACTGAAATGACGCCGTTCGGTTTATTTTTTCACGATTTGCGTTACAATTTTGCCCGCCAACTCCATGGCGGAAATCAGGGCGTCGTAGAGTATAAAAAAGAACGAAGGGCAGACGACTTTTCGCCCTTCCCCGTTTTTAGAGCGTTTGTCAGAATAACGTTTTGAAATGGGTTCTGAAAATGTTCAGACCATCCCAATGGCATTCATTTGATCGACCGTAGCTCAGAGATAAACTAAAAAAGATAGAATTCCTTTCCCCAATTTCAAATTTCCAGTTTCAAGTTTCAAATATTAGACAGTGCGCAAGCGCTTCCACAACCCTGGCCCAGAACTGGGTACAGATCGGATCTCGAATTATCTGAGCAATGAAAATGATCTTAACATAAATACCCCGTTTTTCGCCGTAGCACCAGGGCGGGCCCTGGCCCAGAACTGGGTACCGATCGGATCTCGAATTATCGGAGCAATGAAAATGATCTTGACATAACCACCCCGTTTTTCGCCTGAGCACCAGGGCGGGCTCCGCACTCCGAACTCCGCACTCCGAACTTTTGGCATCATTGTTCCGGCTTGCTTTTCAACTGGCGCAGGGTCTATCTAAACGGAACACATTTTTGACAACTACTATAGTCCTCTGGCCCGATCCTGGTAAATTCAATCCGTTGCCTGCAGGAAAAAGTCATTTATTTCTCAGGAGCCTATAGTGATTTTCAGAATTATATTCCGTTAAATCTGTTGGTATTTATCGCAAAGCTTTGTGGGCAGGTTTAAAACCCGCCTCTACACAGTTGGAAATCAAATTCAATCGGAACGTATTTATGACAACTGCTATAATGTTGGCAACGTCCCTAAAATCCCCCTGTGAAGACTATGAACTCAAATATTTTCGGATCTTTTGAAATCAATACATCTGTATCCGGCCCTTGCGAGATAATCTTTTAGAAATATTTGCTATATCAACCCGGGGGACATATGTTGATGGTCAGTTATAAATTTTTTGTCATGTAAATTTTCAGTCGGAAAAAATCTTATTCAAATTTCTACATATCAAACCATGCCCTTAAGTATTTCACTCTCAGCAAATCTAAAATTTATGGCGGAGATAGAGAAGTTAAAAGCAAAGGTTGATAAACAGGAGGTCGGTGCACAGCGCGATTAATACAAACAAATCGTCAGGCACCTTCAACTCACAAATTAGCCATGAATCAGTCAGGCAATTCCAGATTGGGTTACCATGATGTTTGTCGCTTTCCTGGTTGGTACCGTTATTCTCACCTTCTTCACGCTGCTGCCGTTATGGCGCCACGAAGCCTGGTGGGTGCGTTCTCTGGATTTTCCGCGTTTGCAGCTTTCCGTAATTTCACTGCTGCTGCTTGTGCTGGAATTGGTGCTGCTCGATCTGTCGCACCCCCCGACATGGGGTTTGCTCGTCGTTGCTTTGCTTTGTCATGTTTACCAGGCATGGTGGATTGTGCCATACACGCGGCTGTTCCCGGTGGAGGTCAAGTCTGCGATCAATGCGGATGGCCAACGGATGATCCGGATAATAACAGCCAACGTTCTGACACCGAATCGCAATGCAAAGGACCTGCTCGGACTGGTTCGCGAGCATGCGCCCGATATCCTGGTCACGCTGGAATCCGATGCATGGTGGCAGGCGAGGCTGGATGTACTGGAAGCAGACTATCCCCACACAATTAAATGCCCGCTGGATAATCTGTATGGGATGCACGTCTATTCCAGGCTTCCGCTGGCAGACAGCCATATCGACTATCTGGTAGAGCCTGACAAGCCATCGATGCACACCCTGGTAAGTCTGCCCTCAGGACACAAGATTCGCGCTCATTTCCTGCATCCGGCGCCACCGAGTCCAACAGAAAACGAAGAATCCTCTGAGCGCGACGCAGAACTGATCATCGTGGCCAGAAGTGTGTCTGAAACTGACGCTCCGGTCATCGTAACGGGGGATCTGAACGATGTGGCCTGGTCCGAAACAACCCGATTGTTCAGGAAGATCAGCGGATTGCTCGACCCGCGCGTCGGGCGCGGAATGTACAACACATTTCATGCCGGCTATTGGTTTATACGCTTCCCGCTGGATCACCTGTTTCACAGCGACCATTTCACCCTGTCCAGGATATGCCGGCTGCCGGGCTTCGGCTCGGATCACTTTGCCCTTTTAACCGAACTGGTATATGAGGCCGGGCGCGACATACAGCCAAACGGCCTTGACGCCGACGCGGATGATCTATCCCGGGCGAAAGCCAAGGCGGATAGCCAGGGTGTCAGCAAAAGCGACGTTCCCCAGCCAGGAAAGTCCTGACTATCGACAAGGGAATTGCGGGCACAGGCAAAACTTACTTTTCCGGAATAAGTACCAAACCAGTGTTATGAAAATTGGGGTATGTGCAGTCATGGGACATCCGGATAAATCAATAACTATACAAATTTCCGGTTTGCCTGTATGTTTTTTTATCCAGTCCATGTTTGGCCATCAACCTGCTGAATTGCCTGGCGGTAACACCGGCCTCCTGGGCCGACAGGCTGATTTTGCCTTTGTTATGGTTCAGCACTTTAGCCAGGTAGACCCGCTCAAAATTATCGATGGCGATTTGCCTGGCCTGGTTCAGCGGCAGTGCTTTCTGATTCTCATCGACCTTGCCTGTGGTGGCACTTCGGATCAATGCAGCCGGAAAGCTATTCGGCTTGAGCATGTCACCGGATTCCAGTATATACGCGCGTTCCAGGATATTTTCCAACTCACGCAAATTGCCGGGCCAATCATAGCCTTGCAGGCATTCCATGAGGCCGGGATAGAGCCCCCGGATCCCTTTTCCGTATTTCTTGCTCAAGCTGGATAGAAAAAGATCGACGAAGTGGGGCAGATCTTCCTGTCGCTCTCTCAATGGCGATAGCCGCACCGGAAAAATATTGATGCGGTACAGCAAATCTTTACGGAACTTGCCCGTCACCGCCATTTCTTCCAGATCAGCGTTGGTGGCGGCAATGATTCGGGCGTCGGTCTGCAGCAACTCCTCGCCGCCGACCCGGCTGAAACTGCCGTCCTGGAGCACCTGCAACAGTTTGATCTGCGCGGCGATAGTGACGGTGCCGATCTCGTCCAGAAAAATGGTACCGTTACGGGCCATTTCGAATTTGCCGATTTTTCGGCGGTGCGCCCCGGTAAACGACCCCTTTTCATGCCCGAACAATTCACTTTCGATCAACGTTTCGGGGATGGCCCCACAGTGGACGCTGACAAAAGGGCCTTCGTGCCGATGGCTGTGCCGGTGAATTAACCTGGCCATCAAGCCTTTGCCGGTCCCGGGTTCCCCCAGCAGCAGCACCGTGGCGATGGTGGGAGCGACACTGCGCAACTCCTCGAACACCTGGCGCATGTGCGGGTTGACTGTCTTGATAATATCCAGCCAATCCGATTTCCAAAACCTGTCCCTCAAATAATCCAGTTCGAGATGGGTGGTGACATTTTCCTGGGCGGTTTCCAGGACTAATCGAATCTCATCGCCATGGATCGGGTAAGTCAGATAAAAATGGGCACCTTGCCTGACGGCGTCCACGGCGCGCCGGATCAGCTGTTTGGGCGCAAGCGCCACGAGTTGAATCATGGCATTGCCCCTGAAAAAGCGTTGGAAGGATTCATAGATCGTCTTCGTCGCGTACTCAGGCATCAGGGAAACATCAAAAAAAACAATATCAACCTGCGAATTCAGGTCCTCGCTGCCGGAGGGATAGGCCTCTGTTTGATGGACCACAACACTGCTGGAGACGGACCCCCTGATCCGGGCAATGGTCTCCGGATCGTTACATATGACGAGTACATCTTTCATTACTTATCGCTGCACTGAAAACTCAGCTGCCGGAAAATGTGTGGCAAGAACGGTTTATTAAATCCTGGAAAATGCATGGTAATTGTATACCACATCTCGTCGGTAGAGTGTCAAGGCAGGAGAATTGAATTAATGTCTACAGTGGTAATCTGAAGTGGTAGAAATGGGTATGGTCACCCCAGATCGTCTCCAGTTCGCATGGGGTCTGATGGGTCGATTCGAAACCGCTGCACCAAGATGGTTGGTCTGTTGTCAATGGTTTGCAGGACACCATCGGCAATGACGCGTTTTTTCAACAATCCCAATAATTGCTTGCCCATGGGATCGTCAACCACACGATACCGGCTTTCATCATACCCGGCAACATCCACAGCCGCAACCAACCCCCCCGGTCTCCACGCAGCCGGAACGACAATGCCTCTTATGGTTGTGATTTGTTTTTTCATTGAGTACCTTCTGGTGTGAGGTGCAGGTCAGCAGGCCGGAAGCAACGCTTCAACTCTTCTCAAGCAACGGCTTTGCGGACCCGGTGGCGTCTGGCCGGTGCGCAATCCGCCGTGAAACCTTGTGCGCCGATCACTCTTCGAATGTAATCGGGTAACAGCCACCTGGGTCTGATTTTTTTTAGTAAGAGAAATCCTCTGCCCGCACTCTGGCGACCAATGCCTTTTTAAGATCCACCCAAATGCCGATATACGTTTTCAAGGCGCCCTCCGTGATCATCGCCGTATAATAAACCAAATGCTGCTGATCTCCAGCTTGCGGCGATTGGGGCAACAACAGTCCGTATGCCCTACGGTAAACTGGTATATTTCCAATTAAAGCGATTCATTTTCAGAGTAAATTGAAGCAAACCATGTGCCAAAACGTTGGTTGCTGAACTGCTTGAGTGCCGATCCCCCGTAACTGCCCCTTCCCTCTTACCTGACCCTGCAAATCGTGTTTCTCAAGATCAAATAAACCGGACAACAGGGGTCCAATTGGCCTCAGCACCGGAAACCAAACGTCCAGTTTGCCGTCCTCACGGCGGCAATCGGCAGTGTTGTAATTGATGTCGGCAAAACGGCGAAACTGGCTCCCTGGCTCAGCAACCTGCCCATATCACTTGCTCTTCTGATATCTCAACTTTGAATGGACCATCACCGCCACCAAATCATGCCCATTGGCATGAGCTTTGCTCAATATGAAACAGGATCGTTGAGCCTGTGAAGATTAACGGATAAGGGAAAACGAAAACAGGCGAAAGTCGAAATTAAAGCAAACAGAGGCAATATTCCGGGCGGCAGCACGCCAGTCGCCCGGATTTCACCCAACTTACCAAGGAGGCCGCCCCATGATTGAGCAAATCAGTGAAAAACGGGCCGAAGTGCGATACCCGCGGGAATGCCACCTGGATATCGTTCGGATAACGGGCTCTCATTTTGAAGCTAAGGGCCTGTTGGTGGATTATTGCGCGCAGGGTGCCAGCTTTTTATCTCCCGTTGGCCTGCACACCGGTGAAATAGTCACCATACGGCATAGAACCAGGCTGAACCGCAGCTCCAACGGGGCGGACCTGCCCAATGCTGCCCCCCCTTTTCAAATGGTGACATGCGAAGTCATATACTGTGATATGCCCTATGCAGAAGGCCAGCTTAGGTATAAGGTTGGTGTTAAGCATCTGTTGACCTATTTTTAGCTGAAATCAACTCAAAATCCTGGAACCTGAGCCAAAACTGTTTACGAACACTGAAACCAACCGATACGTCAATAGCCGTGGGCAAGCCGCTGATTCGAATGATGCGCCGAAAGGCCCTTCTTCCGGATGACGCATTTATCGATTCCCCGATCGATAGCATCCCGAACAGGAAAATACCAAATCCAGCCAGAAGTTTCCAAATATCCAGGTGTGATGCCATGTTGCTTCCCGTGATGTGAGAATTTTATGCTTCTCTTCGTAATTCCTGGCTTTCCATGCCGACCGTTTGATCGACGGACATTACCATGGCAATGCCTGTACCGGGTTCGCTAAAGTGTCCGGCCTCCTTGATGGCAGCAAGGATCGCTTCAACAATGGTTTCGTGCACGAGAAAAAGCACCAGTTCCGTGCGTATATCGAGGCTGAGTCCAAAAAACGTTTTCGCCTCCCCGGCGCCGGTTCCTGATGCCGGTATGATGGTCGCCCCGGTGGCGCCGGCCTTTTTGGCCGAATTGACGACCTGGTCTGTCAGGTCCGGTTTTACCATTGCGATAATGCATTTATGTGCCATTCTAACTTCCCCCTTCTCTCGATTCGCGGCATGCATACGGTCGTTTTTGCGAAATACCATTGACCATCAGTGGGTTCGGTTTCGCCGCCTGACCATCCATTGCGCCAACTGGGCGTACCCTAAAACGCTGATGATCGGAAACAGGCTGGCAAAGGCGATAAGTCCGAAGCCATCCAACACCGGACTTCGGCCCGGAACATTGGAAGCCAATCCCAATCCGAGCGCGGCCACCAGCGGAACAGTAACGGTGGAGGTGGTCACACCGCCGGAATCATAGGCCAGCGGAATAATCATCCGCGGTGCAAAATAGGTTTGGATCGCCACGACAATATAGCCAAACAGGATGTAGATATAAAGCGGTGTTCCGGTGACAATTCGAAATGTGCCCAGTGTGATGCCCACTGCTACGCCTATTGCTACTGCGATCCGCAGTCCCATGGATGACACTGCCCTGTATGAGGCCTCTTCAGCCTTGTGGGCGACAGCGATGAGGGACGGTTCGGCAATGGTTGTGGAAAATCCGACCAGAAAGGCGAACAGGTAGATCCACCCATAAGCGGCCCAGCTGCTGGTGTTTTGGACATTTCCGGATAGTTGCAGGGCCATAGCCCGGCCCACCGGAAAAAGGGCCAGATCCAAACCTCCCAGAAAACATGCCATACCGACAAGCACCAGCACAAATCCAAAGATAATCCTGCCCGGTTTCGGCAAAGGTCTCTTCAGCACCACCGTTTGGAATACGATCAGCAGCCCGAGAACCGGCAGCACGTCTTTGGCCGTAGCCAGAAGCAGTTTGATTGGATCCCAAAAAAATTCCATATTTCTCCTAATGGGCAAACAATCCGAAGATCATGACAAAAATCATTGGGGTAAGGGAAGCGAGGGCGATCAATCCAAAACCGTCCGATAAAGGGTCTCGGCCACGAATGGTGCGGGCCAAACCTACACCCAAAGCCGTTACCAGCGGTACAGTGACGGTGGAGGTCGTCACCCCGCCCAGATCATATGCCAGCCCGACGATCTCTTTCGGTGCAAATAGCGTCATTACCATAACGACGATATAGCCACCAACGATCAGCACCGGGAGGGACCATCCCTTGAGGATTCTCAATACACCGATGACTATAGCAAGACCGACGGACAGAGCAACGGTCAATCGAACGTGGAGGGCATATCTGACAATAACTTCCGGTGCGGTACCGATGAAGCCCGCTTCCGCAGCCGCTTTGGCGCCTTCGCGGGTCACCGCAATGAGCGCCGGTTCGGCAACAGTCGTACCGAACCCCAATGCAAATGCAAACAACAAAAGCCAAAACAAACTTCCCTTGCGCGCGAATTCCTCGGCCAGGTTTTCCCCAAGAGGAAACAGGCCGATGTCTAATCCAAGGACAAAAAAGGCCAAACCGATAATAATCAGTACCAGCCCCGACAGGACTGAAAAAAGCTCCGGTAAAGGCTGTTTAAGGACCAGTATCTGAAATACACAAATGACCGCTATAATGGGCGCCAGATCACGGCAGGCGCCAAGAAGTGCGACACTTAAAGCGCTTATCAGTCTGTTGAAAGGGCTGGCGTTCATTAACCACTCGATTCAATGATGGATGTCTACAACTATCATCAGGAAATGATAAATAGCAACTCTTTGCCCCAGGATCTGGTCCAGGGTTACTGACTCAGTAATAGCTGTCCAAGGCGCTCTGGCAGAGCGATCCGCCGGTTGGCGGGGCATGCCTTTGCAAATGCATTTCCGGTTTCCAGCACTTCGTTATTTCTGCAGCTCTATCTCTTTGAGACGCTTGAGAATTTCACGCGCTGATCGGCCTTGCGACAGTTTCATTAATTCGTCCATTTTCTTGGTTTCTATCTGCTGCCGATTCATCACACGCTTTTGATAGGCCTTGATCAATACCTTCATCAAGACATCCAGTTCGCAGGGCTTTTGCAGGTAAGAATAAGCCCCACTGCGGGTGGCCCCGACGGCGGAGTCGATCGTCCCGTGGCCGGTCAAAATGATAATCTCCATCCAGGGATGCCCTTTTTTAAGTGTCTCAAGAGTTTCCAGGCCATCGATGCCCGGCATCTTCAGATCAACGATAGCGATATCCACGGGGTTTTTCTTGGCCAGTTCGATGGCCTTTTCGCCCCTGTTGGCAGTAATAACGTTAAAATCCCTGACTTCCAGACTACGGCGAATCGCGTTCAGGAATTCCTCTTCATCGTCAACAATCATCAAATTGATTTTATCCTGGCCCATGAGTATATCCTCCTCATCTGTTTAGTTAATTGGTTGGTCTCGATGCTAGTAAATCCCCATCCATTTCCAGTAGCCGAAAAACACCCACCCCCACAGCACCAGCAGGCTCAACACGAGCACCACCGTACCGTGCAAAAAGAAGTCCTTCATGGTCAGCAACTGTTCTCCGGTCTCCGGATCTTTTGCCAAACTGAACACAATGGCGTTGTTGGGTGTTCCAATGATCAACACGTGAGCAAAAGAGGAAGCAAACGCGGTCGCCAGTCCGACCAGGATCGGGGAGGTCCCCGACAGGGTCGCCATGGGAACGGTGATGGGGCCCACAACAGCCACGGTTGCACCGTCACTCATTAAATTGGTGAGCATCCCGGTCAACATGCTGGCGGATACCCCTAAGCCGATACCCGATGTCAGGCTGTCGGGCATGATCGATAGAAAACCGGATGCCAGCCATAACGCGGCACCTGTGGACGCCAACCCATATCCCATGGCGCTGGCGGCGGCATAGAGCGCCACCACATCCCAGTGGATGCCGTTGATATCTTTCCAACGCAAAACACCCAGTACATTGAGCAGCACCAGGCAGAGCAGCACGGGTCCCCCCATACCGAATTGATCCGAGAAGAAACCCCAGAGCAGAATCAGTAAAATCAGCACAGTTGCGGCTTTGTATTCATCACGGGTCATCTTGCCGATTTTTTGAGCCTCCCGTTTTATTTCCACGGCGATGTTCACATCTTTGACTTCGATGCGGTTTTTCATGACGATATAGAAGTACATGGCAATGGTCAGCGCCATCACCGGTACAAAAGGAAGACCCAGCATCACCCAGCGGCCGAAGCTGAGTTGAACCCCGTAATCGGCGAAGATGCCCAGCATGACAGCATTTCGGCCGCCGGCCGCCGGCGATCCCGGACCGCCAACATTACCGCAAAAGGTCAGCATCAACATCATCATGACGATCATGTGTTTATCCTTTTTCAGTCCGGCATTTTTTATCGCCCCCATATAGACCACCATTAAAATCGGAGCGATAAAGGCGACAAGCGCATGTTCGGACAAGAACGAGGCCGTCACTGCCAGCATGGGGGCAAAAATGAGGCTGAAGCGCAGCAAACTGGTACTGGTGCCCAGCAGAAGCAGCCCGATGCGTCGGTCCAGTCCGGTCTTCCCGATAGCCATGGATACGGCCAGCACACCGAAAATAAAAATAACGGAGTCCTTGGCGTAGCTTTTGGCGACGTCTTCGGGTGACAGCACATTGAAAAAAATCATCAGGGTGCCCACCAGCAAGGCCGTAATGCCCACCGGTATGGCGCCGGTGGCCCAGAACAGAGCGGATACCAGCAATATGCCGATGGTCACTTTTAACCGGAATGCCACCTGCTGCGCAGTGATGATGGTTTTCTCAGGTCTGTCTTTGGTTGCATTGTTCTTGCTGAAAAGCTTGGCGCTGGCCGGATAATGACTGCTGATGGATTCACCGCTTTTCATTTTGCGGTAGCTTGCATAGCCCGCGATCCGCTCCCCCAGGGCCCCTTGCTTTGTATCGGTCAGCATTTGCATCATACTGTTGGGCGTCGGCATAAAAACAACGCTCAGGAATAAAACGAGGCCGAGGGCAATCATACCGGGGCGGGCATTGTGCACTCCGATGATCCGCTGCATGAGACCGGACGTGGGAACGGTGATGATTTCATGCTTGGCCAGGGCACGCTTGCGCTCCTCGATTGCGCCGTCGATAGTCTTCAACAGATCCTCGATGGGGCTTGGTTTCTCCAGGTAGGCGAATACATCGTATTTACCGGTAACGCGGGCAGATTCGGTGGACCCATGCCCGGTGCACATGATAATCTGGACTTCCGGCTTGATCTTTTTGATCTCGCGCAGCGTCTGAATACCGTCCATTCCGGGCATTTTTTGATCCAGAATGATCACCTCGGGGTTCTGGTGGCGGACGATCTTGATGGCATCCATGCCATTGTCGGTATCCATTACATCAAAGTTTCTGACCTGCAATTGATGCGCCAGTGCCGACCGGAACCGTTCTTCGTCATCGATTAAAAGAATTCTTGGCCTATCGGCCTCGGTGTGTCGATTATTGGGACTCATCATTTACTCCTTGACGTTTCAACGGAAATTGGACTGAAAACGTGCTACCGGCTCCCGGCATGCTTTGTACGCTGATTGTTCCTCCCAGTGATTCGATGATACCCAAAGAAACACTGAGCCCCAGCCCCGTGCCCTTACCGACCTCTTTGGTGGTAAAAAAAGGATTGAAAATCCGTTTTATCTGATCAGCGTGCATACCGATACCGGTGTCGCTTATCCTCACAATCACGTCCTGATCGGTCGCTGTTGTCGCAACCGTGATCCGCCCCGGGCCCTTGATGGCATCTCCGGCGTTGTTGAGCAGGTTGAGAATAACCTGGCGCACCTGATCCGGGTCGATCATCACCTCCGGCAGTTCGGGATCATAGGCCTTTTCTACAGCAATTTGCGTCAATGAAAACTCGCGTCCTTTATAGCCTCCCAAAACCTCGTCAAGCAGGGCATTGATATTTGTGGAAACCAACTGCGGCACGACTTTTCTGCCGTAATTGAGCAACTGGCCGGTAATGGCCTTGGCCCGCAATACTGCATCGTCGATGGTTTTGAGCTCTGCAAGCACGGCATCGGGTGAGTGGTCCAGATTAAACTCTGGATTGTTCATATCCCGCAGAACACCTGTTGTGGCCATGATGATGGCCAGCGGATTATTGATTTCGTGGGCAACGCCTGTCGCGAGTTCTCCAACCGAGGCCAATTTCGACGCATGTAACAGCTGATGATGGGTTTCTTCGCGCTGGAAATCGGTCTCGCGGAGTTTCAAAATTAAATAACGCGTGGAGAAAAGTATCAGTACAACGGCAGCAACTACAATCAACGCCGAAAGGCCTAGCAGGATGCGGCGCGCACCATAGAGCTGGGCATAAGCAATCTCCAGCGGTTCCGCTACCATCAGTACCCAGCGGGTTTCACTCAGCCAGGCATGCGCAATGAGCACATCACGGCCATTCTGCCTGGATTCAAATGCACGCGCAGGTAGGCCTGCCTGTGGTATGAAAGCACTTTTCCCCAGCCGCTTTCTCTGAACGGGATCAACGACCTGATACTCCCCGGATTCATTGATGATCGAAGATTGGATGCCCTCACCCTGATGAATTGTTTTCAGATAGAGATCAAATTTATCAGGATCCAGGGTTGATTTCAGAACGTAGGGTTCGCCGTTGATGATTTGTTTGACCGCAATGGTAAAGTGCAGTTTATTTCTGAAACCCAGATAGATGTCACTGATATAATGGTGCACGTCTGGTTTTAAAAGTTTTTTGTACCATTGCTGATCACTGTAAGCTCTGTCCTGCAAAAAAGGATATGGCCCGGCGTACCCCACTTGCACACCTTGTGCATCTAAAAAACCCAGGTCGATGAAGTCATCGCTGGCTTGCCTGAGGTTTTGATAGAGTGCCATCATATCGTATTCTGTCGGATCCAATTTGAATATGCTATTCTGGAAAAGGGTAACCATATTGGCCACACGCTCCTGGAGAAAAAGGTCGATGGTGTTCCTCTGGCTCTCGGCAACCGCAATGAGCCGCTGCTTGCCTGTGGCTGTCATGGTGGTGTGAAACTGAAAATGAAAATAGCCAGACATGATCACCATAGGGACAAAAAACGCTGTCGATAGGCCGATCTGTAGCCGTCGTTCCAGTTTCCTGAACCGGCCCCTAACTGCAACGCCCGCGGTTGAGACGTGGGACGCTTGATTTGTCATGGGATGAAATTCCTGTAATTGGGGTTACCTTGTGTCCGGGGCGTTCTTTCACGCAGCACAATCCCGGTTTCGGCCTGCCTTATTCAGAAGAGGCCAATGCAAACGGTGCGCCAAATTCACGGCAGCCGATATTAAGCGCGATAAAAGTCAGCGGTTTTCTGTATATTGCTCTGAAAATCGCTAATTGAATCGAAAATTTAAGTAGGCAATCGGTGATCGGGGATCCGGTTGAGGCCTGCGACCATGGGCTGCTGACCTATAATTCGGACATGGAATGTCCGCTAATTGGCAGGTGTCGACACTGGGTGTCTGAATGAATACCGATATATATTAGGGACATCCTATATATTTGAAGTTTACAAACTCCCATCTATATAGTAACAGTTCCGCATGCCGAGAAATTCCAGAATAGATGCACCCGGGGCGTTGCATCACATCATTGTGAGGGGAATTGAGCGTTCCATAATCTTTAAGGACGACACGGATCGCCACAATTTTTTAAACAGGCTTGGCACTATTATTCAAGAAACCTCAACCCGATGCCTGGCATGGGCTCTAATCCCCAATCATTTCCATCTGTTGGTAAAAACCGGTGATGCCCCCGTGGCTACAATGATGCGGCGTCTGTTGACCGGACATGCAGTTTTCTACAACAAGCGACACCAACGCACCGGACACCTTTTTAAGAACCGATACAAGTCCATCTTATGCCAGGAAGATGCCTATCTATTGGAACTGGTACGCTATATTCACCTCAATCCGACGCGTGCGAAAATTGTAAAAGATATTGAAGCGTTGGATAAATATCCGTTTTCAGGTCATAGTGCCATCATGGGCAAAGTGAAAAACAACTGGCAGGATGTTGATTATGTATTAAGCTTGTTCGGCAAGAAGTTGTGGGTGGCGCGCAGACAATATCGGCTCTTTGTTAAGAAAGGCGCCGCACAAGGCAGACGTCAGGATTTAATCGGTGGAGGGCTGATTCGAAGCGCCGGGGGTTGGGCTGCTGTCAAAGCAATGCGTAAAGAAAAAATGCTTCAAAAATCCGACGAGCGTATTTTGGGCGATGGCGATTTTGTGGAGCAAGTGCTATCGGCCAGCCGGGAACAGATGGAACGAAAATATACCTTGATGGCAAAAGGGTATGATCTTGACAAAGTTACTGATCGGGTATCCACCTTGATGAACTTGGAGCGATCTGATATCTGGGCAGCGGGCAAAGAGCGCAAAAGAGTTGCGGCAAGAAGTTTGTTATGCTTTTGGGCTGTCAGGGAACTCGGAATAAGTATGGCGGAACTCTCAAGGCAATTACAACTGTCAATATCAGGTATAAGTCTTGCGGTAAAGCGCGGTGAAAAAATAGTGAAGGAAAAAAACTACAAAATGATGGAATATTAAACTATAAAACTCGAGGGCGTATCTAAAATTTTTCCCGGATCATTGCAATGAAGCTTATTTTCAGTGAACTCATCCTTTTAATTACGAAAAAACAGGAGCGGAACATTTGGGTATTAATAAAATTTTTCATCGCTCTGCTTGCAATGGTTACGGTCTACAGCCTCCTGTTTCACTTCCTGATGGTATTTGAGAACAGAGAATTTAGCTGGATCACCGGCTTTTATTGGACGCTGACGGTTATGTCCACCCTTGGTTTTGGTGATATTACTTTTGCTACAGATCTCGGCAAGCTGTTTTCGATTATTGTCCTCATGTCGGGAATTGTTTTTCTCCTGACAATGCTCCCGTTCACTTTTATCCAGTTTTTCTATCTGCCGTGGCTGGATGCCCAGGCCAAGGCCAGGGTACCGCGGATATTGCCCGAGGGCACCAAAGGACATGTCATCCTTACCAGTTATGATCCGGTTGCTATAAACCTGGCAGAAAAATTACGCAAGTATCATCAAGAATACGTTATCCTGGTAGAGGATGTAAAGCAGGCATTGGAACTACAGGACATAAACTTCAGGGTTGCGGTGGGGGATTTGGATGATCCGGAGACTTACCGGAGCTTGAAAGCTGAAGATGCCGCCCTTGTGATCGCCAATGTTGACGACATGATGAATACCAACATCGCCTTTACCGTTCGTGAGATTTCTCAAAAGGTGCCTATCATTGCTAATGCTGATCTTGAAGACTCCGTTGATATCCTGCACCTGGCCGGGAGTACTTATGTATTGCAATTTACGAAAATGCTGGGCCAATCCCTGGCACGCAGGGTTCTGGGCACGACTACCAAGGCCAATGTTATCGGTAAGATCGAATCACTCCTGATCGCAGAGGCGCCGGCCATGAGGACATCTCTTGTCGGCCAAACACTTCAGCAAAGCAAGCTGCGCGAAACAATCGGAATCAATGTGGTGGGTGTATGGGAACGGGGGAGATTTCAAATACCCACCGCTCAAACGCTCATCAATCCAACAACCGTTCTTCTGCTGGCCGGATCTGTCGACCAATTCAGTGAGTATGATAAAAAATATGGCCGGGATAAAAAATATCAGGCCCCGGTGCTGATCCTGGGCGGCGGCCGGGTCGGTCGGGCTGCCAGAGATTCCTTGCAGGAGCGCAACATTGATTACCGCATCATTGAAAAAAAACAAAAACTTATCGAAGATGAACGGTATGTTTACGGCAGCGCCGCGGATATCAACATACTTATGAAGGCCGGGATCAAAACGACCCCTTCGATCATCATTACCACCCACGACGATCCAACCAACATTTACCTGACGATATACTGCCGCAGGCTTTCTCCGGACGCACAGATCATCAGTCGGGCGAATCTCGAGAGGAATATATCCAAGTTGCACACGGCCGGTGCGGACCTGGTAATGTCCTATGCTTCCATGGCCGCCAATTCAATCCTCAATCTGCTTAAACCGGGTGAATTGTTAATGCTGGCCGAGGGATTGAACATATTTCGGGTTGTTGTGCCCCCATCTTATGTGGGTAAATCCCTCGCTGAAAGCCAGATTCGCACCCAGACGGGCTGCAACGTGATTGCCATCTGCGAACCTGGGGAAATATGCATCAATCCCGGTCCATCCAATCACTTCCGCGAACATAATGAGTTAATTATGATAGGTAGCGGGGAGGCCGAAAGCCGTTTCTTCAAGATGCATTCGGAAATGAAAAAGATCAAGGCTTCTTAGTCCGGACATGGCGCCAAGAGAAGGCTTGCATGTGTGGTGAAGGAATGATGGGTTCGCTGCTGTGCAAACAGTGTTACTGATACCGTCGTGTGAAAGGGGCACTTGAGAGACCGTACAAGCAATTAACTCAATATCATCGAGCATTTCAATTCATTTTAATAAAGCCTTAGTTGATCCAGCCAGATCTTTCCATGTGATCCCGGTGGTAACATTCGCTCATTCACCAACCAATCAAAGCTGTCTGTATTTTTTAGCGCAAGCGTCTGGTGTGAATCCCGGTCACCGCCTTTGTCGTTAACATTTTTAAGCCTGTCAAAAGGAATGTCGACCGATTTCCATTGTTCGGTAACAATGAGTTCGAAAAACCATCTATTCCAATTAATCGATTTGATGTCCTTTTCAACCAGATAAAACAGTAACTTCATTGTTTGGTCAGATTTTACATAAAAACGTATTCCCCTATAATTACTGAGATCTCTGCTGATCCGGTACTTAATACGGACCTTTATTTTTTCATTCTTATATTGTAGGGTTCGCCGGTATCCAAATTTAAATTCCATGACCAGTGATTGCTTTGAATTCTCAGCGCCAACGCTCTGATCGATATAAACCTTCTGGAAACCTTGCTGGCCGGCTTTACCGCCGATGGATTCACCTTTATTCCAATAAAACCGGCTTGTGGACGCTCCTTCGAATCCATTATCAATTAACTCCTGACCGGCATCTCCTTTTTTTGAGGTAAGCGCCTCGGTTTTATCGGATTCAGCCAATTGCCTGTTCTCAGAGGCCGAAGTCGCCACACCGGAACGTTTTACCGGCAACTTGTCCGCCATCCAGAGGCCCAATGTAATGAACAAAAGACCCAGACCGATTGATAGCGCTCTGGTCGAACCGCCCACTTTCCCTATCTTCAATCCCTTCATTTCTATGCCGGATCCAAAAATACCTACAAGTAGAAGGGCCGACCCGAGAAGAAAAGCGAAGGTATGCATGTTCATTGTAATTCTCCTCTTATTTCAGCTGTGACCCATCTTGGACAACGGAGTAGCCCATTTTCGATCCCTATCCAGGATCCTGTAGACCTCGTCCTTGTCGGACAAATCCACAAGGGACCGCATAGGGCGCGAAATCCATTTGAATCTCGGTGTTTTTGACGATGATATCTGTCTGACGAGCGCTTCAGCAATAAGCTGAGCAACGATCTTTCCCAGTGATCGACCTTCCCTTTTTTGAATTTCCTTGATCTCATTGAAGATGGGATCATCTAGGTCAATAGTTGTGCGTGCCATGATGGTTTGATGTTAATCAATCAAACATCTGATGTCAATTTCAGCAGGGAAAATAGAATTTTCGAAAGTTAGAGACCTCCAAAGTTTTATAGTTTAGAGCCATCCAATCCACAATCAATTGATGTTGTAGGATGTCCCTGAGATTGCACTGCTTATATTGAAGCAGGTTCGATAGGTGGTGGGGAAAAAATGAGTGCCTGGGTTAGAACGAATGCTGCTTGCAGTGCCTCCGTAGGACAAAGCGGAAAACATTCTTTGCAGTCCCAGCACTCCTTGGCGGCTATTTCCGGAATAAAACTTATCTCTTTCCTTATGCCTCTATCAACAAATCCAACAGCGTCCTTTTGCTTGATCTCAGCACAGTATCTTACACATAAACCACAATGAATGCAAAATGAGGCCTCTTTTTCAAAACGGTCTCTTTGGGCGCCATACTCTTTGGCCAATTCCAGCAATTCCGGTGAATCCGGAGCATGACAAAGCTGCAGTTCTAATATCATTTTGCGAATCTTATCTATCTTCTCAGATCTGGTAGTTACATTCAGATTTTCTTCTACCGTGTAAACGCAGGATACGACGCGTTTTGTCCAGTCGCCAACCTGTACTTCGACGATACAGAGGCGACAGCCCCCAAACGGCTCCAATTTTTCGTGATGGCATAATGTGGGTATCAATATGCCGGCACTCCGGGCCGCCTCCAGGACGGTCATCCCTTCCCTGGCCTTGACCTCTTTTCCATCTATCAGTACTGGGATCTCACTCATTTTACTTTGCTCTTTCTGGTTATCATTCTATTTTCTTCAGGGATAGGAAGCGGAACAGGCTCGCCTGAAAACTTCTCTACCGCATCAAAGCGGGATGGGCAGACTTCAAAGCAGGTCCCGCACCTGGTGCATTTTTCCTGGTCAATGATGTGGATCTTCTTTTTGCCGCCGTCAACTGCATCGACAGGGCACTGCCGTGCACAGATCATACAGGCCTGGCACTTATCCGGGTCAATATGGTACACGATCAGCTCCTTGCAGGACAAAGCCGGGCACCTGTTTTCCTTGATGTGGGCCTCGTACTCATCCCTGAAGTAGCGCACCGTGCTGAGAAACGGGTTTGGGGCACTCGTCCCCAGTGCACAAAGGGAGGCCTCTTTCGCTACTTCGCTAAGCTCCTCTAAAAGCTCGATGTCACCCTCTTTTCCTTTTCCTTCAGTGATGTTCGTGAGGATCTTATGCATCTGCCTCAGACCTTCGCGGCAGGGGACGCATTTACCACAGGATTCATCCGTGAGGAAGTCAATGAAATACCTGGCGACATCAACCATACAGGTATCTTCATCCATGACAATCATCCCACCTGATCCCATCATTGAGCCGGCCCTGGTGAGCTCATCAAAACCGACTTCCAGATCTAATAAATTCTCAGGGATACATCCTCCAGACGGCCCCCCGGTCTGCACGGCTTTAAAGTTCCTGCCTCCGGGGATCCCGCCGCCTATCTCGAAGATAATATCTCTCAGGGTCATGCCCATGGGCACCTCCACAAGGCCGGTATTGGTAATTTTACCGACCAGGGAGAAAATTTTCGTACCCTTGCTTTTTTCGGTTCCAATTTGAGTAAACCAGTCAGCGCCCTGGTTGATAATCAGCGGAACATTGGCCCATGTCTCAACATTATTCAAAACGCTGGGTTTATCCCAAACACCCTTGACTGCGGTGTGGATATATTTGGGTCTGGGCTCGCCGGTCCTGCCTTCCAATGCCGTCATCAGAGCACTCGATTCACCACAGACAAAAGCGCCGGCGCCTTTATGCACATTGACCTTGAAATCAAAGCCTGAGCCAAGGATATTTTCCCCGAGCAAACCATATTCCTCGGCCTGCTTGATCGCAATGGCAAGATTCTCTACTGCCAGGGGGTATTCCTGGCGCACATAGACATAACCCTCAGTAGAGCCGATGGCATAAGCGCCGATCATCAGCCCCTCCAAGACAGAATGGGGATTCCCTTCAAGAAGGCTCCTATCCATATATGCGCCGGGGTCTCCTTCATCAGCATTGACGATCACGTATTTTATATCTCCGGGGGCATTGCGGGATTCTTCCCATTTTCTCCCGGCCGGAAAGCCGCCACCACCTCTGCCTCTCAGATTGGATTTTTTGACCTCCTCCAATACCTGCTCGGCGGTCATCCGGGAAACAGCTTTGGCTAAAGCGGAATAGCCGCCAATTGCCAGATAGTCATCAATACGCTTGGGATCAATACTTCCGTTGGAGCCGAAAACGAGCCGCTTCTGATTTTTGTAGAAGGGGATTTCAGATTCGCAGGTTATCTTTTCTTCCGTGTCAGGGTCGGTATAGAGTAATCGCTCTACGACCCTCTTTTCCTTTATGGTCCGGGATACAATTTCAGGAACATCCTCAGGCGTTATCTGAAAATAGCAGCTTTGCTCCGGATGATTAACGATGATCGGACCTCTCTCACAAAATCCGTGGCAGCCCGTTTTCCTGACGTTCACCTCGCCACTTAAGCCTTGTTTTTCGATCTCGGCTTCAATCCCCGCAGCAACCTCGCCACTGCCTGTCGCATGGCAGGCAGATCCGGAGCACAGTGTAATGCAAGGTTTATTCGGGTCCCTGTTCGACAGGATGCCCTGCCTTAATTTTTCCAATTCAGACGGTGAATTTATCTGCGGCATAACAGATCCCTACTCGTAGCTGTTTAACACATCGGCTGTCTGACCCGGCACCATCTTTCCGTGGGTCTTCCCATCGACTTCCATCACCGGTCCTAAAGCACAGCAGCCAAGACAGTTAACCGTTTCCAGGCTGAACTTCAAATCCAGGTCGGTTTCACCCGGTTTAATGCCGGTCAGATCCTGCACCGTGTCAAGGACCCGCGTCGCGCCCCGTACATGGCAGGCAGTACCCATACAAACGTGAATTTCATGCTGACCTTTAGGAACGAGACTAAAGGCTTTATAAAAAGTGACGACATGCTGTATCCGGGTTAAAGGAACTTTTAATCTCTCGCTGACTCTCTGTAATGCTTCCCCGGGCAGCCAGTGATTTTCGCTCTGTATTTCCAGTAGCACCTGAATCAGTGAACTGGCTTCGCCCTGATGTCCATCAATAATCTGATCGATTCTAGCGTTATCCATATTCAGAATCCTATATACCTTCCAGGTCTACCCTTAACATACTATTGAGTTCGTTTTTGTTTAGACACAATTTACCATCAAAAAGCTGTACCTGCGCCTTCATAAAAAGAATTTGTCTATATACTTATGGACTCCTTAGTAAGTGGCCCTGTCAAAAGAAATCGCGTATCCATCGAGCCCGGTTAAACCAGAGCATAGCGCTTCCGGTGTTCATCGTACCTGACAAACCCGTGCCTTGACGAGCTATTTATGTGCCTTGATATTTCAGACGGATTTAAGCCTAACAGCTCAGACATTTCTCCAGTTGAAAGGGGTTTTTCCCGCAGGAGCAGCAAAATTTGGCTTATTGCCAACTTATCTAAGATTAATTCCTTAAATAACCGGTTTACTTCGTCACTGCTAAAAAATTTATGATATGCTTCTTCTGATTTAACAGGAACTCTCAGTTTCTCCCTTTCCACCAGCTTAAGGTAGGGAATTAATTTAGTGACTGCTTCAAGTTTAAAGGTTAAGTCTTTTTCGTCCATTCCTTCGCTTTTGCCAAGCGGTCCTATCTCCGCCACCTTCTTGCAATAATTATTAATCATTTCGGCCAGAAGGATTCCATCACCGGAAGACATAAATTCGATCCTCAACCTTTCCGGGTTCAGCCCGATGTGCGCCATTATTTTTTTACATAGAATCACATTGCTGAGTGCATCGAAATTTCCATGGGTGATATAATTACATTCGTTAAGACGGCAACCCCCTATAAACACCCCGTCTGTCCCATTAGATAAGGCTCGGAGTACAAATTCGAGGTCGATTCTGCCGGAACACATGACGCGAATAAGCCTGATTTCAGTTGAATATTGCAGTCTGGAAACTCCAGCCATGTCAGCAGCGCCGTAAGCTCACCAATGGCATACAAAACCTAATACTTTGGGTTTAAATGGTCGTCCCATCCTTTCTCCTTTTATTGTATGGCCTCTTCCTTCGGAAACGCTGCATCAATTTGGCTCAAGAGGTCGTCATCGGTAAAATGCTTTAGAAAAATAGCATTTGTTGGACACTTTGCACAGCACAGCCCATCGCCTTTACAGAGGACCGGATTAACCCAGGCTTTTCTGCCTTGTGGCGTCTCGTGAAACGCTATGGCATTATACATACAAACTGTGATACAAGCCCCGCACGATACACAATCGTTCTCTTTTACTTCGCAGACAGAACCTGAGACCGTGACAATATTGTTTGAGAGGAGGGTTAGAGCGCGGCTTGCAGCGCCATAGGCCTGGCTGATCGCTTCGGGTATATGTTTGGGATAGTGCGCCATTCCGCAAAGATAAATGCCGTCTGTACCAAACTCCACCGGCCTTAACTTAACATGGGCTTCTTTGAAAAAATCATCCGGTCCCAGAGAGACCTTGAAAAGATTGGATATGTCCCTGTTTCCCGCGGGAGGAACAACCGCCGCCGACAAAACAAGGGTGTCGGTATCAACCGCCAGCTTGCGACCTAAAATATAGTCCGGTATGGTGACCCTTAAAACAGGTCGGCCTTCCTCCACAACCGCTTCCACCCGGGGCTTCTCATCCGGTTCGTAGCGGATGAACTTAACATCGTTATCTGACGCTTGCCGGTAATAATCCTCCGCGAAACCATACGTTCTGATATCCCTGAAGATAATGGTGATATCGATCCGGGGATTTATCTTTTTCAGATTCAAGGCATTCTTGATAGCATGGCTGCAACAGACCCGGGCGCAGTAATTTCGTTCCTCCTGTCTGCAGCCGACACATTGGATCATCACCAGACTTTGAGAGTCGATCAGTCTTTCATCTCCTCTGGCGATTTGCTCTCCCAGCTCCAGCTGGGTCAAAACCCTGTCATCTTCTCCGTATAGGTATTCGGTGGGTTTATATTCTTCAGCACCGGTAGCGATAACGGCCGCGCCATGTTTTATTTCTGTTTTTCCTATGTCGGACTTCACCCTGGTTACGAAATTCCCGACATAACCGGTCGCTTCTGTGATGACGGCACCGGTATAAACATGGATTAACCGGTGCTGGTAAACCCTGCGCACCAGATCGTGTAAATAAGCCTGAACATCCATCCCATCCAGGGTGGCATGTATTCTCCTTGCCGTTCCGCCCAGCTCCGTATTCTTTTCCAGCAGGTACACCTCATGACCCTGGCCGGCTATGGAGAAGGCGCTGGTCATGCCGGCTATACCGCCGCCGACCACCAACGCCTTCTTGTTAACGGGCAGATCGATCTCCTGCAGGGGTTCCAAATGACAGGCACGGGCGATCGACATCCGGGTGATGTCCTTGGCCTTTTCGGTGGCAAGTTCTTTTTCGCGCGCGTGGACCCAGGAGCAATGTTCTCTGATATTGGCCATTTCCAGAAAATATTGATTGATGCCCGCCTCACGCAGTGTGTCCCTGAACAGCGGTTCAAGCGTTCTGGGGGAGCAGGCGGCGACAACCACTCGATTGAGCCCCTTTTCCCGGACTGTTTCGGTTATTGACTGGGCTGAATCAGTTGCACATGAAAACAGCTGTTCCTCGGCGTGGACAACATTGGGTAAGTTTTTTACGTAGTCAACCGTAGAAGGAACGTCGACCACTCTTCCGATGTTGGCGCCGCAGTGACACACAAAAACACCGATTCTCGGTTCATCTTCCGAAACATCCTTCTCTGTTGGATATATCCTTTCTTTGGACAACTTCCCTCGCCTGTGATTAAGGTATTCACCACATTGTGAACCCGCCCCGCTGGCGGAAAAAACCGACTCGGGGATATCCAGAGGACCCTGGAAGGCTCCGCTGACGAAAATTCCAGGGCGAGTGGTTTCAATCGGATTATCGGGGTTGGTTTTGCAGAATCCGTGAGAATTGAGCTCTATACCATAGATCTCAGCCATTTTCTCGGCTTTATCAGGCGGGTTCAATCCTACGGATAATACCACCAGATCGAACGCCTCTTCCTTTACGCCGTCTTTGGCTGTAGCGTATCTAATGGTAACATTCTTGCTTTCAGGAATCTCTTTTCCGATGGATACATAGCTTCGTATAAATCGAATCCCGGGAAGGTTTTCCGTTCTCTGGTAGAATTTTTCGAAATCCTTGCTATAGGAACGAATATCGTTATGGAATACCGTGCATTCTGTCCCGGCGTCATGATCTTTGGCCAGGATCACCTGTTTCTGAGTATAGGTGCAGCATACGGATGAGCAGTAACTGTTGCCCCCCGGGATGACCTGTCTGGAACCGACGCATTGAATCCAGGCTATTTTATGGGGGTGCTTTTTGTCCGAAGGACGCAATATTTCACCTTCGTGAGGCCCGGTTGCACATAAAAGCCGTTCGAAGTCTAAGCTGGTTACTACATTCTCCATCCGGCCGTACCCATAGTCGCCCCTCAATTCAGGGTCGAATGGTTCATAACCCGGACACAGAACGATCGCCCCTGCTTTTACCGTCAGCTCCTCGGCCTCCTGGTGAAGACAAATGGCCTCATTCTTACAGGCACCTTCGCAAATGGCACATTTTTTTTCTTCAATGTAAAGGCAGCTTTCATCTATATAAGTGACAAGTGGAACGGCCTGAGAAAAGTATATATGGACGGCTTTATTCGATGATAAGTCCTGGTTGTATGGGTCGGGAATCTCGAGCGGGCAGTACTCTACACAGGTGCCGCAGCCCGTGCATTTCATCTCGTCAATGTATCTGGGTCTTTTATTCAGGGTAACCGTAAAGTCCCCCGCTTTCCTTTCTACACGCTCAACATCAGTGTAGGTCAAAACCTCTATGTTGGGATGCCGGCCGACCTCGACCAGTTTGGGCGAGAGAATTCACATGGAACAGTCATTGGTTGGATAGGTCTTGTCGAGCTGGGCCATATGACCGCCGATGGCAGGTGATTTCTCAACCAGATAAACTTTATAACCCGACCCGGCAAGATCGAGGGAAGCTTGAATTCCGCTGATCCCGCCACCGACAACCATCACGTCTGCAAAATCGCTGTCTGCGAGACTTTTACCGAGCTGCTGCATGGGTGCACTTTCCATTTATCGACATCCTTAATAAAGTTATTTTTCGGTTTTTTACAGTCTGAATGATACGCAGCCCGCATACATCGTTAATTGGATTTTCAGGCAATATTCATCCAATGGCTTCCTGGATAATTTCTGTGATATCTTTGATCTCAGGGGCTACACTATTCTCCAGGCCCAGCAGGCTTTCCTCAAAATGGCTGATGCAATATGGGCAGACAGTTGCCAGCACCTCGGCCCCGACACCGACCGCCTGTTCCAGTCTGAGGTCTGAGAAGCGTTCACCCTTTGGCGTTTCCATCCAGATGCGGCCGCCGCCCCCTCCGCAGCAAAGGCTGTTTTCCAGCGCATCCGGCATCTCAATCAGTTCCAGACCGGCCAGTTTCTTTAACAGTTCCCGGGGTTCGTCAAAAATACCGTTATGTCGGCCCAGGTAACAGGGATCATGATAGGTCACTTTCTTCACATACTCCCCGGTGAGCGCTAGTCTGCCCGCATTAAGTAGTTCAATTAAATATTGAGAGATATGAATCACCTCAAAGTTCACCCTGAATTCCGAATATTCGTTTTTGAAGGTTTGGTAGCAATGCGGTGAAGAAACCACGATTTTGTTCACGCCGTTGTCGATAAACGTTTTGATGTTTTCCCTGGCCAGGCGCTTGAATAATTCTTCATCACCCGTCTTGCGGATGCTTTCGCCACAGCAGTTCTCCCTGGAGCCCAGTATTCCGAAATCTACGCCGGCCCTGTTAAGGATTTTGGCGGTGGCCCGAGCCACCTTTTTCAGTCTTGGGTCGTAGCACAGGTAGCAGCCGGGAAAATATAAAATTTCCATCCCCTCGGTGAACGTCTTTACGGACAGATCTTCGGCCCAATCAGCCCTCTTTTTACGTTCCTCACTCAAGGGGTTGCCTTCGCCGGTGAGGCTGGCGCTGATGGCGCGCACTGGGTTGATCGAAGTGGGAAAAATGCCATATTCGGTCGAAATCCGGCGCAGGGACACCCCGCATTCAATTATTTTCACACCCCTCGGGCACTGTCGGGGACAATTCCCGCAGGTGGTACAGCGCCACATTTCTTCACTTTCAATGTCAGTCAGACCGAAGGTGGCTTCCCGGATAAGCTTGCGCATACTGAAATCTCTGACCCTGTTCCAGGGGCAAACCGTATCGCACAGCCCGCACTGATAGCATAATTTGAAAGCATCACCACCGGATTCTTTTATGACGTCTATGATCTCTTTTAGGGGGGCTACAGTCTCCACCGTCTTATTACCTCAATTTTGCATGAAAATTAATGAAATGGTTGTAATATTCCAATTGAGCTAAGAACCAGTTGCGATTCAGTCCTTATTTGACATCGCCATACGGGCAACAACCTCCGCTACATTCTGAAGCCCATATTTTTTTGCCAGGGATTTCACTCCGATCTCCAGCTCTTCCTGTGCTTCTTCTCCTTCGACTTCTTCTTCCCTTTCCTCTAAAACCAGGGCATCCGTAATGCACCATTTCACACAGAGGGGTTCCTCCTCGCCTTCGCACATATCGCATTTGAGAGGAAGGCCGGAATCGGGCTCTTTGAAATCTTCTCTGGAAGGGCAGGAAGCCCGGCAGAAGGCACACTCTTCGTATTCCTTGCCGTCAATCGTGTACTTATCCCGACCGGCGCATTCGGCAGGCGTATAATCACCCGCGTATACCGGAATATAAATATCCTTGAGCGGTTCATTGATCACGCGGATGCGGGCCCGGGCCGGATTGTTGCTGCTGTATTTGGGTGCCGCATGAAAGGCCGAGCAGATTAACTCACATGCCCTGCAGCCATTGCATTTATCAGCATCAATTTTTATCGTCTTAATTATTTTCTTTTTTTTCGCACCCGTCACGGTTGTACTCCCTTCACTTTATTCCTGCGTCAGTTCTGCCGTGGTGGCCTCTTCGGGCCTCGAATCGTCACCTTCCTTCAGGATACCCCTCTGAATGAATTCTGCGCTAACGTAGTCCAATCCCAATTCATCCAAAGACGCTTTCGTGGGAATGCCCTCGCTATTCCATCCCTTGAATTTGTAGTACGTATCCAAGAGCTCCTTCTCGAGTTCGGGAAATCTTTTTTTCCAATGGTTTTGCGGCGGCTTGTCGTCTTTTCTGCGCATGCCGCGGCTGATGTTTATGGCTCTGACCAATGTTCGGTATCTTTTGGCGGCCTGCGACAATTTGTCTTCATCCATGGCGATCCCGGTACCGGCTGAAATAAATTTCGGGTAATTGTGGATATGATACGGCGGCTTTAATGGGAATGAGGACAAACCGGCACACATCCCGAGGGCGTCATCGATGTAATGCATTTTCTCCTGCCAGTCTACGATGTCACAGCACATCTGAACAGTCGGGTAATACGGTATTGAGTTCTCTCCGCGCAGTTCCCAGTCCAAAAAGTATTGCTTGAACTTTTCATCCGGAACCTGGATCCAGTCCTTTACAAAGGCTTCGCGATGCTCTCTTTTGGGGTAAGGCGCCTGGGGGAACTGTCCTTCAATCTGGGTAATGTTTATCTTCTCGCCGGTGGCGTACATCAGGAAATAAATCGGATTCAGCATTGACAGCTTAAGGGGCAGCTGCTCATGTTTTTTAATATTGTTATGGGCATATTCTTCTGCGCCGTTTCCGATCTCTTTGGCCGCCCAGTAAGTGCCATTGGCCAAAATGTCCCCGATACCTTCGCGCCGGACAATTCTGTCAAGCAACCAGTAAAACCGCCCTTCGTTATCGGACGGCAATCCGGGCATATCAGCGTCGGTTAATATGCCGTTTTCGTATAGTTCAATGGCGAAGGCCATTACTTGCGGGGTGGAGAATCCGTCCACGCCATATTCGGTGGCATGCTGGGCGATTTTCATTCCAAAATCCAGGTCTGACATGGCCGCCATTGTATAGGTCAGTTTCGAGAAGCATTTCATCATGTAGGTGGGTTGTCCGGGTGGGGAAATGGTCGCCCCGCATTTCATGGGACAGTTATAGCAACTTATCAGCCGTGTCCGCATACCTTCCATCGTCTGCGTCCAGGCGGCTTTGACCTCATCGGTCCAAAAACCTTTTCGACGCACGCGCGAGTTACCCCACATGAAATTTTCGGTGTGCCACTTTTCATCATGGGTTGCCATCTCCTGCGGTGACCCAAGCCCCTGCAAGATGGCCATTACGCCAGGAATGGGATTTTGGTTGCGGAATTCTATATATTCCAGCACTTCGTGGCAAAGCGCCAGAAATTCGGCCGGTTGCGCAACATTGATGTCCCCTGTTCCGCGAACGGCGATCGCCTTTAACCCTTTGTCGCCCATAACGGCGCCTATGCCCAATCGGCTGGCGCTGGACCGGCCCTGCTCGATGGAAGCGAAATAAACCCGGTTTTCACCGGCCAGTCCGATGGCAGCCACCTGCGCTTTGGGCTCATTCAACTCCTGCCGAATTTGTTCTGCAGTTTCAGTTGCTCCTTTACCCCGCAAATGGGAGGCATCTCGTATTTCGATCCTGTCATCTTTTATCCACAAATAAACCAGATCCGTGGACTTGCCGCGCAAAATCACCTTGTCATAACCGGCATACTTCAATTCCGGCGCCCAAAATCCCCCCATCATTGAAAATGCCATTAACTTTGTCTGGGGTGAAATGGTGGAAACAATGGTACGATTGCAACCGGTAGCCGGCGTGCCGCACAAAAGGCCGGCACCGAATATTAATAAATTCTCAGGCGAAAACGGCTCAACTTCGGGGGGAACCCTATCCCACAAAATCTTGGCGTTAGTCCCCAGACCCCCCAGATACAGCTCGGTGTCTCCGGGATCAGATTCCACCTGATCAATGCTTCCCCGGGAAAGATCAATTTCCAAATTAAACCCTGTCTCTGCGTACCTCATTTTTTTCCCTTCCAGATTACCTGACTCAATGATCGCGCCATCCCCCTCGCCATCAATCGATGCGAATGATTTTGACGTGCTTTCCCACCCAATTCAGAGGCAGGTAGACCCGGCCGCTGTTTCCGGACTGTTTGACTATCTTTTGGATCATCTCTTTCCCTGAGATCCCGAACTTGGCCCTGGGGGATTCGCCGGGATCTTCCGGTTTCCCGTTGGTCTTTTTCAGTGCCGTTTTTCCTTTCAGATCTAACATTTTCGCCTCAATTTGGCGGATCGCTTTGGAAATGATAGATGGTACCGGCCATTTTTCCATTGGCGGTAACATAATTCTGTTAAGAAATTGAGTTTGTTAGGATTTTTATGATGATCGGCGCCATCCCGGAGGTCAAGGCGGCGCGTCTTAAGCTATAATTTAACTATAAATTAGCTACAAAGTAATTGTAGGGGTTTCCCTGAAATCTGTCAAGGTAAAACTCATCGGACAGAAGGTGCGGAATTCGAGAATCGATGGCGATTTATTGAGGGGCCGCGACCAGAATCCCCGGGGACCAGTCACGTTATTAGTGCCAATATGCGCTGAAATCTTAGTCAATTGAAAGCCCAACACTTTCGTGGCTTCCTGGTTTTTCCCTTGATTTGTGCAGGGTGTCGGCCTAAAAGGATAGACGAACTAAGGTTGTGTCTCAGAAATAGCTTATTAAAAGCAAACCGGGTACTTTGCTTAAGGCTGATTAACATCTGAAATTCGTAAATTCCAAATGACACAAGCGCGAAAGGGGGCCCCATGGAAAAGAGCACCATAAAAATCAGACTCATGCAGGCTGAAGATTATGACGCTGTGGTTGGAATTGACGAGAAAGTACTCAAGGCTTCCCGTCCGGAGTACTATGAAACGAAGTTCGAAAAGCTATTCAAAACCAAAGATTATTTACCGACATCGCTTGTGGCAGAGGATAAAGATGGAACGGTGGTGGGATTTGTAATGGGGGTGCTCTACATGGGAGAATATGGTATTTACCGGGAGGAAGCAACCCTGGATACCATCGGTGTTGATCCCGATTACGAGCGCAAAGGTATCGGAAAGATGTTGATTGATGAATTTCTGGATCATTTAAAAACACTCGGCGTTCAGAAAATAAACACCATAGTCGACTGGAATGATTCCAAACTGATACATTTCTTTAGCGCGAACCAGTTTAGCCCTTCCAAATCCATTAACCTGGAGCGAAGCCTTTGACGTCCGTGAGGGAATGTGCGCGTTTCGGGACGTGCGTAAATAAGTAAATCTGAGGTCGGGATGTTTCTCCCGTCATGCCGGCGCAGTAAACAGTGGCACAATTCGTCATCCCGGCCAAGTCCCGCGCAGCGGGGCGCGCGCCGGGATCCAGAAGAATCGGGAATAATTACTATAATCTGGATAGCGCTAAAGCTTCACTGCGTGCCCGGACCTCCCCCGTCTCCGACGGGCTCATCCGGAATATTTTCGAGCAGGAGCTAATTATGGCTGGTGGTTGGACCCGTGATGGGGGTGTGCAAAAGCAAATAGACGCCAGTGTGGAAGACGCAGTAAAGCTGGCCAGGAGCCGGTTGCCTGACGGTGAGAGCTCAACCCATTGCGAGGAATGCGAGACAGGTATCCCAGACGCTCGTCGCAAAGCAATCCCTGGTGTTCGCTTATGCGTCAGTTGCCAGTCAAAGCGTGAAGAACAGCAGACAGCTCCCACCGGTTTCAATCGACGCGGCAGCAAAGATAGCCAGTTGAAGTGATCAGGTATGGGAAGAATGCAGGGGAGGCGCCATAGTTTTGCAGTTCAGGATTGTGCTCTTGTCGAAACAAGCTATGTGCTTGTGTTTTTTTAAGAAACCTGTCAAGTAAAGTCGTTTTTCAGTCTTGGACTGCACCTTTCAGGGTCAAAAACACGATTGTAAGGGCTTTGGTCTTCGCTTCCAGCTACGATTCAACAGGCTGGGAATCTTTAAGCGCATATCCTTCATCATTCTCCAACTTTCTGCTTTTACTTAAAACCGCTTTTTTGCTACCAAAAAGTTCTCCTTAATTAGCCGATCACGCTGAAGCTTGAGTCACGGTTGATCTTGCGTTTTCTATGGAACACGCCAGTGTCGATGATTATTCCCAGGTGTGGTAGGGTGTACTGCAGCGGTGAGGCGTCATGGTCATAGCCCATTTCAACCTGGTCTATGAGCTCGGCCATCATGCCGCCCACCACCGGCGCGGTCTTGAACTGGTTGCCGCTGGTGCCGATAGCCTGATAATAACCGGCCAGGTCCGACTTATCATAGATGGGCAACCAGTCGTCGCTCACGTCATACAGGTCCACCAGGCCCCGGGGAGTATTGGGGATGGGCAGGTTGCGGATACGCCGGGCCAGGCGGTAGACCTGGGCCTTCCACTGTTCGGTGGTCACCTCGCGGTTGAAATCGTCCGGGTCCACAAACTCTTTGGGGTCGCATTCCGGATCCACCGATCCGGTGAGCAGCATGTTGCCCGTCTCGGGACGGTAGTAGTTACCGATGTCAGTGTCATTGGTATGATACCCCTGGTCCTCGGGGTAAAATCCCTCGGGCGGAGGAACCACATGCACCTCGTGCCTCAAAGCCCTGGTCTTGATGAGGTTGGCCTCGCTCTGGCCAGCCATCTCGGTGACCTTGAAGCTGTGGGGGCCGGAGATGTTCACTACGATAGCGGCGTCGATCTGAGCGTGGTCTTCTATGGTCACTCCCTGAATCCTGCCGCCGGCCCGGCGGATCTCGCTGACCCGTCTATTGTAGACAAACTCGCCGCCCCTGGCCCTGGCCGCCGCCTCCACGTTCTGGGTGGCCAGCAGGGGATCGCCCACATAGCCGGATTCCGGGGTGTATGTGCCGCCTTCCAGCCATTCGTCCGATTCCTTATAAAAGTCCGGATCATCAGGACGCTTTGGCGGGTACAGGGCATGGAAATCACTTATGGGGATCTTCTGCTGCATGGTCTCAAGATCCCATTCCTCATACTTCACGCCTACTTTGTCAAAGTTTTCCTTGATCCTGGGCCAGTTGAGCCCCTTGCTCTTGATATATACGCTGCCGGTGTTGTGGAATTTGGCATATCCCCTTTCGTCAACGCAATCCAGATATTCCCGCCAGTTGTGCCAATACCAGGCGCTTTCATAGGCCAGGGCCACCCCGTCGCAGGTGGAGTAGTGAAAACGCACATTACCGCAAGAGTTGCATGTGGAGCCAGCTCCGGCGGTGGGCTGGAAATCGATATTCAGGGTGCGGTAGCCTTTTTTGCTTAGTTCATAGGCAGTACAGCAGCCTATGATTCCCGCACCGATGATGATTGCATCGTACTTTTGTTCCATGGCATTATCTCTTTATGATTGGCGTACCCTTTTTGTGGTTAGGGTGTTAATCATGCAATGTTCGGGATAGCCTTCCTAATAGTATATGGGCAGTTCGGCGCGGATCCTTTCCTGGATGTCTTCAGGAATCTTGGGCTCCAGGGGTTTTGCCAAAATGGCCTTGGCCCGTCCATTGGCCCGCTGCCGGGCGTCCAAACCGCCCGCCGCCTCCCACTCATTCCGGCTGCCCTGGTCGGTGATACCGTTGCCCTGGAAGTATTCACTGCGGATATGCCTCAAGGTGTGGGGGCTCAACAGATAGTTGCCGCCCGGGCCAACGTTCTTGATGGCTTCAAAGGCCAGGTGCTCTTCATCGGTGTTGATGCCTTCCAAAATCTTCATAGCCTGGCCGATGATCTCGTCATCTATGATGTATTGTTCATACGCCAGGCAGAGCATAGATTCCAACATTCCGGCCGCATGGTGGATATAGTTGTTGCCGCTCATCACGGCCAAACACGTGGTAAAAGCCTTTTCCCATCCAGCCTGGGTGTCGGGCAGTTTGGAGTCGCTGAGTCCGGAGCTGCAATAGTTGGGTACATCGATATACTGGCTCAGCTGGTGAATGGCCGCGGTCATAACCCCGCATTCCACAGCGCCGCCCCGGTAGCCCATGGAGCGCATGTCAGCCGTGGCGGGCAACCCCCCATAGAGCATCTTGGCGCCGGGGTGATGAGCCTGGATCAGGGTGATGGCAGCCAGTTCCTCGGCATGGGTCTGCATCAAGGTTCCTGCCATGGTCATGGGTGCGGTACTGCCGCTCATGGGTGCGCTGGTGGCGGTGGTGGGCACTCCCAACTCGGCCGCGGTGAGGGCGTTTTTGGTGGACTGGGTACAGAATTTCAGCGGGCTAATCAATAGACAGCTGCTCACACTGAAGACCGGCTTTTCCCTGAGCACATCCTCACCGCCCACAATATGGCTCACCATGCGGGAGGTGTCTCTGAGGGTGTTGTCAAAGTTGCACCCGAACATCACATGCTTGGTCGTGGCCAGCATGGCCGCAAAGGTAATGTTGTAGTCATACTGTTCGATGGGAATATCATGGGGCACGGCTGGAGACTGAAAGAAATGGATATTCTCCATCTGATCTATTATGCGGGCTATGTTGTGGGCGTCCGACAGCACGGTCTGGCGGGCCTGGCCGTCTTCCAGGTCCAGAATCCTGATCGAGGTGCCGCCGCTGCCGGCATAAACCCGGTTTTTCCCCAGCAGAAGGTCGTTTTTGCCGTCCCGGCTGTGCAAGATGAACTCACCCGGGGCCTCGGCCGTCATTTCTTGCACCAACGCGCGGGGGAACAAAATACGGCTGGTTTTATCATCCACCCGGCAGCCCAGATCGGCCATGTGCTGCCAGACCTCACCGAGACCTTCTTCATAGGCCATTCCCACCTGTTCCAGGAGGTCCAATGCCCGGTTGTGGATGACCTCGACCTGCTCGGCGCTGAGTGGTCGATACAATTCACCAATGAGTCCACCCTTTGCCATGATTTCTCCTTATTATTTGAGTGGAATATTCATTTCAATTTTTTCTTATTAAATTGTTTGATTGTATTCTGTAACTTTCTGACAATTCATTGTTTATTAACCAAAAATCCAGGAGTCGTCCACTTATATTCGCGTAATGTTTAAATCTTGAGAATGTCACTTTTTCTCACCCTCTGTTTTTATCGTCCCTACTTATTCTACCTGGATTGAATTCTGTAAACCGAGACTATGTGGGGCGTTCTTAAACTGTCCCCAGAGGCTACTTTAGCCCTCCGGCAAACCCACGGGTAAGTCCTTTCTGAACCACACCGACCAGGGCCAAAATTGGCAGCGAGGCCAGGAATCCGATGGCCGCAAGGCGGCCCCAAAAGGTCTCGTCCTCGGTGATAAGAGTGGCGATGTAAGTGGGCAACGTGAACTTTGATGGTGTCTGGATGAACAGCAGTGCATAGACAAATTCGTTCCAGCTCAGGATAAGTAGAAAAACACTGGTAGCGATCAAACCCGGTATCATGATTGGCAGCACCACTGTCACCATACGGGCGAACAGGCCTGCGCCATCCATCAACGCCGCTTCCTCGTAAGTTACGGAGACGTCGCGGACGAATCCGATGAGTATCCAGATCGCGAATGGCAGGGCGTACACCTGATAGACGAGTATGAGCCCGGCTAACGTATCCAACAATCCCAATGTTCTCAGAACCTGGTACAGCGGAATAGCCAGCACAATGGGTGGCGACAATTTGATCACCAGGACAAACAGAAGGAAAAAAGTATCAAGGCGTTTGGGCAATCGCAGACGCACCAGGGCATATGCAGCCGGAAATCCAGCGAGCAGGGCCAGAAATGTGGACCCGAAGGCCACAATCAGGCTGTTCATAACTTTACCCAGGATGTCGTCTTCGATCAGCTGTCGATAATGGGCCAGTGTCGGTGAGTCGGGAAGCAGGTCGATCGTCAACGATACATACTCGATCGGTGGTTTTACAGACGTTCCAACCATCCATATAAGCGGCAGGAGCATGATGCCGGTAACGATGTAAACCAAAAGAGGATGGAAAGTTCTAAGCCACACTTGACCTACCTTTTATTATGTTGACGGCGTAGACCGCCGCGAGAATCCCGGCAACGACTATCATCACCACCGCTGCGGTCGAGGCCAGACCCACATCGAAGAACTTGAAACCCAGCCTGTAGACGTACATAGACAGGGTCTCTGTCGCCTGTCCCGGCCCCCCCCCGGTTAAGGCATACACTTTGTCGAAAATCTTGAAGCTGTCGATGCTGCGCAGAAGGGCAGCTAGAAGCACGTGGGGAAAGAGAAGCGGCAACGTGATGGTGACTAGAATCTGGCTCGGTGAAGCTCCATCCATGCGTGCGGCCTCATAAGTTTCAGGCTGTATGGACTGAAGTCCGGCAAGCAGTATTAAGAAAGTGAGCGGCGCTGTTTGCCACAGGTCCACAAGGACCAGGGAAATCATCGCCAAATCTGGATCAAACAGCCATTCGACAGGCGCCAACGAAACCGCCCTTAGAAGGTTATTGAGAAATCCGAAATCGTAATGGAACCAGGCCCGCCAGATGGCGGTCACAACCATGGTCGAAAGCACAAATGGTGCAATGAGGGTGGGGATTATCAGCCAACGCCCGGGAAAGCGACGGGAAACCATTAACGCCAGCATCAACCCCAAAGCAACCTCGCTGATCGTCGCCATCAGGGTGAAAGCGATGGTAATCCAGGTGGCCCGCTGAAAGAAGGAATCACTCAAAAGATACTGGTAGTTCTCACTCCCGATGAATTTCGCCCCTTCAAACCCATAATCGGTTATGAAAAATGACAAAATCAGACCACGGCCCAAAGGGTAAATTGTCAACAGCGCGAACAACGCAGCAGCGGGACCAAGGAGTAAAAGAGACGTAAGCCTGGATCTCTGCAAGGTCCATCTCCGATTAAATGGTGGAGCCGCGGTGTCTAAATCAACGGGCTCCACCACTTCATAGAAAGTTTATCGCTTCAGTGCCCGGGAGATCTTTTGATTCGCTTCCATTAAGGCTTTTTCAGGATCCATCTCGCCAATCAATGCCAATTGCAGATAGTCACCCATGATCGTTTCAACTTCAGACCACTGGGTGATTCGGGGACGCGGCTGTGCATTTTGAAGCGCCTCAACTTGAGCCGGATACCACCGGTACTTTGCAATCACGTCGGTGTCCTTGTATACACTGGCGCGGGTTGGTGGTGTACCCAATTCCATGGTGAGTTTTTTCTGGACTTCGGCGGAGGTCAAAAAGTCGATGAAATCACGACCGCGCTTGGGATTTTTGGAATCTGCCGGCACGCCTAACAGCCATGTTCCGAGCATCGGAGCCGGTCCCTGGATCTGGCCCGGAGCGGCCATAATCTCGATCTTACCCACTACCTTGGATTTGGTAGGATCATCCAGGGAGGGTGCCCATGATGGCCACAACTCTATAGCTATTGCGGTGGTTCCCTGCATGAGTGCATCGCGCACTTCCGAGGAATTGTAGGTTTCCACGCCCTTGGGTGCATATGGTTTTAGGGACAGGTAAAGTTTTAGAGCGTCAAGGGCAGCATCACTGTCTAAATGCGCTTCACCGTCCACGCCAACAATCCGCGCACCGTGGGCCCACAGAATCGGCAAAAAGCCGGTAACGATCGGATTACCCTTGGTACCTCGAAAGACGACACCCGAAACACCGTCTTCTTTTTCGCTGACAGCCTTGGCTGCTGCTACCACATCGGTCCAGGTATTCGGTCTGCCAAAGCCGTGCTTCTCCAGCAGGTCTTTTCGGTAGGCGAACAATTCGACATTACCGACAAAAGGCACCGCATAGAAAGGCCCTGTTCCAACTGGAAATCGTGATACGTCACGTGCCGGTTTGACGAAATCCTCATCGACACCCCCGCCCAGCTTGTCGAGGTCCGCGAGCCATCCGTTGGACATGAACTCAACGGCCCATGTGTCGTCCAACATCATAACGTCATAGGCACCGGCCTTTTCGCGCAGAGAGATCGTCGCCTTTTCCCGGAGCCCGCCATATGGCAACTCAAGTCGCTCTACCTCAAGGTCGGGATTTTTCGCTTTATACATCTCCACAGCCATACCCAACGCTTTCGCGTAACCGCCGTCGCGCCCGGCAATAATAAGTGTTTCCGCCTGCACGGTTGTGACGCAGAACAAAACGGTAACCGTCACAAATACGGTCATTACCAGAGCAGTTGTTCGAAGTTTCATTTGGCACCCCCTCCGGCCGAAAGGCCTATGCTGCGGCGTTCAGATCTGCACCGCGATGATGGTTGAAAACGATTCCACCATCATGCATTTTTTTTTGGAAATCAAGTTAATTCCTCGATCTTGCATGAATTAGAAAATAATAATTGAAAAACCATCTGGGTCCCCTGTAATAATTGGGTTTAGGACCAACTAAAACCAAAAACAGGAGGTACCCAGATGGTAAAACAA
>Ga0126335_1000032_pt1 | contig 62559 bp, 66 predicted proteins | sample OlaspJWI45metaG_FD_108409 | JGI IMG/M metagenome (GOLD analysis project Ga0126335, IMG submission 108409) | Marine gutless worms symbiont microbial communities from Oahu, Hawaii - Olavius sp. 1 OAHU.JWI-45 metaG | ecosystem: Host-associated > Annelida > Digestive system > Unclassified | place... | reverse complement strand
CAAACTGTTAATTTTTAGCGCTTAGTCGTAAATTTTGAATCGTCAAGTGGTAATTTTCTTATTATTAATAATTATTACAATTATTTATGTGTTTTTAATAAAAGTTAACCGGACAGCAATGTCATTTTCCTTTTCGGTTTATCAATAAATTTTTTTACGCCGACATAACCTTCAGCGCATAGGCTTTTCCGGTTTCATAGGCTTGATCCAAATAATCCGGATGTTTGAGCACATCGCCTTCGAAATCAAGGCCCCGGTATAATAATGATTTCCACATTTCCATATCCATCACGTCAAAAAAGTACTTTACCGTCAGCAGTATGCCGTCAAATAACTTTTTACCTCTGGTGGCGCCCACGGCTATAAACAATCCTTTGCGCGGCAATGCGACCTTACGTATTTTTTCTTCGTCAACCCAGTATTTTTTAACCCACATGGACTGACAGCGATCCATTAAAATTTTTGTGTGGGCACTGACCGTGTAGAAAAATACCGGTGATGCCAGCATCAGTCCGTCAACTTCGAGAATTCGGTCGCGTACTTTCTGAAAGTCATCTTTTATGGCGCACCGCCCGGCATTCTTGCAAGCATAGATCTCAAGGCAGGGGGACATCTTCAGATCACGCAGAAAGACCTCCTCGACACTGGCGCCGGCATCGCGTGCGCCCTGCACGGCCCGTTTTAAAAGCGTGGCGGTGTTGCCCTCGCGCCGCGGGCTGCCGTATAGGGCTAAAATTTGGGGCATCGTTCTCTTTTCTTTCGCTCAGATTCGAATTTTATATCTGCTTCTACTTCGTCCGCTAAAGTTAAAAGTGCCTGAAGTTAAGAAGTCGCTGCGCTCCGTCTTTTTATTTAAAAGATGAAATTCCTTTTTTAACTTTAGGCACCCTGGCCCAGAACTGGCTACTGATCGGTGCTCAGAGAATCTGACTCATGAAAATCAGCTTAACATATACCCTTCTATTTTCGCAAAAGCGCCAGGGCAGGCTTTAGTGCACTTTAGCGCACTTTAGGCACTTATATTTACCAAAGTCTCTCCTCAATCCGTAACCTGCAACCCCGGGGCTCAAATCTCCAGAACTAAACCAATCGGGCAGTGATCCGAACCGAAGATATCATTGTCGATAAAGGCCTCTTTGATCCAGCCTTTTTCAATCACATCCTGACTGACAAAGAAGTAATCAATCCGCCACCCGACATTGCGGTCCCGGGCCTTGAATCGATAAGTCCACCATGAATACTTTACAATCTCCGGATGAAAGTGACGAAACGTATCGACATAACCGTTTTCTATAATGCGGTCCAGCCAGTCGCGTTCGACACGCAAAAAACCGGAGGTATGCTGGTTTGTTTTGGGATTTTTCAGGTCAATCTCGTTGTGCGCCGTGTTGTAGTCGCCGGTGATGATCAGGCTGCGCCCGTCTTTTTTGTATAAATCGGCATAAGCAAAAAAATCACGGTAGAAATCCAGTTTGTACTGCAGCCGCTGCTCGCTCATCTGCCCGTTTGGAAAATAGATATTGAAAAAGATAAAATCTCCGTAATCCAATTCGATGATACGGCCTTCATCATCGAATTCGGGTATCCCGATGCCGTTCTCTACTCTATCAGGCTCGAGTCTGGAGTAGGTGGCGACCCCGCTGTAGCCTTTTTTCACAGTCGAATGGGACCAGAAAGAGGTGTGCGCATCGATGCGGCGCATCTCGGCGGTCACCTGGGGTTCCTGAAGCTTGGTTTCCTGGATAGCGAAGATATCGGCATCGATTGACTTGAATGACTTGATGAAGTCTTTTTTCAATGCCGCGCGCAGCCCGTTTACGTTCCAGGATATCAGCTTGAGGCGTTTTTTCGGCATGGCATCAGCCCTCGATGGCCGTTCGGATGCGATTCATCAGGGGGATTGCATTGGTTTGGACAATATTTGCCATGATCGAGTCGAGACATTCTCTGAATATGGCTGTTTTGGGCCGGGGGGATTCCAATTGGGCGTCTATGGTTTTCAGGTCCGTCATCATCTCGGAAAGCGCTTCGAATCCAAGTCCCAGGGCACCGGCCTGGTTTTTTATTTCGCCGACAAGGTTTTCAAGTAACTGTCTGCCGGTATCGCTCAGAATGGGATCATTGCCCAGCCGAACATTATTTACCGATTCCGGCGCGTCATCACCGGCCAGAACCTGAATTTCGGAAACGGCTTCAGGGTTGATGCCGATACCTCCGGAAAGGGTGCGAATTTCCACGAGCTCCCAACTCATCAGATCTTCGGCAACCCGGGATGCGTCACTGCGCTCCAGCCCCAGTGCAGTTCCAATGTCGTACATGGATACCGAGACGGCCGGATCGCCTTGAGTCTCCGTATAGACCTGCACTAGAAAATTGCGGCCGATTTCATCAATTTCATTCAGTGACATCGATACGCGTGTCCTTTCTGTCGGTGTCCGGTGGTGTCAGGCTACTGGATTTCAGGACTCGGAATTACCGGAACAAAGCAAGTTATTGCACGATTTGGCGGATGGCCGGCTCGAGCTCCGGGAATTTGAATTCATACCCATGTTTTAACAGCTTTTCCGGGAGCGCGCGCTGACTTTCCAGGAGTGTTGCCCCGAATTCGCCCAGGGCCAATCGGATCATAAAAGCCGGAGCGGGCATGATCGCCGGTCGCCGCACAACACGGCCCAGCGTACTGGCCAATTCGGCATTCCGAACCGGTTCAGGGGCCGTGAAATTTACAGGGCCGCTGATATCGGTGCGCTTCAAAGCGAAAATGATCGCTCCGACCAGATCGTCGATGTGGATCCAGGGAAACCACTGACGCCCGTTGCCCAGCGGCCCGCCTGCAAACAATTTAAAAGCCGGAATCATTTTTGCCATGGCGCCGCCCTGTTTACCGAGAACGATGCCGAACCGCATGACCACAACCCGGTGCCCCTTATCTTCTGCCCGGAAGGCTTCTGTTTCCCAGTCCTGGCCAACTGTTGCCAGGAAGCCTTCCCCCGGCGCTGAATATTCATTGAGAACTTCATCGCCCCGATTGCCGTAGTATCCGACCGCCGAAGTACTGCAAAATACGATCGGTTTGTCCTCCGGCAAGGCGTCGACAATATTCCGGGTCGTTAAAATTCGACTTTCGTATATGCTCTTTTTATATGATTCAGTCCAGCGGGAAAAAATCGATTTGCCGGCCAGGTTCACAACGGCATCAATACCTTCGATTGCCCTCTGCCAGGAGCCGGAGCTGGACGCATCGGCTGAAATATAGTGATAGTTCGAATCGTCAAAATCTTTGCCGGCTTGCGATGTGCCCAGCGCGATGACGCGATGCCCTTCGCGCAGCAGTATATCGGTTAAATATGATCCCACAAACCCGCTGCCACCGGTAACAAAAACTTTCATTTGGCTGCCTCAACCCGGAAGTGGATGGAACCCGAAAAGAAAAATTGTTGGGAAATATTCGGATTTGATTGCCTACAAATTATTACCATTGAGAATGTTGTCAAGTAAAGGGAGGAAAACAGTGAAAGTCGTACCTTTACCGCGTGTGCTGGAAACTCCAATCGTTCCACCGTAGTTTCTGGCGATGCCGCACACGACGGCCAGGCCGAGACCGGTCCCCATATCTTTTGCTTTGGTCGTAAAATAGGGATCGAATATGCGTCTGATGGTTTCCCGATCAATCCCGTGTCCGGTATCGCTGACCGTCAATTTGGCAAAAGCGCCCGGGTGCAGATCCTGATAGTGGACCGCTGTGGCGGCATCCAGGATTACGGCAGACAGAGCGATGGTCAGCACGCCGCCGAATTCCCGCATGGCATGCTGGGCATTGGTGCAAAGATTCATGACAACCTGTTCAAGATAGGATGGATCACACAGCACGATGAGCGGTTCAGGGCTGATCTGCAGTTCCAGCTTGATAGAATCCGGTAAAGTCGTCCGTAGCTTGCTTACAGCCGCTTCAACCGCCGGTCCGATTTGAACCTGTTTTTGCTGGGCTATATGCTCCGGGCTGATAGTCTGAATCAGATTTACGAGATCCCTGGCCCGGTAGGCCGCTTTCAGTATTTTTTTTAAGTCCTGGCGGGCCATTGAATCGGATGGAATGTAGAGTTGTGCCAGTTCGGAATGCCCGATGACCGCGGCCAGGATATTGTTGAAGTCATGGGCCAGCCCGCTGGCCAGGGTGCTGACGGCTTCGACTTTCTGTGCATGTTGAAGCTGCCTTTCCAGTTTGACGCGCTCGTGCCGGGCTTGCTTTTGATCCGTGATATCATGTCCGATGGATTGATATTCCACCAGGTTGTTGTTTTCATCATACAGGGCCCGGTTGGTCCATTCCTGCCAGCGCTTCGCACCGTCGGGCTGCGCAAACCGGTTTTCACTTACAACGGTGGGCATTTCGGGTGAGAGCGATTCGAGTTGGCCTCGCAGCACTTTGACCACATCGGTCGGAAAAAGGGCGAAGAAATTCCGGCCCAGCAGGTCATCCTTGTATTTGAGGTAGTAACTGCAAAAAAAGCTGTTCACAAAAGTCAAGGTGCCGTCAGGTAAGTAGCGGCAAACCATGGCGGGCATGTCTTCAACGACCGCACGATACCTTTTTTCAGATTCCTGAAGCGCTTCTTCGGCCTGATTCTGCTGGTTGTATGCAGTTTCAAGTTCGGCAACACGCTCTTTGAGCGTGCCGCAATTGGGCTTCTTGGTCATTCCTGCTTCTCCCATCCTTTCCACTCCATTGCCCCTGAGGTAAGTTGCAAAATTGTCCTATACTAATTTCGCAAAAATCTCAAGTAGTTCCATAAAATTATAATGCACCCACCGTGCCTCCGGCATGTGCGGGTAACATGTAAGTTAACCTACACTTAAATAAGTGTTCATCCATAAATGGTAGATTTTGGTTCAGGCCAAGGCCGCAGCCTTATTGCAACCGGAGGCGTAGTGCACTACGTCGAGGATTGCAATGAGGCGAGAACGCCGGCCTGGGGCAAAAGATGCCATTTAGGGATGAATACTAATTGAGGGGCCAGAACATAGGCAGCACCACCATAATCACCGCCAGAATAATTAGCGTGAGAGCACCACCGACCTTCAGGTAGTCCGAGAACCGGTACCCGCCCGGTCCCATAACCAGAATATTGGCCGGATGGGCAATTGGGGTCGTAAAGCTGGCCGATGCGGCCATGGCAATCGCCATCATCAGGGTTTGGGGGCTGATGCCCATATTGGCAGACGTATTCAGTGCAATGGGCGCCATCAATACAACCAGTGCCGCGGTGGGAACAAAGCATGTCGCCAGAAATGTCAGGCTCACCAGACCAAACATGACCGCGCGGGGCCCATAGGGTCCCACAACGCTGACGACGCCTTCGGCAATGAACTTGGCGGCACCGGTTTGATCCAGGGCCGTGCCCAGCGGAAGCATGCCGGCAATCAGAAAAACCGCTTTCCACTCGATTTGACGGTAGGCTTCTTCCATGGACAGGCATTTTGTCATTACCATGACGGCCGCACCGATGACAGCGGCAATATAGATCGGTACCCATCCCAGAAATACCGGCAGCAGGGTCAGACTCATTATACAGATCGAAAGCAGGGCTTTTTCCTGGCGCACCGGCTCCTGGGCCATATCTGTCAGCACAATGAAATCAGGCTCCTGCCCCAGAAGTTTGAGCTTTGCGTACGGACCGTGGAGCAAGATGGCATCACCGAAATAAAGGACCTGATCCCGCAAGTTTGAACGGATCACCTGGCCTTTACGCCAGAGCGCCAGCACAGATAGGCCGTACTTTTCCCTGAAATTCAACTGGCGCAAGGTCAACCCTTCGAGGGTTGTCTGATGGGAGAGAATGGCTTCCACCAGTCCGTAGTCACCGGAAGTCAACGCCTTCATATCCACCGGGCTGCGCCTTTCGACTTCCAGCTTTTCGAGGCCTTTTAATGTTTCAAAATCTGACATGCGGCCTTCAACCACCAGACGATCGCCGGCTTGAAGCACCTCCCGGGGTTCCGGTAACAAGATCGGCGCATCACCCCGCAGGATACCCAGAACGCGGCTTCCCAGGGCTTCACTCAGCAGGCTTTCTTTTAAGGTCTTTCCGATGAAAAACGATTCCGGCGGTATCCGCATGACCATCAACCGATCGTGCAGGTGATAGGTATCGATGGCTTCCTGGCCCGGGACATAGCGAAACTGATCAAATCCGGACATCTCGCCCATGGCTTCCAGCTTTTCGACCGGGCCGGCGACCAGCAGCCAATCGCCGCGCTGAAGGATATCATCCTGAAGTCGACTTCGCCGGATGATCTCGTTGCGCCGGATTGCAAGCACATCGGTTTCGAACCGCGCATGAAAATTTAAGATATTCAGAGTTTTACCAACATAGGCAGAATTCATCGGCAGGCACATTTCAGCAACCCGGATTTTATCCGAATACAGTTTTTCGAAATCGATGCCGCCTTCTTCAATGTCCAGCTGTCGCAGCTTCCCGAGTTCATCCATGGCATCCGTTCGGCCCTGGACCTTCAGCAGATCGCCCGCCTGGAGAATATCGTTGGGTCCGGGGCCAAGCAGTGTTGCCTGCTTGCGGCTGATACCGAGAACATTCAGGCCCAGAACCGATCCGATCCGGCTTTCGGCCAGCGTTTTGCCGATCAGCACTGAATTTTCCGGTACGCGAATCGTAAACATTTGCTCCTGGAGATCATAGGTGGGCACAAGATCACCATTTTTAAGCTTTGCGGTATCCCGGGCCACATCCCTTTCGGGCAGCATATGGCGACCGGCCAGAACCATGAAGGCAGTGCCGGCAGCCATGATTGCCAGACCTACCGGGGTAAAATCGAAAAAGGAGAATGTTTCCAGGCTGGCGTCCCGCAGGGCGTCGGTAACCAGGATATTCGGCGGTGTACCGATCTGGGTGGTCAAACCGCCCAACAGTGAGCCATAGGCAAGGGGCAATAGAAGACGCGACGGCGAACGACCGGTATGACGGGCAATATCCATGACAACGGGCAGCATGAGGGCCGCAACCGCGACATTGTTCATCACGGCCGACATGAGGCCGGCCGTTACCATGATCACGATAATCATGGTGGTTTCGGTATTTCCGGCCATTCGCAGGACAAATCGTCCGATAATGTTGGCAACGCCGGTGCGGGTCAGTCCCCCGCTGAGGATAAATACCGCCCATACCGTCACAACGGCCGGGTTGCTGAAACCGGAAAGTGCATCCACCGGGCTGACCAGACCTGCCAGGGCCACGCTGCCCATGGCCAGCAGGGCGGTGACCTCCATGGGGATCCACTCGGTAACGAGCAGTACAACCGAAACCGCCAGAATTGAAAAAACCAGGGCAATGTCAGGTGTCACAGATTGTCTCCTTTTTGTATCGTTATTCGGTAAAGGGGCGCCGGTCTTTTCTCGGAAGTAATATAGATGCTCAGATTGTCCGGACCAAAGCACGCAGCTTCGGTCTGCTTCAGACGCGGCTCGAGGATAGTTTTCGGTCGGGCTGCAAATGTAGCTGCCCAGCTGCCGGGTTCAGTTTTTCGAAAATAATAGGCATATTTATAGGTCTGTACCAAAGCCAGTTTGCCATCGGATGATATATCCATGGCCGTCGGCCGGGATCGAAAGCGGCCGAAAAGCGGGTCTTCGGTGATATCAGCAGCTGTGACCGGCGGGATTGTCTCAACGGTTGTCAAGCGCAGTGCAACCTGGGTCTGTGTCCGGGCCGCCAGATCCAGCGGCAGTTCATACAATACCGGCGGTCGATCGCGCTTGGTCAGCAGCAAAATCTTTCGATCGGTCGTATCCACCGCAACGGCCTCACAATCACGGGGACCATCTGCATAGGTGAACTGTATTTTCTGTTCCCAGTTCACACGGCTGGCGGCCGTCAATCGTCCGTTGCCGATCTGCGGCTCTTTGAGGATGTACAATATCACAAACGGCCTTTGGGCCTGATTATCCCCCACATCGGCGACCAGCAGATAGGCGCTATGCTGCAGTCGAAAGCTCGCCAGATCCTCCCAATCCTGGTTTTCAGCATCATCCAGATGCATTTGGCCCCGATCGGAACCGTCGGTTCCGACCGCATAAATTACCGGCTGATCCCCGCTGTCATTGACGATCCAGAGGAGATCAGGATTCACCCGGGAATAGGCCATGCCGCTGGCTTCATCGACGGCCTGATTTTGGATGATACCGGTCTTATGGATATATTGCTGCGCAACCGTGTCATTTGCCGGTCGCGTACCGGCGGTGCAACTGTGCCCGATCAAAACGCCCGCCACAACGATGGGTATAAAAATATAATTACACTTTTGAACGGATTTCATAGCAGGAGCTATTTGTGTGCGCAGTGATTCATAAATAAGGTCAGATTGTACAACGGAGAATAGCAATCAAGTTCCGTCTGTCAACAATCAGGCCAATAGAATGAAACTGGAAACCGGGAAAATGAATTCTATCTGTATTATTTTTTGTCTGAGCTACGAGCTATCAGCTATGAGCCCACGCCATAGGCGTGCCATGCCTGTCTTTTCCTATGAGCTATCAGCTATGAGCTCATACTACAGGTGCGCCATCCTGAATCATCGACCGAAAAGTCAGTCTACCCGCCCGTAAGTCATATAAATTTTTAAACCGCCGTGGAAGAATCTGCGAACTTTGAATTTAAACGGTATGGATCTGATCAGCTGTCGTCGCGGCACAACCAGGCAAAATTTCCAATGCCTGTAATCGGCTTGCAGCTTCTTGATGATTTGCGCAAACAGCCGGTCGCTTTCAACTGCCGAGGCTAACCTTCTTCCGTATGGCGGGTTCAGAACCAGCAGCCCCGGGGGCTGACCGGCAGACCGGGACCCAGGCTCGAAAAAATCCTTGTTTATCACAGTCACCACCGGTGTCAGATCAAACCGTGAAATACACTTGCCCAGCGCAACACAGGCCTCAGAATCAGCATCGGCGGCAATCACCCGGGCCCGGTAGTGAGACCCCGGCGGCGGTGCCGACTGTTGCCGGAGATAGTGCCAGCGCTCGGACTTGAAAGCCGGCCAGTGACTAAATGCAAATTCCCGGTACCACCCCGGTGGGATGCCCATCATTTGCATGGCGCCTTCCAGAGCGAATGTACCGGATCCACACATGGGATCGAGCAGTGTTTCCGAAGATTTATAGCGCGCCAGTATCAGGGCCGCCGCCGCGGCAGTTTCCCGCAGCGGGGCCCGGGCAGCATGCGACTTTAAGCCCCGGCGGTACAGGAGCGTGCCGCTGCTGTCCAGCGACACGGTAAACCGATCGTCCACACCGCGGATAAAAAGCTGCTGCACGGTCCCGCCGGCTGGCGGTGTCGGACGTCCAAAATGGCTGCGAATGCCATTGACGAACCGTTCGGCGATAGCGCCGGTGTGGTGCAGCCGGCAGTGGTGGGTGGTCGTCTGAATTTTCAATTCCGTATCGGGAAAAATAAAAAGCTCCCAGGGTAGTTTGACAATTTTATTTTGCAGCTGCGCAAAGCTCAAAGCTTTGAATGTCGCCACCCGCATCAGGATCCGGTTCGCCGTGCGCAATTGCAGATTGGCCTGCATGCAATCATCCAGCCGGCCTTTGAACAAGACCCCACCGGCGGTCGATTCCGGATTCCCGTACTTCGGTAATATAGACCGCAGTTCCTTTCGGCACAACCCCTCGAGCCCGGGGGAGGTAACCTCAAAATACTCCCGCAGCCGGCCGACAACATGGCGTTTTAATCGTTTCTGAAAAGGGTCTGTGGACATAGTCTATGAGTTGAGCTCGTTGAGCCCGCTGCACTCCGATAATTATACAGACAGACGTGTAGTCCCGCCGTCAGGCGGGATTGAGCCCGTAAAAAAATGGACACGGATGAACACAGATTAAAACAGATTAAAAAAGGATTGTAATAATTATGGTTTTATCTGTGTCCTTGATTATTATAATTCGATGGCGCTGAGCGTCACCTTAACTCCGAATTCCTATATCACCGCCCGCTGCGCTCGAGACGCAGAGAACGCAGAGTTTTTTTTCCTTGCCAAAATTAAAAAACTTTCTCTGCGTCCTCCGCGCCTCTGCGGTGAATAATATAAATACTTGAAAGGGCCAATATGCTGCCGTGTTGATTATTATTTTATGACCGTTCGTCGGCCGCCCGGGCACGCATCAGGGCCGGCGTGTTGGCATCGTATTCCTGCTTGAGCTGCAGCAGGATAATGGAGGCGATTACCAGAACACCGCCGGTAACCTGCAGCGGCGCCAGGGTCTCACCGATAAAGAGCCAGGACACAATTCCGGCGGTGATCGGTTCCAGGGTGGCGGTAATGCTGGCGCGGGTGGATCGGATCAGGTTGACGGCCTGCAGATAGAGCCCGAAGGGCACGAGCGTTCCCATGATGCCGATGTACAGGATCCAGCCCCACTCGATCATCCGGTACGGATGAAAAAATGCTTCCAGGGGCGGATGCAGGGTGTTCCAGACAATGGCTGCAAAAAACATGGCGTAGAACAGAACCGTCCGGGGATTATAGCGCCGCATGCCATACTCACCGTGGATGGAATACCAGGCAAAGGTGACGGCAGAGAAAAGACCGCTGATAATACCGGCCAGGTTGAGGCTGAGGATTTTAAGATTGTATCCGCCCACCACCAGGTAACACCCCAGGGTTGCACCTGCCAGGGCGACAATGGTTGCCGTTTTCAGCCGGTCCCGGGCAAAGACAACAGCATGCAGGGTGATAAAAAGGGGCGCCATGTATTGAAGCAGCGCCGCTGCCGCCACATGGATCTTGCTGACAGCAAAAAGATAGGTGAACTGAACCCCGGCCATGCCGAACGTGCCCAGGGTGGCAAAATAGAGGATATCCTTGCGATCGATCCGCAGCAGACGCGGATCTTTGATCAACAGCCAGATCAGCAGTCCGACAACTGTAATGCAGATGCGCAGCTGCACCAGCTGAAACGGAGAAACACCGCTGTTGAACAGAAACTTGGCCGCAGAACCGGATAGGCCCCAGAAAACAGCTGCGCCAACAGCATATAAATACCCCAGTCGCGGGTTGTGAGTTATGAGAGATGATTGCATATTGAGGTTATATTGGGCATATGCCAGATTTGGACTCATTTAAGTTAAAAAGAAAATATCCAAAATTTGCCTCGTGCCGATCAGATCAACAATATTCATCTGGCTTTGAATTAACAGTCCATCGACTCCTTGTAAATCGGTTTTTCTTGCCGTTTGACATTGTGCCGTTGATTCTGTACACACTTAACCAGAATCGATCAATGGAGACTAACTGCATGAAGAGGAGGTACTATGGCCGGTATCAACAAGGTAATTCTGATTGGAAGACTGGGACAGGATCCGGAAGTGCGTTACACACCGGACGGAACGGCGGTGGCAAACTTTTCAATTGCCACATCCGATGAATGGAAGGACAAGGCATCCGGTGAAAAAAGGGAACGCACGGAATGGCACCGAATCGTGGCCTGGCGCAAGCTGGGTGAAATCTGCGGCGAATACCTGTCCAAGGGACGCCAGGTATACATTGACGGTAAGATCCAAACCCGTGAGTGGCAGGATAAAGAAGGCAACCGGCGCTTTACGACCGAGATCGTGGCCAATGATGTCCAGTTTCTGGGATCCCGCAATGCGGGCGGAACCAGAGGCGGTTTTGACGAGCCGCCTGCTCCCACGGAAGCACCGCCATTTGGCGGCCCGGCCGACGACGACGATATACCGTTTTAGGGGTGAGACTTAGATTTGTGCTTTGAAATCAATCCAGCTGAAACTCAAAGTTTCTGGTAGTAAAAAATATATTAATATCGGGTGCATACAAAAAAAATGGGGCAGGATGATATTGATCATCACTGCCCCGAAATCTACGTAAAATTACATCAAGCGCAAGAAGAATTCAAACTTTTTTCTCTTCTTCAATTTTTTCCGGCTCTATCTTCTCCGGCCCCTTGGCGGCTTCCTCATCTTTGGTGGCGCCTCGAAAGTTTCTGATCGCTTTACCCATCCCCGCCCCAATCTCCGGAAGTTTGCCGGCACCGAATATAATTAAGATGATCACAAGAATTATTATCAGTTCCGGCATTCCGATTCCAAACATAACCGCCTCCTATTTGTCGGGTGTCTGTTGTTTCAGTTCCTGCAATAGCCGCAGGAAATCTTTAGATTTCATATAGCTGTCGATGGCGCTCTGATAGTCGATCCAGCTTTTCCACAAGTCCATCCAGGATTGGTTGCGCCAGTAACAATCCGGGTCCCCGGCGCCTTTGTGCCGCTCGATATAATCGATGTATTCCTCAGCGCAGCTTTCACACAACCGGTATGGAACGCGGATATTTTCCTGCGCCTGCGCTTCACGGTCCAGCTGTGTGCCGCATTTTTCACATTTGTACGCGCAATGCGTGCACTGGAACACCTTCTGGACGGCTTTAAGCTTGCGCTTTCTGATCAATGCCGCTTTGTGTTCCTTAGCCAGATTCAATTTATCATCGATTGAAATGACATCGGCCATGGTTTGTCTCGAACCAATCGATCGTTACCGTTCAGATACTTTCAAAATGCCACCACCGGAAGGCAACAAAGCTAAAAAAGCTATAGATTTCAAGTATCTAAAACATCAATCCAGATTGTCTTAATTCCGGACTATAGCATTGGACCATAGGACTGTCAATCGTTAGAAATGCCAATAATTTCCAAATCTAATCGCTTGCGGCCACAGGTCCGGCCACCTTTGAACAGAGTCTTTATAATAAGATAAATCCGGTTAGCCAATTTGTCAGTCCGATTCTTGCTTGTAAAGCGCCAGATCTCGTGTTAGCTTAACTGTTTTCAATGCTCTTTAGACCAGTTCGAAGCGCAACCTCAGAATTACGGGCGCAACTATTCATGTGCGCATGCATAACAGGAGCCGATAATGATTTTCGAACTCAAGGCCAAAGCGCTGCCGGTTCTCATCGGCAGTTTACCCCTGGCGGATCATAAACTGGCCAACAAACTGGTCCTGTCGATCACACCCGAAATTCCGCTGTGGGTCCAGCTTCCCGGCAACCCGCACGAACGCATGGTTCCCCAATTCATGCCGGGACTGCCGGGCGCCAGAATCACGGCCGAGAAGCAATATGTGGACACGGCCGATCCACTATTCGACGCGCAGCTGCTTGAGTTTTACGAAGAATATATGGCCGTGATCGGCGGAGAAGTAAATCTGGATCGCACGCGTTTTGTGCTGGACGCGAAAACCGCCGGCGGTTTTTTCACTCTGATCCGCTCCCTGGAGCAAATGAATGCACCGCCTGCAGCCATCAAAGGCCAGGTGACCGGCCCGTTTACCTTTTGCACCGGAATCCATGACCAGGACGGGCATGCCATTTTCTATAATGAGCAGCTTAAAGATGCCGCGGTCAAATTACTGGCTTTGAAAGCGCGCTGGCAGGTCGAACAGCTGGCCCGGTTCAAACGACCGGTGATGTTATTTATCGATGAACCGGCGCTGGCCGGTTACGGTACATCGGAGTTTATCAGCATTTCCCGGGAGGCCGTTGCGTCGGTCTTGAATGAAGTTGTCGAAGCCATCCACGCGGCCGGCGGTCTGGCCGGCGTACATGTCTGTGCTAATACCGATTGGAGTCTGGTGCTCGATTCAGCCGCGGATATCGTCAGCTTCGATGCCTACTCCTATTTTGACCGCTTTATCCTTTATCCGGATCTGATTAAAAAATTCATCGAAGCTGGAAAGTATCTGGCATGGGGAATCGTGCCCACGAGCAGTGTCGAGGAAATTGCCGCAGAAACGGCAGACTCGCTGGTATCACAATGGCAACAAAAAGCTCGGGCAATTGAGCACCTGGGAATCGAAAAATCCCAACTCCTGGCCCAAAGTCTGATAACCCCCAGTTGCGGCACCGGTTCGTTGACGCTTGAATATGCTGAAAAGGTCCTGGGACTGACCCGGGCGGTGGCGGATCGGATCAGATCGGACGTTTAGTCGGTCATATCATTTGGTCGGTTTTACCGGTTGGCTGGATTGGGCCGTGGTCTTTTGGCCCGTCGCCCGTTAGCCCGTGGCCCGTTTGCCCGTCGCCCGTTAGCCCGTGGCCCGTTGGCCCGCGGTCCGTTGGCCCGTGTAAAATGGGACACGGATAAACACAGATTTCCACCGATAAATTGATGTTTAAATTTCAGCGAGGTCGGATGCCATTAAAAAAATGAATCCTGAATGCTGGGTACTTCAGAGGTCGGGTACTTGATTGTCTTGACATTGGGTACTAGATGATACGCCTGTGACGTGAGCTCATAGCTGATAGCTCGTAGCTCAGACAATAATTAAAACAGATAGTATACCTCTCCCTAATTTCAAGTTTCAAGTTTCCCGTTTCAAACAAAATGGCATTTAGCGGAAACTTGAAACGGCAAATTATTTGTTAATTCGTGACAACTTGCCGCGCCATAGCTTCAGCGACGGCGGGTTCGTGTAAACTTGTCCGCCGTGGCTTTAGCGAAGGTGGATTCGTGGCTATTTTGAAATATCGAGGATAATCTGAGGATAATCTATGGATGCCAATAACACTTTGAGTCAATTTAGCGGGGCAACCCGTTATGTTCTCGACGATGAACTGGCCAGCATCGTCAATATTTCCATGGCCCTGGAAATGCCGTTGCTGCTCAAGGGAGAACCGGGAACGGGCAAGACGATGCTGGCACACGCCATAGCCGAGAGCTTGAACATGCCGCTGATCGTCCTGAACGTCAAATCGAGCATGAAGCTGGTGGAAGCACTGTATCAATATGATACCCTTACACGGCTCAATGACAGTCGGTTTGGAGATTCGAGCCGGGACGTGAGCAATATCGAAGACTATATTCGGATGGGCAAAATCGGGCAGGCCTTTACTGCATCGGCACGCACGGTACTGCTGATTGACGAGATCGACAAGGCCGACACCGATTTTCAGGACGACATGCTGGATGTGCTGGACCAGATGGAGTTCGATATCATTGAAGTCGACAAAACCGTGGGTGCGGTACATCGCCCGGTCATCATCATTACTTCCAACGCCAAAAAAGACCTGTCGGATCCATTCCTGGGCCGCTGTAATTTTCACCACATTGCGTTCCCGGACCCCAAGATGATGCGAAAAATTATCCGGGTGCATTTCCAGGATATCGACAGCGATCTGCTGGACAATTCCGTCAGAGCTTTTTACCGCATGCGGGAACTGGATGGTATCGAGAAAAAACCCGCCACCCGTGAACTGATCAACTGGGTGCGTGCCCTGCAGGCCGACCCGGATTTTAAACCCCGCAAGCTGGTCAAAGGCGATGTGCCGTTTTTGGGCGTGCTGTTTAAAAAAAGCCAGGACTATCATCGGGCGCAGGGGTATACAGAGCGGCGCCGCCTTTAGTGTCCATCCCTAAACAGCATCTTCTTGTCCGGCGAAGCCCGAAGGGCGAAGACGGAATGGCCCAGGGCGGCGTTCTCGCCTCTTTGCAATCCTCGAGGTAGCAAATTACTAATAAAGGGTGTTGTCTTCAGGTAATAATGGTTACTTTTTCGTATTGTTGGGCGTGTATCGGTCGCTAATTTCCCCTCCCCTTGCGGGAGGGGATTAAGGGGAGGGGTTGAAAACAGCTGCAATCCTTTTTCATTCAAATTCACCCGGCCCTTTCCCTTTCAGGCAGTGGCATGTTCCAGAGCTTTATGCAATTTTATCTAGATCTGTATTTATGCAAATTTATATTTGGTTCAGATCATGTTTGTTGATTTTTTCTACAAGCTGAAAGACGTCGGGGTGCCGGTCAGCCCGACGGCATTTTTGACCCTTCACAGGGCACTGCGGACCGGTCTGGTAGCCACACTGAACGAATTCTACACTGCTTCGCGGGCCATCCTGGTCAAAAGTGAACGTTATTTCGATATGTTCGACCAGGTGTTTGCCTATCACTTCAAAGGAGTTGAGCTGCCGGACTATGACGGCCTCGAACTGGACGAAATTGCGCGCGCACTTCTGGCGCAATGGCTGAAAAATCCCCGCGAAGTTGCCAATGCGCTGGGTATCGACGAATCGGAGCTAAGCAAACTGACTCCGGAAGAGCTGATCGAATACTTCAAGGAACGCCTGAAAGAGCAGGAAGGCGAACACCACGGCGGCAGCAAATGGATCGGCACGGGGTGAACTTCACCGGTGGGTCATTCCGGTTACCATCCCGGCGGGATGCGCGTGGGCGGCATCTCGCACAACAAATCCGCTGTGAAAGTCGCCATGGACCGGCGTTACAAGGATTATTCAATGCACGGCCCGTTGACCCAGGCCATGGTCGGCGAAGCCCTCAAGCGCTTGCGCAACATGGTGCCATTTGGTCCCAGGGACGAAGTAAATATAGATGCCACCATCTACCAGACCATGAAAAATGGCGGTGAAATCGAAATTGTCTTTGACCGCAGCCTGCGGGACCGTCTCAAGGTGATCCTAGCCATCGACAACGGGGGCTATTCAATGGACCCATACATTCGAGTGGTTCAGACGCTGTTCGATTACGCCCGTTCGCAGTTCAAAGACATCCAGACATACTACTTCCACAACACCATCTATAGCAATCTGTGGACCGATCCGGCCCGCTGGAAACAACCCAGGCGGCTTGAAGAATTTACCCGCTTCGATCCTGAAACCCGGGTTTTCATCATTGGCGACGCGAGCATGGCCCCTTACGAATTATGGGCTACCGATGGTTCCATCCACCTGGAAGAACGCAGCGGCACTCCGAGCATTGAATGCTTGAAATTCTTTGCCAAAACGTTTCCCCACTCGGTCTGGCTCAACCCGATCCAATCGAAAATGTGGGCCTACACCCAGACCATCAATGCCATTCGCCGCATTTTCCCAATGTTTGAATTATCCATCGATGGCCTGGAAAAAGCGGTCGCCCACCAGATGGCCCGCTAACTTTCGGACGGAGAGACTGAAGATGTCAGATACCCTTGCTACCATTGCAACGTTCAACAGTGACCATGAAGCCGAACTGGCCCGCGGGATTTTGCAGTCTGAAGGCATTGAAGCCTTTGTCTTCAAGGATGATTGCGGCGGCATGCTTCCGCAAATGCAGATCATCAGAGGTGTACACCTGAAAGTGAATAGGCAGGATGAAAAACGCGCGAGGGAAATTCTCGATTCAGATTAAAAATGGCCGACATCATACTAAAAAATGCGAATACCATCACCCTCGACGATTCGATCCCGCAAGCCGACACCCTGGCAATAAAACAGGGGCGCATTGCATATGTAGGCCATAGTAAAGGATCAACTCAGTACCAGACTCCCCACACTGAAGTAATCGACCTGCAGGGTCAAACGCTTATCCCCGGTTTCAATGACAATCACCTGCATGCGGTCTCCACTGGTGATTACTTCTCCAGGCCCATTTTATCGGGACTCAATGAAGACCAAATCATTGAAAGATTGAAAGAAGCCGAAAAAGATCTGCTTCCCGGTGAAACACTCCAGGGTTTCGGATGGGATTATCCCGCTTGCCCCAACCCCCGCCGCAAATTGCTGGACCGTCATTTTCCCAACCGCTCGGTCATATTGTTTCAATACTCCGGGCATTCGGCCTGGCTGAACTCATTTCACCTGAAAAAACTAAAAGTGACATCCCGCACGCCCGATCCGCCGGGGGGGAAAATCGAAAGAGACCGCCACGGTGAGCCGACCGGTATCCTCAAGGAACGGGCGGTTTATCCGATTCATTATCGCCGTTTGATCGAAATGAACTTTAAAAAGAGACTGCGCGCGCGCCTGTTCCACAGGGCAATGACCCTGTTCAGCGAAAACGGGATCACCTCGATTCAGGACAACACCTGGATGCCTCTTACCGTAAGCCATTACAAACGGCTGCACCGAAAGGGAAAACTGGCCACACGGGTTTCCTGCTGGTCATACGGCAAACTCAAATGGGCCCGATTCTGGCTGGAGCATCTGCGCTTTGATCCCCTGTGGGTGCGCAAAGGGCCGCGCAAATTTTTTATCGACGGCACATTTTCCACCCGCACGGCCGTGTTGACCGAACCTTACCAGGGTGAACCGAACAATTACGGCCTGCCTTCCATTTCTCCGCAGCGGCTTGCCCGGGTTATCCAGACGGCTATCCGGCAAAGGCGTCAATTGGCCTTACATGCCATCGGAGATGGCGCTATCCGGGATTTCCTGGACACGCTCGAACAGTTTGGAAAGGATAAACAACGTGTCCGGACGCTGCGTTTCAGGCTGGAACACGCCCAGTTGATCGCCGCCGATGACTTGAAGCGTCTGGCCGACTGGGGCATATTGCTGGCGGTACAGCCCTCGGCCCTGATCGATCTGAAAAAAGACCAGGGTCTTCTGGGAAAAGAAAGGGCGGGGCGGGCCTATCCCTACAATTCCATTCTCAAGGCCGGCATATCTTTATCCTTTGGATCCGACGTTCCGGGCGAATCCAAATTCAAACCGCTGGAACTGATGCATCTGGCCGTTAATCGGGACACCGGTGAAAATGTGACCCCCTTTGAGGCCCTGTGCGCTTATACCAGAGGATCTGCCTATGCTGAATTCATGGAATCCGAAAAAGGAACCCTGACCCCCGGAAAACTGGCTGATTGCGTGGTGTTGAACGAAGATCCGATCCGCTGTTCTCCGGATAAAATCAAAGACATTCGGGTGACAATGACCATCACCGGCGGAAGAATTGTTTATATAAATGTATAGGCTTTTTATTTGACAAATACCATCTTCATTCGTAATTGAAACAAGGGTCAATTTTTGCACCGCCACAGCAAGTACCGGCCCGTTCTGCCTGTGGACGGCGTGCTCGGCATCCCGATGCACAGGGTGCGCCGACATCCTATACGACTCCCGGGAGATACAGATGGCCAAAATAAAGAAAAGAAGGCTCAAATGGAACGCATCCAGTTCCCACCAGGTCGTCGGATACAGACTTTACTGGATTGAGGGCAAGGGCGTCAGCTACAGCTCTGCGCATGTCGACCTGGGCAACATCACCGATATTACATTGCCCGACGATGTTCCCGCTTTGATGCCTTGCCGGGGTCCGGTTGAGTTTGGCATTACGGCCATCGATGAACTCGGTAACGAATCCAATATGGTGGTCATATCGGCACCCTATCAATTCAGTGTGCCGGAACCGCCTTCCGGTTTAAAAATAGAAACCTTGCCGGATTATTTTGTTACCGGCGATGCTGAAGTCAATACCGATACGCCGGCATTGACCAGGATTGTAACACCTGATTTTCCGGTTCGACGCTCCAAGCCGGTTTCAAAATCATTGAAAGCTGTGAATGGCAATGGCAAAACCGTTTAAAACCAAAATCTCATGGAAATCATCGCGTTCCCGACAGGTCGTCGGGTATAAACTCTACTGGACAAGGGGTGAAACGCTCAATTACAGGTCCAAATGTGCAAATCTCGGCGATGTAAAGCAAATCATACTGCCCGATGCCCTGGCAGCATTCAATCTGCATCGTGGCCGGCTGAAATTCGGACTGACCGCCGTCAACAAAGATGGAAACGAATCTGACATACTCACGATCGGTTCGCTGAGCCTGTTTGAGACGCCTTCGCATAAGCAGCGGCGGACACGTCCGCCTTTGAACAGGGCCCCCACAGTGTTAAAACTGCGCGGGACAAATCGGCTGTTGTCCGGGCTGCGGCAGACAGGTTCGCCGCAGCAGGGAACCGGGCCCGGGTTCGAAGCGGCACCGCTTGCCTGCTTTTCCGATCCGGTAAAACAGCGTCTGTTCGTGCAGCTGAATTTCGATCAAACCCGGGTCAGCCAATTAGACAGGGTATCCGGACTCGAGCCGCTGCTGGCACATGAAAGCAGTGTCAGCCGGAAAACGATCCAGGAAGCCAGAAATACCTTATTAAAGTTAAGTGAGCAGTTGGATGAGGTATTTCCCGAAGATTAAGTGCAAGTACCAGGGTGATGTCCTTTGGGCTTTAGCATAGTTGAAACCGGACTTATCGCGATTGCGCTCGGGTGCGATGCCTTTGCAGTAGGATTGGGGATCGGTATACGCTGTAGTGCACCGCGTCAGATTTTCCGCCTGTCATTCCACTTCGGATTATTTCAGTTTATGATGCCCCTGGTAGGATGGCTGCTGGGCCGGCAGATCCTGTCCTGGTCTGTAACCTGGGGACCCTGGATTGCCTTTGTACTGCTGTTTGCCATCGGGGTTAAAATGGTCCGAAACGGCATACATCCCGAAAAAGGGGATACCGACTGTCCGGATCCCACTAAAGGATTCAGCCTGGTAATGCTTTCGGTGGCCACCAGCATCGATGCCCTGGGCGTCGGATTCAGCCTGGGTGTCGTTGCAAACAATCTATTCGGTGCCTCCGTGGGCATCGGATTAACTGCGGCTGCCATGACCTGGCTGGCCATGAAACTGGGTAACCGGCTTTCGGAAAAATTTGCCCAAAAGATGGAAATAGTCGGCGGCCTGGTCCTGATTGGCATCGCTTTTAAACTGCTGCTGGCCTGATTGATGCGCGAACAAACGCCGCCAATGTAATAGCGCCATCTTATCAGTTTTCTTGCAAGTTTCAGGTATTGTACCACCCAATGCAGGAGGTGCCCGATTGAGTTCGGCCGAACGACTTAAACATCTGCTGACAGGCCCGGAAATACTGGTGACTCCGGGATGTTATGACGCCTTTTCAGCCCGGCTGATCGAACAGGCCGGTTTTCAAGCCGCTTTTATGAGTGGATTTGCGGTCGCAGCCGCCCGTCTGGGCATGCCGGATACCGGTCTGATATCCTATGCCGAAATGGTGGACCAGGGGCAAAATATCTGCAATGCCGTATCCATCCCGATTTGCGGTGACGGCGACACCGGCTATGGTAACGCACTAAACGTGAAGCGCACGGTGCGCGGCTATGCCAGGGCCGGCCTGGCCTGTATTATGATCGAAGACCAGGTGGCCCCCAAACGTTGCGGTCATACACGGGGGAAAAAAACAGTCGGGCGCCGGGAAGCATTTGCCCGTCTGCAGGCCGCCATCGACGCCCGCGACGAAGGCGCAGATATCCTCGTGATGGCACGAACCGATGCCAACGCCACCGAGGGGCTGGCGGAAGCAATCTACAGAGCAAAGACATTTTATGAAATGGGAGCAGACATTACTTTTATGGAAGCACCGCTCAACGAAGATGAAATGCGGGCGTATTGTGAACAGGTTCCGGGCCCGAAGATGGCCAATATGCTCGAACAGGGGCAAACCCCGCTCCTGAAACCCGAAATGCTGCAGGCTACCGGATACCGGATCGTTGCCTACCCCCTGACCCTGATGCTTGCAGGCCTTAAGGCCATGGAAAATGCGCTCGGATTCCTGAAAGAGGGGCGCACGCCAGCACGGCTGTCAAACTTCAGCCACCTGCGAAATGTCGTCGGCTTTCCTGATTACTACGCAGCTGAAAAAAAATATACCACCACCGCTGTTTGACTTTACCCCGGAAAAGAAAGGATTTGGCCTGATGGATGGAAGAATCCGATCAGATTTAAAACCCGGCATCGAAGTTGACATCGTGCTGAAAAAAGACCAGCGCAGCGGAAAATTGACACGGGGCGTGATCAGGGATGTCCTGACCAGATCAAGCAGTCACCCCCACGGCATCAAGGTTCGGTTGGTCGGCGGGCAGGTGGGAAGGGTAAAAAATATCCCCGCCTGAACCGGTTTTGCCCTGGCAGTACTATTGCCCTTCGACGCCTTCAGGATTGACTTTTACAGCATGAAATCTATATTTAAAATCAATCCGGATAAGGACCTGGTTTGAACTCAATAAATACTTAGAAGTGATTTACGTAAGATGGTCATCTATCCAATCATCGACGCCGGCTTCCAAGGCCGCCAATTCATCTGCATTGATTCCGGCAGGATCAAATGAATGCCGGTCGTGAAGACTCAACAGGTCTTTCAGGCCATCGAACAAGCCCGTTTGAGGGTGCATTTTATGTAGCTTGGCAAGCCACCGGGCCCGTGTTTCGGATGGGTGGCGGATAAAGCCCAGTTTCTTCAATGCGATTTCGATTCGATCAAATCCTGAATCCGTCGCGGGTCGATTCTGGTTTGAATCGATCCGGGGCGATCTGCCGGCCGGCAACCGCTGCCGGTTTTGTTTACGAATCAGGCGTCCTGCCCACAAAAGAGCAACCGGCATTATAATCCACCACCATTGTGAAAGATTGACGCCCTCCCTGAAAGATTGCAGCCACCTTTTAAACCGCAACCAACCATATGACAGGATATCGACCGCTATCTGCCAGACCGGGGCCCGGGCGTCCTCGATCTCGCGCCATGCCGAAGGGGTCGTATCCAGATTGATCCAGCTGCCATCTATAAAGACCAGTGTCCAGGCATGGGCGTGCCGATCCCGCACGATGAACCGGTTTTCCATTCCACTGAATTCATAAACCGAATATCCGCGTGCATAGCGGGTCGGTATCCCGGCTGCCCGCAGGAGAAGAACGGTTGCGGAGGCAAAATATTCACAATGTCCCGATCTTGTCTGCAGTAGAAAAGAAGTCAGCGGGTCAACCCCACGGGGCCCGGGCCTGGAATCCAGTGAATAGGTAAAATTGGTTTCGAAAAAGCTTGCCAGGCGGGTGAGTGCCCCCCGGGGGCTTTTCCCCGCGAGTCCCAGTTGGGCGTTCAGGCGATCGATTACCGGTCGGTGGCGATCGGGCACATGCCGATCCATGGCCGAAGGCGGGCTGATGGTTTCATGACCGGCAGCATAGTAAATCCGGTAGGATACCACTTCGGGTCCGCCTTCAACTTTGACACTACCGAACCGATTTCTCTCCAGGCTCACAACCGGCAGGTTATCAACTTGAAAAGCACCCGCCGGCAGTTTCAATACGCCGCGCCCCCGGTGGTGATAGGATATCACCTCGAGTTTTTTATGTTTCGGCTGAGCGGCTGCAAAACGCCAGGTGGCCGGGTTTGCATCCGGTTGGAGCGGGACAAAGGCGGCAGCCGAGGCAAACCAGCTGCCGTAACTGTACGCATCGTAGACGGCTTCTCGTAAAAGCAACCCTCGCAAAGAATGCGAATCTGTTTTAACTCTGAACAGGATGCGGCCGGATGGTTTGAGCGAACCGATGTCACCGATGGCGGTTCGGGTCCGATCGGGGTTCAGGTCCTGCCGGTTGGCGTCGCTGAGCCATTCCAGCCCTTTTTCTTCAAGCACGGCATGCAGCGCGTGCAATCCGCCGTGACCCGCAAGGCCGGCTACCCCGGCCACAGTAAACAGGCAAAGCCAGACCGCCGTGGAATAGCGCCTGGGACGCATGTACCAGAGGGCCGCGGCAATAAGTCCGATAAGGCCGATGTAGAACATGCCGCCACCGACATTGGCGGCCGCGGCTGATAGAAGACAGACACCAAAATATGGATAGGAAGGATGAAACAGGGTGGCCTTGCGATTATTATTTTTTTCACCGGACAGGCTGCGAAAAAGGAACAGGGCCCGGTAATCGATGCCCTCGCTGGTTGAATACGCCTGGCCCACGAGCAGGGGAAAGAAAACAAGCGGCAACCAGCGCAGCAGCACATACAGAAAGTAAGCATCGGCGTCCGACATGGCGACGCTGACCAGCAGAACCAGCAACAGAATGGTTGCCAGCAGGGTCAACTGGCGGAAATCTTTGGCCCTTAAATTCCAGCGCCAGCGTACCCGGTGAGAGCACTCGTAGATGCAGGCCAGCCCAACAGCGAAAATCCACAGGTCGGTCTGCCACCCCCAGAATATGAGTGCCGCACCGATAAGAAGCGGTGGCGTCTTCATATCCGCATCAATCCTGCTTGAATTTTTCCCGTTTCAAGCCACTGCAGGCCGGCTGCTTGATCGTCATCGAACGTTGAAGCAGGATCTGAGAAATCCGGCGATTTGTCCGTGACAATAAGTACCCGACCGGGAAGGCCCATCCCCTTTAAGTGGTCGATCAGCCTGCGCCGTTGTTCATCCCAGCGCAAAAATATGCCGATCCATCCGCTGAGCATCGAAGCCCTATCAATTACCAGAGAGGTCAGGCAATCAAATGATTTTTCGCGGCAGGCACGCACTGCCGAAAGGATTTCCAACATCCGGTCCGTGTGGGCCAGGCCTCTACCGGCTGTGAAACAATGCGCTTCGGTCCCGACGAACATCAGATCCAGAAGCGACTCCTGTGTCCGCACTTCACAGGCAAGCGAAGCCGCAACCGACACGGCCGCTTCCAGTACATCACTGTGGTCGTAAGCGGTGTAAGTGTCCAGAATCAAGGCGTGCCGGACGAAGTATTCGTCCTGATATTCTTTTACAACCGGGCGGCCGGTTCGGGCCCAGCTCTTCCAGTGTATTTTACGAATCGGGTCACCCTGGCGGTAGTCCTACAGGGATATAAATTCTTCCGAATCCCCCACCGACGAAGCCAGGGCGACGCCTCCGGACTGATATTGTCTGGTTCCGGCCAGTGTGATCGGTGGCACGTCATAGCGCTCGGGTAAAACCGGCAAAGATTGACGGTGCGGTATGGTCCGGCAGGTGTTGTAAAGACCGAACGGATCAGGTCTGGCCAGGGTAACGCCCGTAAACTGCAGGGTGCCCCTGCGGCGTGGCGTACATTGAATGACCACCTCGGTTTTAGTGCGGGATGGGAGTGGCGGCAGCGCAATTGCTTCAGATTCAACCATCTTCTTGCGCGATAGCAGCCAGAGCCATCGATAATAGCCCAGCGTTTTGTCGAACAGATTGCGCTTTTCTTCCCCGGGTTCGGAGGTTGACATGAATTCCTGCAGACCCGGATACGGATTATCGATATCTTCAAATAGTGTCAGCCCGACCTGAACCCGATCAGTAGGATTATGGATTAAAATTCGATAGGCTAGTTCGGCACCGGCGGTACTGAAGCGGGGCAGGATCCGCGTGATCGTGCAACGATTGCGAAAAAATCGACCGGCAGCCATCGCAATCAACAGCGTGCTGAACAAAAGGGCAAAGATTTGATAGGCCAGCGTTCCTCTGGTATCCACCCCGACAACGGCCGATACCAGCAGACCGAGTAAGACCAGTCGCCCGCCGCCGGTGAATCTTCTGCCATACCAGCGCTGTATCAGATAGGCGCGATAAAAAATGGGGTATCCAAAAGGTTTCATAGATCCAAATCGTGTGTACCAAGCAATTATAGGCCCGTTGTATCATTAAGTGGGTACCGGGATCGCCTTGAGTATCTCCGTCACAACATCTTTGGCGCTTCGGCCTGCAAAGTGCGCCTGGGGATCCATGACAATCCGGTGCGCAACCACTGCAACGGCAATCTCTTGGATATGATCGGGGGTTACAAACGCATATCCGTCAAAAAGGGCCAGGGCCTGGGAAACTTTCATCAGGGCCAGTGAGGCCCGCGGACTTGCGCCCAGCAGCACCCCGGCCGAAGTCCGGGTGGCGCCCACAATTTCCACGATATAATGCATCAGCGCCCGGCTGATCCGCACACAACCCGCCCTGTTTTTGAGATCGAGCACATCGGATATGGAAATACAGGGTTCGATGGCATCGATCGGATGACCCTGGATCTGTTGGGCAAGAACCGCAACTTCCTCTTCGGGCGCAACATATCCGAGGTTGAACTGAAGCGCAAAGCGATCCATCTGGGCCTCCGGCAGCGGGTAGGTACCGCGCGACTCTACCGGATTCTGGGTGGCAATGACAAAGAAAAGATCCTCCAGTAGCCTCAGATCACCGTCGATGCTGACCTGGGATTCGGCCATGGCTTCCAGCAGCGCCGATTGGGTACGGGGCGAAGCGCGGTTGATCTCGTCGGCCAGAACGATGTTGGCAAAAATCGGTCCGGCATGAAAATGGAACGCCCGGGTATTCGGATCGAAAACGGAAATTCCCAGAATGTCGGAAGGCAAAAGATCCGGTGTGAATTGAATCCGTTTGAAGTTGGCATCCACAGAAAGCGCCAGCGCCTTGGCCAGAGTGGTTTTGCCGGTTCCCGGAACGTCCTCCAGAAGAACATGACCGCCGCTGACAAATGCGGCCAACAGCATACGGATAGCGCCCGACTGACCTCTAAGCACTTTTTGAATATTGGCCGCCACATTCTGAAAAGCGGTATTCGCTGTGATCTCGATGGCCGATGAACCGGGGTCTTTCATGCTTATCCTGCCTTGTTGGGTACATTGTTATAAACTGTTATACTTTATCACAAATTCGGCGCAATCCAAATATGTATTTACAAAGTTATATATTGTATTTCTTTAACTTCTGCACCTACCCAATCGCTGCCTCCCATAAGCGACACCATTGTGGTCGCATGAACGGTCGAAGCAAAAACTAATGGAAAAATTCCCGGGGATAAGCTATGAATGCGGTCTTTGTTGCTGAGATGACAGGAAATGAAAGCCCGATGGAAAATATGACGCTCTATATGGCCCCCCTGAAGGGATTTACCGATTATCTGTTCCGCAATACCTTTGCAGATTATTTTGGCGGGTTTGATCTGGCAGTGGCCCCGTTTATTTCCACCAGGACAGACAGCAAGATCAAAAGAAAGTATGTTAAAGACGTCTGGCCTGAAAGAAACACGCGCCTGCCGGTTATTCCGCAAATTCTGAGCAAATCAGCCCGGGACTTTACGGTTCTGGCCAACTACCTGTTCGAACTGGGGTATGAGACCGTAAACTGGAACCTGGGTTGTCCTTATCCCATGGTCGCCAACAAAAAAAGGGGCTCCGGAATGCTGCCCCATACGGATAGGATCCACCATTTTCTGGACCATGTGATCCCGCGGATCAATGGCTCCCTGTCCATAAAAATCAGGCTGGGCTGGGAGACTGCCGACGATAGTTTCAGATTGGTGCCGATCCTTAACCAGTACCCTCTGACGGAACTGATTATTCACCCCCGGACCGGATTGCAGCGCTATGATGGTGAGACTGATCTGGATGCTTTCGCGCAGTGCCTTGCATTATCAACGCATCCGGTGGTTTACAACGGCGATATCCGGACAGCTGAAATTTTTAATCAATTATCCTTGCGGTTTCAGGATGTGAGCCGTTGGATGATCGGCCGCTGGTGTCTGGCCGATCCCTTTCTGCCGCACAATATCAAAACCGGTAAAGACGATATCCGGGACAAAATCGAAAGGATGAAACGATTCCATGCCGCATTGCATGAACAGTACTGCACCGTACTGGACGGTCCCGGTCATGTGCTGAACAAAATGAAAGGGCTCTGGAAATTTTTTAGCTTACCGTTTTCAGATTGTAATAAGGCTCTGAAAAAAATAAAAAAAGCGACTCGGCCAGATCAATATCTGCATCTGGTGAATCGTTTTTTTGATACCCAGGCAAAATTACGTTGAGCACCGGACGGTAATTTTTAGTAAGTCCGGCACCCGGACATCGCCTGAAATCATTTTGTCCACCTGCTGAAAAGATTTCAGGCCATGTTTGGGCCGGCCCTGCCACCCATCGGATATGGCTATTCAGGCAATCAGCAGATCCGGCTGGCCCTTCCGGCGTCGAATCACCTTGATACTGCTGCCCGTCTTCTCGATTGGACGCTTCCCGTCCCTTTTGAGATCAGCCTCTGCGACCAGTAAACGCAATTGATCTTCGATTTTCCTCTTTTTCTCTTCTTCCATCGCTTGTTTTTCCTCAATGATATTGAATATGGAAACCTGGCAGGCCGAGGCATGTTCGTACAAACGCCAGATTGCCTCGGAAGCACATTCAACAGCCCGTCTTATCGGTTGACTCAGGCCTTCGGGGATGCGTTTTGAATATATTCTATCGAAACGGGATGATAATTCAATTGGAAATTATTCGTATTTTCAACTAGGAAATTCATCCTAGATAAAATCATGCACTTAGCGGCCTTATTGAGTCACCAGAGCAAAATAGCAATTGTCATAAATGTGTTCGGTTTAGATAGAACGCACGCCAGTTGAAAAACAAGCCGGAACAATTACGGAAAAAGTTCGGAGTTCGGAGTGCGGAGTGCGGAGCCCGCCCTGGTGCTCAGGCGAAAAACGGGGTATTTATGTCAAGGTTATTTTCATTGCTCATATAATTAGAGATCCGATCTGTACCCAGTTCTGGGCCAGGGTTGTGGAAGCGCTTGGGCGCTGTCAAATATTGGAAACTTGAAACTGGAAATTTGAAATTAGGGAAAAGAATCCTATCTTATTTTGATTTTTCTTTGAGCTACGGTCGATCAGATGAAGGCCATCGGGATGGTTTGCCCGTTCTAAGGACAGTTTTTTCTTATGAAAAAAACTTTTAGAGCGTTTGGATAATCAGATGTTATCGACAATCCACACAAGACTAAAAAAACTAGCAATATCGGTAAGTTGTTCTGACAAACGCTCTATATGAAACAATTTGTTACAACCTGTTACAGCCCTGCAAAGCATTTCGCTATAAAAACGCTTACATTCTAGTCCAACTGCCCGGGTAAAAAAGAAATCTCCCCGAGTGCTCAATTAACTGCAAACCGCAATTGCCGAGAAAGGGATTACAATGAAAAAAAAGACATTACTCATTACACTGGTTATCAGTCTCCTTACAACGCTGTCATTATTTTCCGGGTGCCGCCACCATTCCCGCTCACACAAAGCCGAGTTCATGGTGGACTACGTCACCGAATCACTGGATTTGAATGCAGACCAGGCGGCCCAACTGAACCAGATCAAAGATGAAATAATGGAAAATGCGCAAAAAATACACGCCAATCGGGAGACAATGTTCAACGAAGCGGTCACTCAGCTGCGCAGCGAAGCGATCGATCCGGATCGCGTAAAGGCGCTCATCGCCGAGCATAGAGTCCAAATGGATGAACTAATCGATTTCGCCGTGCCCCGTCTGGTCGAATTTCATGGGACGCTGACACCTGAACAACGTGAAAAACTGGTTGCCAAGCTGGAAAAATTCAAAGACCGGCATCACCGAAATTGGGAATGAGCCAGAGTCGCGCAAACAACCGATGAACCTTCAGCAGGGAATGACGGTGCGATCGCAATTCAGGGCCGGCTTTTCGGCCGGCCCTGACCGCTGCACTGAAAAGGGAGTGTTAGAGCGTTTGTCAGAATATACCGTATCAAATCTGCCCCATTTGTAATGACATGCCCATCATGACATTGATCGATAATCCTGCACAGTGGGAGTGCCGATGCCTTACAGATGACGGCAGGGTTTGGTGTCAAGCAAGGCATCGGGATTTCTGGATGTGTCGAGATTTATGGCGGGTTGAAATATGGCGTGTAATCTTAGACCGTTCGATCAGGCAATCTGCAAATCCGGACTGCCTTTACGACGACGAATCACTCTGACACCACCGAACATCTTTCTGGCCGGCCGCGCTTCGCGCTCGGTGCGGTTGGCCTGTTCAAACAATAAACGCAGTTTTTCCTCAATCTTCTCTCTTTTTTTTGCTTCCATTTAAACCTTTTTCCTTCATTAAAATTATTTGATCAATACCCGGTACCCTGTCAATTTCATCGACCTTCAGATTCAGCACCACCATCGGTGCTAAAGCATGCACATTTTTCCGCAAATAACGGATAATGCAAAATTTACGTCAATGAGCCTTGGCAAGAAAGGAACAGTAAGTGGTGAACATCGCCAGATAGGAGGGGATGATCAAATTCCTAACTACAACAGGTGGGTCATGCGTGGGAGCAAGATATAACAATTAATCTGAATTGGCAAGCCTCAAAATCCATCAAATCTGAATTTGGACGCCAGGGCCATCCGCGCCAATGGTAACCGGATTGACAACCTGAGGCACCATCTTAGTTTAAAGCATGGTTTTATAAATTCGGTGACGTATTTTGGTCAATGATTGCTAAACCACAGAGGACACGGAGAGCACAGAGAAAAGCGTAAAATTGATTGCTCTGTGAACTCTGTGTTCTCTGTGGTAAATAACACCGTCACCATATTTACGAATGTGTGTACTTAGGCACAAGACCGGCTGATCAACCGGATGCCTGATCGCATGAATCGGAACTTCCGGCAGGGGTACGGCACACGCCATTCGTCCCGGGTGCAGAACCCGAAGCGGTCAAAAACGATTCAATGAGCCTTGCCATAACCGCCAGTAAATAAAAATTTGTATGGTCTATTTGATTATTTTGGCAATTATCGGCCTGCTCGGTCCTCATTTCTGGGCCAAACGTATATTGGACAAATACAATCGGAAAGAATATTTCTCGGGCAACGGAATCGAATTATCCGAACTGGTTCTGGCCCGTTTGGACCTGCACGATGTCCGGGTGATGATAACCGACACGGCCGACCATTACGATCCGCAAAGCAAGACGATCCGTCTGACACAGGCAAGATGCGGCCGCAGGTCTCTCACGGCGGTCGTGGTCGCCGCCCATGAAATCGGACATGCCATACAGGATCATGCCGGTTACCCGCCGCTCCAGACACGTACCAGATTGATCGGCACAGCCGTAAAGATCGAACGTGTCGGGGCCGCAATCATGGTGGGCGTCCCGTTGTTTGCCATTATAACACGCGTGCCATCGGCAGGCTTGCTCATGTTTTTAGGCGGGCTGGCAACGCTTTGCACCCCCGTGTTGATCCACCTGCTGACGCTTCCCTGCGAACTGGACGCCAGCTTTAAACGCGCCCTTCCGCTCCTGTCCTCCGGTGCATATATCCCCCGCGAAGATATTCCCGCTGCCAGAAGAATTCTGCTCGCATGTGCACTGACCTATGTGGCCAACTCCTTGATGGGTTTGTTGAATGTATGGCGCTGGATCAAAATACTTCGTAGATAGGGTCGGAGGCCATTTATATGGGATTGGTATCTTTTTTTTTATTGCTGTCAGAACTCGTTTCGCTTGCGACCGGACAAGTTCACACCGGGCAGATGGACTTGACCGATCGAATGAAGTCCGGCGGTCATGTGTTGATGATCCGTCATGCCCTGGCGCCGGGAACTGGTGATCCGGCCAATTTGAAAATTGGAGACTGCTCCACACAGCGTAATCTGGACGGCCGCGGTCGGGCCCAGGCCCGGGCCATCGGAGACTGGCTGCGTGCCGGGGGCATAAAATCGGCCAATATCTATTCCAGCCAGTGGTGCCGCTGTGTCGAAACGGCCGAACTGCTCGAGCTGGGACCCGTGACCGAACTGCCGGCTTTAAATTCATTTTTCGAGCGAACACAGGACCGGGAACCCAACCTGACAGCGCTGCGAAAATTCCTCACCCGGCAACCCCCGGACGGAAAACTCATCATTCTGGTGACCCATTTCGTAACGATATCAGCCATCACCGGCGCGGGGGTCTCATCCGGTGAAGGGGTGCTTTTAGAGTTGGACGATGATCCACCCTACAGGGTCGTCGGGCATTTGAATTTTACCGGGTAGCCCCACCGTTTTTTGCATCGACGTCAATCTGCAGCCGGCCGGAAACTTATTTCGATGTCCGCACCGCACGCACATAATTGTAGGGAATCGCGCTGTAAGATGAACTCCCCGCTCGCGATCCATACCAGACGGCTTTCCTGATCTTACCGAGCTGGAAATCGGCAACCCGGACGTTTTCCCCTGATCCCTTCTCCCGGTCTTTGGGTCTCGCCGGTGCGTCAAATCACCCACACAAATTGGGTTAAATCACCCAAATATCTTCCCTGTCACCTTTACAGCAGTTTCATAGAACGCTATAAGTAATTGATATATCATAATTTTAAGAATTTATGCCACTCTGGTATGCTTTTTGATAGTTCATGGTGTCAAAAGATAACTTCGACTGTCTATTTTGTCTCTTGGTTTGACAGCCACGACAACCGGCTCAATAAGAAAGGGGGCATACCATGGCAAGCCCGCAAGTTAGCTACTGTAAAAGTGAATTGATGTCTATATGCACCGCCTGCAGCAAAGAACAACAAGCTCAATGCCTGTTTTACCGCAAGGCATCACTGGACGAACGCTGCATGCACCATGTTTTCAATGAATACTGTGACAGCATCGACGCCCAGATGCAGGCGCAGAAAAATTAAACAACCCGTCATCAACCTGGACGCTTAATGTCCGACTTTGTACCTGGACGTGTAACCAAAGGTCACCGGGCCAGGTCCGACGATCGTGAACCTGCCTCGGAGCATATATCCGGGTTGCAGTCTTATTGGCAAACGTCGCCGCAGGTCCCCGCTTTTCCGCATCCATCCGCATACCAACCTAAGACAACAATATCATTATGTTTGTTACCGGTATGATCTGTTTTTTGGCATATTTACCTTGAAAATCCAAAAAACTGTCGCAAGTTTAGAAGGTTGCACAATTGATCGAACAGGAGGTAATCGCTTCATTCCGTGAGACTACTTTTATACAACATCCGCTACGGTGCCGGTATTGGACGGCGCTTTCACCTTCCCGTGCCCTATAGTGGTTATTTCAAGCCTACCAATGGGCATTTTGAACAGATCGTTCAATTTATAAAATCAGTCGATCCGGATATTCTCGGGCTTGTCGAAGTGGACTTTGGATCGTTTCGTGTGGGCCAGAACAATCAGGCCCGCAGAATTGCTTTTGAACTGGGTCATGACGCGGTTTACCAGTCAAAATATCCAAAGACATCAGTGGCCCGCAAAATGCCGGTGCTGAGTAAACAGGGCAACGCAATCTTGACCAACCGCGGCATATTGACCAGTCGGTTTCATTATTTTCGGGAGGGCGTCAAACGGCTGGTCATCGAGGTGGAGCTGGAATCATTTTCGATTTTTCTCGTTCACCTATCCCTGAAATTCCGTCATCGCCAGTACCAGTTACACGATTTGCATCAAATGATTGCCGGCAGTTCAAAGCCGGTCATCGTTGCCGGGGATTTCAATGCCCTCTGGGGCGATCGCGAACTCGAACTTTTTCTGGCCGCAACCGGACTGGTGAGTGCAAATCTTAACGGGCAGTCATCGTACCCCAGCCGTTTTCCAAGACTGCAGCTTGATTACATTTTCCACAGTCCGGAGATTAAGACCACCCACTTTGAAGTTCCCCGGATAAAATTGTCTGACCATTCGCCGCTGATTTTAGATTTTGAAATCGGGCTGAAGGCACAACCGATCGATCCTGCAGATTCTGCACTTAAAACAGGTATTGCCGCATACGCTTCAAGAATTGGACGTCTGCTAAAAAGACCGGCAACATCGTATCGCCCGGTATAACTTCTTAGATAAGGGTACATTCGAATGGCGGTCTAATGATCCTGCCCCGAAATAAATCTTCAACAGTAAAATTCAATTCACTTTTTGCTTCCAAACCAGGAACGTTTCACCGGCAATCTTCGTGCCCGGGACAAGATTCATTTGACATTCATTGACATTGAGCGTAACGTAAGCCGTAAAGTATAGTGGTTTTCTTCTTATTCTATTTCAGTATAAGTTTCTGGAGGATATATGCAGCAAAGATATGACATTTCAGTAGATGCAGAGGCCAACCGCCTTTCGATCAAAGAGTATACAATGCTTGAGAGGCGGAATCGCAAACAGGTGCATAGCGACAATACGCAACTGACATATTCGCTGATTCATGAAGAAACATACGATGGAAATGTCATCCGGGCTGCCATTGAAAATGGGAAAGAGGCATTAATTGACGCACTGCGATCCGATAATTTCTACCCGATTTATTCTTCTGCAGAATATATCGCCGAAAAGGTCATCGGTGTCTTTGAAAACAATTCCGATAAATTTGATAAGCTGTATACTGACGATCTGTCGCTGCTATCAAGTAATCAGTAAATCCAAAGCATTTGCATAGACCGAAATAGCATTGTGCGTTATTGCGCCGCCGGCATATTTTATAATAGCGGCTTCAAACATTGCCGGCAACCCCGCCTAACACCACCTTCTCAGCGCTACGTCAAATCTTGAAGTTCCGCCTCGGGCGGGATTGAATGATTATATTCTTTTTTTTACTTCACTTTTTCTTTTCTGTCCGGCAATTATCGCTCTTGAAAAGGATGCGTGAAAGCAATGACAAAATCCCAGATAAAGACCACCGCGAAGAAACGGCTTCTGGCAGCGGCCATCGCTGTAGCCGGAATCGGATTGGGGTGTATTCTCGTCTACCGTTTTCTGGATACCGGGAGCGTCCACCCGGTGGTATTGCTATTACTGGCCGCTGTTATATCGGTTGCCCTGCCAATGCTAAGATCCAACCTCTTTCCCGGTGCCAGAGATTGTGCCGCTGAATACGATTTCCATGAAAAACGACTCGAAGAGCAAAACCGGCTGATAATTACCGGTGCACTCGGGCAGGACAGCTTCAACCAGATTAGCATGCCGGCCGGCGGGCTGATGGAATCGCACGAGAATTATTTTCGGCAGCTGCTGGACAAAGAACCGGTTGGCCAGGACACAGGGCTGCGTTTCGCCCTGCTGTATACGATTGCCCGCAATTACGAAAAAAACGGTGATGCCCGGGCAAGTATCCAGTATCTGACGGAAGCGCTCGAAAGCTATCCGTACCATTTCATCGCCAACTTTCGCCTGGCTTTGAACCATGAATGGGTCGGAGCTGCCGAGAAAGCCGTTGGCCATTATCGTCAAGCGCTGCTCGATCCGGACGGCATTTCACGCGGCATGCGCAAATGGACGGTTGCACAAATCAAACGCCTTCAAACCGCACCCGGATAGGGTTTCCAGGCGCAACCGGTTTAGTCCAGGCGGTCTTCCGGTGGCGGCAAATGGGTTTGGTGTCGCGGTTCAATAAGGCTCAATGCGCGACGCGGATACAACTTGGCGCCGGTTGACAATACTGCTATGGTAACATCTTATGTCGCTCTCAAATTTAACCAAAGGATTGTAGTGCAATGGGCATGTTCGAACTGGCCATGTTTGTCTCTGTGGTTGTGGCGCTGTATAATTTCCAGCAGATCAAGATCATTTTGAATGACAAAGGACTCACGGTTGATATGTTATCGGGCTTCCTCAGGGATTATCGGGCATTCAAAGGCTTGATTCAAAATGAATCCGACGAGAGCGTCAAAATCAAATATCAAAAAATCCTCAACGGACTGCATTTCTCGCTCGCGGGCCTTTTTGTTTTTGCGGCTCTGATTATACGCAACCGGATGTGACCCTTACGCATTAAGTTTACCCACCACGATCGTGGTATCATCGTCAAACGGTCTGCCCTGGCTGAATTCTTCCAGGCTTTGTCGTATCTGCCCAGCGTCTTTGATTCGGCCTCCAGAATGGCGTGATCGATCGAATCCAGCCGGTTTTGAACCGCCTGTTCGTTGGCAGGACCCATAAGAATCGCCTTTTTGTCCGGAGGTACGGTATGCAGCCACGCGGCCAGACTGTCGCGCGTCTCCAGCAGACCCTGTCGAATTCGTTCTAATAATTGAATTTCCATGTGAACCTCCCACCATTTTTTAAACTCGTACATTTACCATAAAGCCGGTGCAACCGATACGCAATCCGATTCTTGCGAATTGCCGGCCGCATGTAGATGCAGCCAGCCGTGAACGTGTTGGATCAGCAATCCGGTGACCCTGCCGGTCCTAAGTGCTTTTATTTGTAATTACGGTGACGTTTTCGCTGTAATTTTTTCCGCATCACAGAGACACAGAGAACACAGAGATTATTTTTCTTTTGCCCATCGGGAGACGGCGATGGGCAAATACCCTGTTCTTTAGTCAATACAAACAATACCTATCAGAACGCAGACCATTTTTATGCGCCGGCATCGATGGTTTTGGTTTGCCGGAGGTCGACCTTTTTCATGGTTTCAGATTGCGCCTGGGTTTGATTTTTGTTTCAGGTTGTGGAATGGGAAATTAATCGAGAAGTTGTCACCATCCGACATCAATTCCTGCTGGCACCAGGAGGGGCAGTGTTATCCGTAAAATTTTAATAATCGAAGATAATCGGGATCTTGCGAATCTGTTGGCGCTGAATCTGCGCGACCTTTCTTTCGAGGTCGATCTGGCCTTTGACGGGGCGACCGGACTGGCGCGGGCCGAATCGGCTGCCTATGACCTGGTTATTCTGGATCTTATGCTGCCCGGTGTCGATGGCCTGGAAATATGCCGACGGCTTCGAGCCGGAGCGCGGCCCTACACACCGGTTTTGATGCTGACATCCAAATCAACAGAACTGGATCGCGTGCTGGGACTCGAGCTGGGGGCGGACGACTACGTGACCAAACCGTTCAGTGTGCGGGAGCTGTTGGCCAGGGTGAAAGCCATCCTGCGACGCGTGGATGAATTGAAGACCGCTCCCAGGACGCAAAAAACAGCTCGCATCCATTTTCGGGATCTGGTCGTCGATCCGACCGGAAGATCTGTGAAACTCGATGACAGGCCGATTGCCCTGACTGCAAAGGAGTTCGATTTGCTCTTGTATTTTATAACCCATCCGGGGCGGGTGTTTACCCGTTCTCAGCTTCTGGACGCAGTCTGGGGTTACGGACATGACGGATACGAGCATACGGTGAATTCGCAGATAAACCGTCTGCGTGGTAAAATCGAAAAAGACCTTTCGCGACCAGCCTACATCCGCACCGTCTGGGGCGTCGGCTATAAGTTTGACAAATGGGATGAATAAAGATGAAGGCCCTGTTGAGCACCCTGTATTCAAAACTGGCGGCCGTGCTGACCGGATTGTTCTTAGTGGTCGGACTGTTGTTCGTCGGCCTGACCCTTTTTTCGACGGATATGTATCAACAGGAGGTCACCCAGCGACTCAACCGCGATCTGGCCCAGCACATCGTTGAAAAAAATTTTTTATTTCACGGCCAACAGGTCAATGAAGATGCACTCAAGAAAATATTCGATGCCTTGATGATCATTAATCCGGGAATCGAAATTTACCTTCTCGACCCCGAGGGGATCATCCTGAATTTTTCGGCTCCCCCCGGTAAAGTGAAACTGACACGGGTGGATCTCGTGCCGGTTAAGAAATCTCTGGCCCGCGACGCCATGCTGCCGATACGGGGCGATGATCCGAGAAACCCGACCGTCAAGAAGGTATTTTCTGCAGCCCGGATCGCAAACAAAGACCTGCTGCAGGGCTACCTGTATGTCATCCTGGGCGGTGAACTGTACGACAGTATCGCGCAGAGACTGCACGGCAGTTTCATCGTTCAGCTGAGTGCCTGGATGATTTTTGCCGGCGTCGTATTTGCGCTGGTCACAGGATTGATCCTATTTGCTTTGCTGACCGGAAGGCTCGAGCGGCTTGATATCGCCGTGAACGCTTTCCAGAAAGCCGGGACGTTTCGATCGATTGATCTGCCGATCGATAGAAAAGAGGCCACCGCCGATGAGATCGATCGATTGGGTTCGACTTTCACAGAGATGGCCGCGCGCATCGAAGACCAGTTAGATCAGCTGAGAAACTCCGACTTGCAGCGCCGGGAGCTCATTGCCGGAATTTCGCATGATTTGAGAACGCCGTTGGCCACATTGCGGGGCTATATCGAAACGCTGCTGCTCAAAGACGATCGTTTGTCCGGTGACGAACGACGCAGTTATCTTGAAATTGCCATCCGCCACTGTACACGGTTGAGTCGCCTGGTCAGGCAACTGCTGGAACTGGCCAAGTTCGAATCCTGTCAAACCAGCCTGGCCCGCGAACCCTTCAATCTGGGTGAACTGGTCCAGGACGTGGTGCAAAAATTTAGTTTGAAGGCCGAAGAAAAAGGCATCGATATCACCATTAGCGGTGAAATGGCGCTGTCTGCGGTGCACGCCGATATATCGTTGATTGAACGCGTTCTGGAAAACCTCATTGAAAACGCCATTCACTTCACGCCGGCCGGGGGTACCGTACGTCTCGCTCTTTGCAGGGCAGGAGAAGATGTAACGGTCCAGGTTATCGACAGCGGCAAGGGCATTTTGCCCGAGGCGCTTCCCAGTATATTTGAACGTTTCTATCGATCCGAACGCGATCAGAGCAAATCATCAGAACATTCCGGTCTGGGATTGGCCATAGCCAAACGCATCCTCGAATTGCACGGTCAAAAAATCCAGGTCACCAGTTTAAAGGGAACCGGAACCACCTTCATGTTTAAACTTCCCATCCCGCCTTCCATTTAATTCGAAAACCCCCCAATATTGTGACTAAAATTTTAGATCTTCGTGATGAAATCGTGAATCTTTCCGTTTACGTTTCATACCGTGTCGCTGCAGCTGACCTTACCCGAATTTATTTCGCTCCAATACACTCAAAAGGAGGTCAATCATGAAACGAAGGATCATTATCGTTGTATCGACTTTTTTCCTGGCGCTGGTATTGACGGCCCAGTTTGCATTTGCCGACAGCTACCGTCGCGGAAGAACGTATGAAGTCACCATCACCAACATCACCCGGGGTCAGGTATTCAGTCCGCCGGTGGTCATCAGCCACAAATGGGGTTTTCGGTTGTTTGAATTGGGCGCCCCCGCCGCTTATTGGCTTTATCCTTTGGCCGAAGACGGTCTGACGGACCCCCTCACGGGCTTTGTGTCCGGGTTGTCGTCGGTTCGGGATTATAGTGTGGCCGCAGGGCCCGTTCTTCCCGGTGGGTCCGTAACCCTGACAGTTGTTGCCAGAGGGCACTATAAGTATATCTCGGTGGCCGGCATGCTGATCTCCTCCAATGACGCCTTTTTTGCCGTAAGGAACAAAAAAATATCACGCTGGGGTAAAGTGACTGCACATGCAATGGCCTATGACGCGGGGAGCGAGGCCAACAACGAAGATTGTGCTTTCATACCCGGACCACCCTGTAAAAATGGCGGTGATAGTCGTCCCGAGGAATCGGCCGAAGGTTATGTCCATATCCACGCCGGCATTCAGGGAATCGCAGATCTGCCTCCGGAAGATCACGACTGGCGCAATCCGGTCGCCATCCTCACGATCCGCCCCGTCCGTTAAACAGGCAAAGGGTATCATCCAATCTGGGATGATACCCTTTCCGCCTCCCCTTAAATGGTAGTAAAAAACTACTATTACACCCCCATTTGATTATTGTTGCATTCGGTGCAATCGTTACAATGATATAGAGTAAATAAGCCAAAAACCGTGGACTGCTCCAAACTGCCCGGTTCGAAAGTAAATATTCTCAAGATAAATCAATTTGAGAAAATAAATAAGGAGATAAACCAATGAAGGTTAATGTGAAATGCTTTGCCAATCTGTCCGAGGCTGAAGGCTGTAACTTTGAAAACGCCACGGTTTATGACATTGAGCCCGGAAAGCGCGTAGAGGATCTGATCGATAGTGCCGATCTGCCGGCTGATGATGTTTCGCTGGTATTTGTGAACGGTAAAAAAGTGGCCGTCGATGCAGCGCTTTCCGAAGGCGATCGGGTCGGTCTGTTTCCGGCCACCGGTGGTATGTAAAAACAGTTAATTAGATATATCACATTTCAGGAGGTGCCCAATGGCTGCAGCCAATCGTTTCAAAAAGGTAAAAGGCAACAGCGGCGAAGCGTATCTGTGCAATCTGGATTTTGTGCAAAATAGCACTGAGTCAAATTATGCGGAAACCGAAGAATGTTTCGAAGCTGACGTAGCCCAGAGATACGCAAGCAATATCGAAGTGGTCCGATAACAAAGCCGTTCAGTCAACGCCATTCGAGTGACACAGATCTATTTTTACAGCTCTGCCCGGCTATGACACTGCAGGTGACAGCCTGCGGTGTTTTTTTTGCGGTCACCCTGTTTACGAATCGGGTCATAAATCTGCATTTCGAAAACGCGCTATTCACGATATCGATAGCATAACTGTTGTCATAGTTATATACCGCCCGGGATGAAACCACCAGCAGTGCCGGCGCGTGCTTTGCCTGCCGCACCGTATGGTACCGTCGGCCTGGGCGGCGTCGCGTAAACAACGCACAAACAATAACCCGGTGGCTCAATCCCGGATCAGGGAGAGGACAGCGAATATTAATAATCGAGAAAACAGTTACTTCTACGGTTACAACATCGTAGCGGCCGGTTTTGTTATCCAGATGGTGACCATCGGCGCGATGTTCACTTTCGGAATCTTCTTTAAACAATTTCAGGCTGAATTTGGCTGGTCGCGCGCCCTGGTTTCCGGGGCTTCGTCACTGGCCTTCCTGACCATGGGCATGGTCGGGATTGTTGCCGGCAGGCTGAATGACAGGATTGGCCCGAGATCGGTTATGGTGGCGTCCGGGATTTCACTGGGACTGGGCTATCTGCTCATGTCCCGGATTCAGTCACCCTGGCAGCTTTACCTGCTGTACGGACTGCTGGTGGGCATCGGGTTCAGCACCCATGACGTTATCACCCTTTCCACTGTGGCCCGCTGGTTCGACAAACGCCGCGGCATGATGTCAGGCATTGTCAAGATAGGCACAGGCGCCGGACAGCTCTGGATTCCATTGGTTGCCACGGCTCTCATCGCAGTCTACGGCTGGCGCAACGCATATCTTGTCATCGGCGGGGTGTCACTGGTGATCCTCGTTGCGGTGGCCCTGGTTTTGCGCCGGGATCCCCGGGAGATCAATCAATTGCCCGATTGCCAGAGTGCCAATCCCGGCGGCAATGGAATCGGGACTTTGAATCAGGACATATCCCTGAAGGTGGCTGCCCGAACCATGCAGTTCCGGATTTTGTGCTTTGCGGAATTCACGGCCTTTTTCTGTTTGTTTACAATGATCGTTCATGTTGTGCCGCATGCTACCGATATCGGACTTGCGCCGGCAACGGCAGCCGGCGTTCTTGCGACAATCGGAGGCATCAGCATGTTGGGCCGGTTTGTTTTGGGCTCTGCACTCGATAAAATTGGCGGAAAAAGCGCTTTGATGATCTGCTTTATCCTGTTGCTGGCCAGTTTTATCTGGCTGCAGGTGTCCACCACAGGCTGGATGATGTTTGTCTTCGCCGCAATCTACGGATTTGCCCACGGCGGGTTTTTTACGATAATGTCTCCCCTGGTAGCCGAATTGTTCGGCATCGGCTCGCACGGCCTGCTTTTTGGCATTGTCCTGGCCACCGGTACCATAGGCAGCACGATCGGCCCGCTGTTTGCCGGACGGATTTTCGATATGACCGGCAGCTACCAGATCCCTTTCCTCGTGCTCACCGGCCTGACCGTGATCGGCTTTGCTATGGTACTTCTGCTAAAGCCGCTGGGAGAACAGAGAAAAACGGGGTTATCGCGAAAACCGACTACGGTTTATTGACCGCACCGTTGTCGCCGCCTGAACTTCGACATATTTGTATTGACAGAACCATTGTTTTCCTCTAAATGGTATCACCCCAGATAATGCTGCCTGGGGGTATCCGTGCAACCGATGACCTTGTTAAAAACCGGGCATTTTCTGAAGTGCAATGGTTGTTGACACCGTCCGAATCCTGATTCCAGATCGGCTTATCCCATTGAGGTGGCCATGTCGAAACGCGTCTTTCTCAGCAACCTTATCTTTGGCCGATTGGGCCACGTTCGGACACCATCGGCAAAAACACGCCCCGGTACTCCCAACCGTTCGGCGGCCGAAGGCGCAGACGACAACCGCATTGCCATGTTAGCGTCCGAAGCGAACCTTGCGCCGGCCGATATTTTGGCGGTACAACCCACCGGAATATCATCCCAAACGCCGCATCCCGGTCTCGACCCGCACCTGATCGACAGTTACCTTGAAACCCAGGGAAACAGCATTCCGGATATCGGTAAGGTAAAAAAAATCCTCCGGATGCCCCATGTCATTCTTGAAATCGGCTGTGGAAGTTGTGAAGTCGCAATGAAGATTGCCGAATGCAACCCGGGTTGGGGCATCATTGCCACAGATCTGTATGAATGTCCTCCGTTTGCCGATTCCGGTTCGCATTATCATCAGGTGGCCCGGTCCTGGAAAGAGCGGCGACTGTCCGCCCAGCACCTGCCGCAGGAAAACCTGACCGTTTTGAAAGCGGAAATCGAGATCCTGCGCTATCTGCCGGATCAAATTATTGACACCCTGCTGATTATCAATCCCGAACCCAGGGTTGGCAAAGCCCTCCTGGATTTTCTTTTCCAGAGCGCCCTGTACCGGAAGATAAAGCCGGGTGATCGGCAGCTGATGGTCCTGCCGTACAGCCGGGAGATGGGTATCCATTCTTGCGGCGGTTATGAATTCGACCACAGCCAGGACTGGTCTTTGGGACTGGGCTTTCTCATGGCCAGCGGTTTTCAGTTCAGAAAAGAGCAGGGCTTGCAGTGGGGTGTCGACCTCTACCGCACTTCGCCCTATTGGGGCAATTCCACCCAGATGGATGTGTATGTTTACGGGAATCGGCGATCACCCGTATAATGGCGGACTGAATCGCCTGCTGCGGGATTGTTTCACCGGATGCAGGTTCGCCTAAGTTGACAGCTGCAACCGGGTGTCCGGCGGTCCGGTTTGTAGTCTGACAGTTTACGCCCGCAAACCCGGGCGACGGTTCACAGGGCACGCCAGTTCACAGGCCCTGCAATAGCGGATGGACGCAAGGCCGCGGTCCTTCCCCAATCGACGCGCGGCCTCATCCAGCCGCATCTGCACGTTGCACAAGTCGCTTTCGTAGATGCCGCTTTGAAATGCGTTCTGCGGGCAAATCGAAAGGCACGGTGCGGCGCAAAGCCGGCAGGGCGCAAAATCCAGGGGGGCTGACGGTACCAGTTTGACCGTCAACAACACGGCCCGCAGACGCACCCGGGGGCCGAATGCGGGGGTTATCAGCAGATTGTTTCGCCCGATGATTCCCAACCCGGCCAGCATGGCGGCATCTTTTGCAAAAATACCGCCTTTATGGATCTGGTACGGCACGCCACGGGCATCGATGCGGTGTTCTTTTTTCAACCACTGCACCAGTGCCTTTCCAATCTGGATCAAGCGGCGATTTCCTGGCGTTTGCCCCGGTCTGCCGTTCCACCAATCCAGCAACGGCCGGTCAGGCGGGTGTTCCAGGGCCATCACGATTGCCGACTCAGCATCGGCAGGCCAGCGCACGATGGCAGCGGCTTTTTGCGATGGCGAACCCCGGAGGGCTTTGACATCGGCAATCCCAGCCGACGATGCCCCCAGCGCCAGCGCTTTTGCAACCACCAACCGGGACAGATTGCGGCGCGCCTGCAGTGATCTAAACTTTTTTTCGGTGAAAAATCGCTGCAGTGGTTTTAAAAAAAGTGTTCGCATGCCTTTTCATCAATTAGCGTGGTAAACAGTGCCCGGCAGGCTCTTGGCCGTGCACGGCACTCTTTACCTGGCCGGCATCCGGCAACGCTGCTGATCAAATAAATCCAAACAATTCATACCCTTTCGGCAACCTTTTGTAAATCAAAACCGCGAGCGATGGTCTTCAGGCCAAATGTTTCCAGGACGTTCGGGCGGTTCAGTTCGGAAGTCAGATTTCAGCCGGTCTAACCGAATATAAACAGGTTTCAGCGGTTCCGGCTTCCAGCTCAAATGGGCGGCAAGCGCCGCTAGTTCAGGGGTAAACATGGGTTAGAGCGTTTGTCAGAATTACGTTCCTATATGGGTGGTTTTTTGAGTTTTTTGTGGATTGTCGATGACGTCGAATAAAGCCAGATCCAAACGCTCTAAAAGTTTTTCATAATTAGAAAAACCAACCAGAGACGGAACATTTTTTTCACGACTGCTATATCGTGCCCTACCGTGTCGCGATTCCCGCCTTGCGGAAAAACATGATCAGGCTGCGGACCAGCTCTGACATGAACCGTAAGTCCAGTTTTTCCATGGTATCTGAAGATCGATGGTAGTGCGGATTGCGGAAAAAAGCAGAGTCGGTGATCATGACCGCCTGGTATCCCTGGTCCCAGAAGGAAGCGTGATCACTGAGCCTCACCGATGGCAGCACCCAGCCGTTGAACGGCACATGCAGCTTTACCACCGGAAGTTCCGGATTCCGGCCAAATGCGGAGAAAAGCGCCCGGGTAAATCCCCTGGACCTGGTGTTGCCCACAATGCCGATAAAATTGCCCTCTTTGGGATAGCCAAAAAAATTCAGTGGAAACGGATAGGCCTGACATCCCGGCTCATGGCAGGCATAGCCCACCATCTCCAGGCAGATCATGCCGTCGATCCGTTCCTTTTGTTTGTGCGCTTTTTTTGCATAGATCCGGCTGCCCATGAAACGCGTGCCGTATGCCGGGGGTTCTTCCAGGGCAAACGAAACGAATTTTACGGCCAGATCGAGTGGTTCATTGCCCACCAGCGCTTGTAACTGTCGGGCGGTTTCGAGCTGAACGGCTACGGCACTGGCATTGTCATCGGCGCCAACGGTGCCGGCAACCGAATCGTAGTGCGCACCGACAAGATAGCGCAGCCGGGGTTGCGGATTAAAGGACACCTCCGCGACAACATTGGCGACTTGCCGGTTCTGGTATGGGTAGGGCTCCCGGTGAACCGGCAAACCGAGGTCTTGATAAACGGATTCGATATAGGCGGCGGTGCGCTCGAGATTGCCGGGCAACGCCACACTTCTTTCACCGATGGTCACCGTCAATGCGATCAGATGTTCTTTGATTCTCCGGCTGGTTTTCTGAATGTCTATCATCCCGTCACTTCCGTCACGGTCCATCCCGGCTGCGCTAGAAAGCGGCATCATAATTACAATAACAGCAATCGTAAAGCAAATACGAATCTCTTTCATCCGGGATAAAAATGCAGTCTTTGTGGGGCAAATCGAGTGTATGGGCTTAATGCTACGGTCGCAAAAATTGATTTTGAACCGGAATTTACCAAAAAATAAGGGGTATCCGGCGGGCTGTCAAACAGACCATTTTCGATCGTCAGAAACACGATCGGTTCGAAAAATCTTTATTGCGCCCGAATCATAATTGGGTATACACCACTTAAGACACAGGGTACCAAACCAGGATGATCTCTGATGCGATTTCGTAACGTTGGCCATCGGTCACCGTTTTCCTGCTTTAATCGCAATCACATGCACCGTCAGCTGGGTAACCTCAAATAATCCTATGGCGTTAAAGAGGGGGTAGAATCAATTATGGCCGTTATAACGAAATATGTCGTGGTCAGGAATGGCCTGGAACTCGATAATGTGTTCACGGTCAAAAAAGAGGCCGAGGCCTATGATAAAATGCTCGATGCAGCCGAAAATCTGGCCGGATTTATCAAAAATGGGGCACACGATAGCAACATTGATGACAACACGATTGACAAGATTTCTGTCTTCCTGGCGAAAAACGGCCCTGACGTGGTCAAAATGCTCAAAGGTATAAGGCCTCTGGCGCCCGGTCCTGAAAATAAAAAATTGGTGCAGCCGCAAGAGAAACCGCCCGGAAAATCTGCAAAAAAGGCCAGGGATAAAAAACCCCGGAAAAAGGGCAAATAAGCGCACATCATGTCGGTCGTTTCAAAAAAGGAAGCGGATGCATATGATCGCATGATTGATGCCGCGGCTGATTTGGCCGAGCTGATCGAATCGGGCGGAATACTTATCGATGAAGAAGATCTGGAGGAGTTGACGATTTTTTTGGCCAAAAACGGGCCGGCAGTAATTACCATTCTAGCGGGGCTTAAATACAGGTGGCCTTGAAGGCATTCCCGATGGAGAAACGAAACATGCCAGGTCGCGCAGGTGCGATTTTTTAGGTTTATTTGATTCGTGACAACGTGCCGCGCCAATTTGTCCCGTCGTCGTGTGGGGTCGCAGCCCGAAGGGCGAAGCCCCAAGCTCGAAGAGCGAAGTCGGACTTGTCCGGCGTAGTCTTGACGAAGTCGGAAGCTTAAGCGACGGCAGGTTCGTGTTAACGTGCCGGGTCGAAGCCTGGTTCGTTGCTATTAAAAAACCAATATTGAAAGGAAGGCGAAAATGTCCATTTTCACAAACCGCATGATCCGGGCAGCCCGGCTGGATGCGAACCTTTATGAAGAAGTCGAGGCGGACCAGCAGGCGATTGGTCAGGCCATGGGCGTGGTTGTCCTGTCCAGCCTGGCGGCCGGCATCGGCAGTATTGCCGAGACCGGGATCAACGGCATCGTAGTCGGCACCATCATCGCCCTGATTGGTTGGTTTGTCTGGGCCTTTATCACCTATTACGTCGGAACCAAATTTCTGCCTGAACCTCAGACAAAGGCCGATTACGGTGAGCTGCTGCGCACCATCGGTTTTGCCAGTTCACCGGGACTGCTGCGCATACTGGCCCTGATTCCCGGTCTGGCGGCAATCGTCTATCTCGTGTGCGGCCTGTGGATGCTGGTCGCCATGGTCATTGCGGTTCGCCAGGCCCTGGATTACCAGAGCACCCTGCGCGCGGTCGGCGTGTGTGTGATCGGCTGGCTGATCCAGATAATTCTGTTTTGGTTCGTACTGTCATTGTTCGGCGGCTTTCAACCGCCGCCGGCTTGATTGCGATCCGTGTAATCGGTTATTTCCTGGTTCGCCGGTGTCTCGTGGCTTTGGGCCGCTTGCTGACAATGACTTTGGAAATTATCTTGCGGCGACTCATGCGACGCAGTTTTTTACTGTCGGCTGTATCGAGACCGGCGCGCACCAGGGCAACACAATCCGGGCAAAGGGCGGCAACGTTTTTGAGCGTCCTGACAGCATCTGCCTGTGATTGATCGAATGAAAACGGCCGCAGTCCGGCCTGTGACCCGCTCCGATCAACCGGAACGGTCATTTCACACAGCTCACAGACCCCGGCGGCGCGTCTCAGGACCAGCGCGTCCACATCGCGAATCGGGTCGAAGGTAGGATTGTGGGCGGGTATGTCCGAATCGGGATCGGACGCCACGGGCCCCGGTTTCTGGCGCATGGCCGCATCCGGCCGCCCGGAGCTGCCGGGTTCTGAATTCCGGCCGACCGGATCAGGGGCTGCCGACCGCCGGCCGATCGCCGGCATCTGCCCGGTTGAATCGTCATCGGGGGCATGCCCGGGACGCCGTTTTCGAATGACCTGGCGGCCTTCTTTGGTGACCTGCCGGGCCCTTTCCAGCCAGCGCCGTGAATTTTCGCGCTCCAGAATCTGTTTGAGCTCATCTTCATTCGCGTCCGCCGGGTAATGGACGCCCATTTCTCGCAGGGTTTGCCGCAGCTGCCTTCTGGTCAGACGAATATCCATGCACGCCTCCATTGGCTGGACCTGATGGGTAGCGACCGGGCTCGAATAAAGCCGGCAGATATCAGGTGCGTTTCACCGTCTTTTCATAAACCGTATCAGCCGGCAGATGGTGTTTTGAAGCAGCCGCCACCGCCAGTGCATCGCAGCGCTCGTTGGCCGGGATCCCGGCATGGCCCTTAATCCAGCAAAACTCAACCGTGTGGATCTCACACAGTGCCAGCAGCTGTTCCCAGAGGTCCGGGTTGACGGCCGGCTCGTTTTTCGTGCGCATCCAGCCGTTGGCTTTCCATTTTGCAGCCCACCCTTTGGTGATGCCGTTGACCACATATCGGGAATCGCTGAAAAGGCGGATGGCGGATGGTTTTTTTATCGATTGCAACGCGATTATACAGGCCATTAACTCCATGCGATTGTTGGTGGTCAACCGAAAACCGCCCGATAACTCTTTAATATCGTCACCGTTGGCGATGACGGCCCCATACCCCCCCGGCCCGGGATTGTTCAGCGCCCCTCCGTCAGTGTAAATTATAATTTGCCCGGCATTGGGCCGATCTGTCGGCCGGGCTGCGGCAGCGGGTTTGCTTGTGAACGGCAAACCCTTTCCAGCAGCCCGGGTGGCGCTTTTTCGGCCACGCGGGTTTTCGAGAAAATCCCTGGCCTCTGCCAGTGTCTCAAAGCCTTTATATACAGCGCCCGGGTATCCCCGCACCTGTTGTTCCGCGCCCTGCGGGCCGAACCACTCGCCAAAAATTCCGCGAACCTTTCCGACGGCGACTGCGTAGTATTTTTTCTTTTTTGCCATGCTCACCGATGTAAGTATACAATAATCGCATTCCCGGCAATCACAAAATACGTTTTTCCATTGACGCCCGGAATATGTTGCCGGTAAGTTGAAAAAACAAGTAAAAAAGATGTTCCCTAAACCTACCCTCAGCGAGGATCTTTCACATACAATGAATACCGCGATCAAATACAACTTTGCCGAATGTTTCGAGGGGCTGTCAGGAGTTGCCCATGCGGCTTCTTCCGAGCAGGCCGCGGTGGATGAAATCGTTTCCATCATCAAATCGGAAGCTGCACAATGTGTGGCCCTGGCAGGCCTGCCCGCGTCCCTGGTGACCGCCATCGAAGATCGCTGCGGCAGCATCGAAGTGCTGAAGGAACCCTACCGGGCGGAGACCCTGCCGGGGGCCATTGATAAGGCCGATGTGGGCGTCACCGGAATCGCCTTTGCGATCGCACAGTCCGGCACCCTGGTGGAGATATCAACCAACGACGTGGTGCGTCTGGTGTCAGGCCTTCCGAGAACCTATATCGGGGTATTGCAGGCCAGCGATATCGTAAATCGATTCGAGGACGGCTCGGCACGTATACGTGATATCGTGGCGCAACATGATAAAAATCTTGTTATCAGCTTCATATCGGGTCCGAGTCGTACAGGTGATATTGAGCTGAAGCTGACATTGGGTGTGCATGGGCCGGAACAAGCCCATGTCGTGATTATCGACAACCGGAGCTAAAAACGGTCTGCAAAAAAACCGGCTCACAAGCCCAGGAGCACATCATGACGACCGAACGCTATGTACGTCTGAACGAAAAGATAAGTGCGTCGTTGCAGGATCGATCCAGCAGCGATGCCTTATTAAGGTGTATGAAACGTGGGCGCGACACGCGATCCCGGAGACTGGAAACGTTGCCGGGCGGGGTCTCATTTCGGGATGACGTCAGAAAAGCCAAAGAGCGCTGCATCGAGCATCTGCCCCGCTTGAAAAAACAGTTTATTGAAAACGTGGAAAAGCGCGGTGCGAAGGTGTTTGAAGCCAAAACGGCTACCGACGTAATCAAGTACTGCCTCGATCTGGCCAGTAAGCGGGGCGCAACGGCACTGGCCAAGTCTAAATCACTCACAACCGAAGAAATTGAGCTGAACAGGCCGCTCATCGATGCGGGAATTGATGTGGTGGAAACCGATCTGGGCGAACTCATCATCCAGCTGGTGCATGAAAAACCTTTCCACCTTGTTTTCCCGTCCGTTCACAAGATGGCGCCCGAAGTGGCTGAAATTTTCGCCAGGGCGACCGGGAAAGCCGTACAAGGCGACATTCCGAGCATTATGAAAGTCGTCCGCAAATACCTTAGACCCATTTTCCTGAATGCCCAGATCGGCATGACCGGCGCCAATATCGGTATTGCCGAAACCGGGGCCATTTGCATCGAAACAAACGAGGGCAACGCGCGCCTGGTATCGAGCATCGGATCCTGTCACATCTGTGTTATGGGGATGGAAAAAATCGTCGAAACCATCGAAGATGCCATGCTGATGATACTGGCCCACCCGGTCAGCGCATCGGGCCAGCTTCCGACGACCTATGTTACCTGGATGCATGGCCGCTCCCCCCTGGGATCAGGTGAAGAACAGGCGCACAGGGAGAGCCACATCATCATTCTCGACAACGGCCGCACTGAAATGCGCGAAGACCCGGAATATCGGGAATCGCTCTATTGTATACGCTGCGGTGCCTGTATGAACGTATGCCCGACTTCCGGTATCGTCGGCGGTCACACATTCGGCCACATCTACCCCGGCCCCATGGGCATCTGCTGGACGGCCGGTGTGCACGGCCTTGAAACCGCCGCTGATTTTGCGCCCCTGTGCATTTCCTGCGGTCTGTGCAAGGAGATCTGCCCGGCCAAAATCGATATGCCCCATATCATCGCCGAAGTGAAGCATCGTGATGCTAAAAAACACGGGTACCCCCTGGCAAACAGCGTCATGATGGGCGCCGACAAAGCCGCCCGACTGGGCAGCGCCACCGCCCCGCTGGCCAACTTTGCACTGAACAGCCCGGCCATCCGCAAGGTAATGGAAAAGTCCATCGGTCTCTCGGCCGACAGACAGGTGCCGGCCTTTGCGAGCCGGACTTTCGTAAAGCAGTTCAAAAAGCATGCATCGCCCGTGACCGACCCACAGAGGAAGGTGGCGTTTTTTATCGACGTATATGCCAATTACAACAATCCCGATCTGGGCATGGCGGCCGTTGAACAGCTTGAATCGCTGAACTGTGAGGTGATCGTGCCCGATCAGGATGCGAGCGGTTATCCGTTCATTGCCTATGGTGATATGGATCGAGCGCGCAAGGCCGCAGCCGGCAATGTTGCCGGGCTGTATCCCTATGTAAAGCAGGGATATGAGATTGTCAGCATCGAGCCCACGGCCACATACAGTCTGACCCTATCCTACCCCCGACTGCTGGAACAAGATGACAGGGCCGGTCTGATTGCCGATAACACCCATGAGCTATTCGAGTATCTGAATAAGATCGAAACGCAGAACGGCAAAGCGCCGATTTCAACATCGCTGCAAGGCAGACGATTCGGATTTCACTGTCCCTGCCATCAGCGATCCCTCGGGTCAGGGAACGGTGCCATGGAATGGCTGCGCAGGCGCGGCGCAGAAGTAGAGCTGATTGAAACCGGCACATGTTGTGGTATGGGCGGAACCTTCGGCCTGAAGGCGGGCCTTCTGGGTCACAAACTATCGATGGCTGTAGGGGAAGGACTCTTTGATTTGTTCAAAAAGGCCGATATCGAGGCCATTGTGACCGAAAGCAGTGTTTGTAAAATTCAACTGCTGGAAGGAACCGGCCTCAACGTGTTTCACCCCCTGGAGCTGCTTTAGTATTGTGTCCCGGAAGTAAGTTTAATAAATATTTCAGAACTTCACATTTTACCCCTATCGCGTCATTCCGGACGCACCCGTCGAAGACGGGGGTGATCCGGAATCCAGGGTTTAGAAATAATTCCAAGTTCTTCTGGATCCCGGCGCGCGCCACGCTAGGCGGGACTTGGCCGGGATGACCAATTACGACACAGTTTGGAAGGCCGGGCACCAAGTGAAGCTTTAGCGCTATCCAGGCGACTTTATACTGGACTCCGACCTTCGCCGGAGTGACAATAATTTTGAACCTTATTTCTGGGACACGACACCAGGATCGTGTTTCACAAATATCTGCCAAACGCGTTAATTGAAAAATCCCTTCCCTTTCCGTTGCACCAGCTCAAGCAACGATTCCCGGTTATCCGCACTTAAGCCCAACGCTTCGATTTCAAGCTTCAGCTGCGCCATATGGCCATGGCCACCGACATAACCATTGAGGCGCGCAACGGCGGTAGAATCCACAAAATCTTTTTTGCGCGGATAGATCCGGGCCAGTTCCCGGGCGTATTCGGATCGACGGTTCAGAATATACTTTTGATGGTAATCCTCGGCCCGGTAGAACTCATTTAATGGAAGCACTTCGGTGCGCACCTTGCGTCCGATTTTCTCTTCGGTCGACAATTTGGACTGCAAGGCCAATTGCCGCTGCGCCTCGTTATGGTAAAAAACAGCATGCCTGTATTGTCGCGACCACGTTCGCTGGGTCGGCTTATGGCTGGCCCAGAAGATTTTCAGCAGGTCGTTGTAAGTGATCTGCCGGGGATCGAAGTCGATCTGTATCGTCTCTGTATGATCACCGATATTGCCGTAGTCCGGATCGATCGTCTTGCCACCTGCATATCCGACGCGTGTGCGGATAACGCCCTCTATTATCCCAAACTGGGAGTCCGGTCCCCAGAATCACCCCAGCCCGAAGCTGGCCGTTTCGAAAACAACGGGGGCGGCCGCATCGATGGGTGGAATCTGTTGGGAAGACAGGTCGGTTTTATGTTCAACATTCATGGAAAGCTCCTTTGGGTTTGTTTCGTGGTTTACAGGGGCCTCTTTGTTCTGAGAGCAAGCGCCGGTCAACAGCATAACGCTTAATACCAGAAAATAAAATTTGATAATTGGTCGGCTCATCTTCCCCATCCTTTCATTCAAAGTCGTCCAGGACCCGCCGGCTTGCCCTAGAGCGTTTGTCACAATAACGTTCCGATATTGGTAGTTCTCGAGTTTTGTGTGGGTTGTCGATAACGTTTAATCATTCAAACGCTCTAAAAGTTTTTTATCATTAAAAAAACTGTACTGAGGATGAGTAGACAATCCCGATGGCATTCAGCTGATCGACCGTAGCTCAAAGAAAAATCAAAATAAGATAGGATTCTTTTCCCTAATTTCAAATTTCCAGTTTCAAGTTTCCAATATTTGACAGCGCACAAGCGCTTCCACAACCCTGGCCCAGAACTGGGTACAGATCGGATCTCTAATTTTATGAGCAATGAAAATAACCTTGACATAACTACCCCGTTTTTCGGCTGAGCACCAGGGCGGGCTCCGAACTCCGCACTCCGAACTTTTTCCTTAATTGTTCCGGCTTGCTCTTCAACTGGCGTAAGGTCTATCTAAACGGAACGTATATATGACAACTACTATAATTGCTCCGCCTGAAGACTCATTCAAGTTTGGTCATGATGCGCCTGAGATGTTTGGCGTTTCGCGCGAGTTCGATCAGAAGCGTTTCCAACTGATTTTTATAGGACTCGGGCGGCATCTCCGATTTGCGGTTGCGGAGCAGAAATACGGACCGTTCCAGTGCTCTTATTTTAACGGTGAGCTCTTGCACCAGTGCGGCGTCGATCCCCGGTGGTATTTCCAGCGTGCGCTCAGCCGTGAGAAGATCCAGATAGGCTATCTGGGCCAGAGCACCGTCGTCTTTGCCAGGATCCGGGTTGACGCTGAAAAAGCCGTCGCCGTTATCATCGAGGACGGCATGCTCGGTAGGAATGCGGTTTTGATCCGTATACCATTTTTCCACCTGCCGGCCGGCAAACAGATAGGCTTCCCACATGGAAACACGCCGGTTCTTGTCCCTGTCGCCGGCATGATTATCGAGTGCTTCGATAAAGTAGCGCGCAAAAACCGTATCGAACTTTTCAGCCTGCGATCGGGTAGCGGAAATGACAATGCGTCCCGGGCCTGAAAGGGCGGCGCAAAAAGGGTAGCTGGCGCTGGTCGTGTTCACCACGACAACGTCCTGCTCTGAAAACGTATCCAACATCGACGCAAAATCCTGGCCGGTGATGTCGGGCCCGAAAATTACGAACTTGGCCGCCTCGGCATTGCCGGTTCCGTGGCCCAGCAAGAAGAAAAACACCCGGTCGCCGGGCTGCAGAGCGTTCTTCAGGGCACCCAGCGCCTCTTCCAGATTCTCGCGGCGCAGGGGGCCGGAAATTTTAGCCTCATCGGTGTCAATCGGACCTGTGAGCAGAACAATCTGCTCGGGCCGGTACCCGTAATCGGAGGTGAGAATATCATGCAGCTGCAGGGCCCATTGCCTGATTTGTTCTGCATATTTCTCCCCGGTGGCCGCTCCGCCAAGGATGACCGCAGCCGTCTGCACCGTTGTTCCGGGTAGAAAATAGTCCCGCGGCTGAGCCGCGGCCAGTGGCGCGATAATCATTAAACCCAGTATCAACTGGCCGATGAGCGCTTTCATGATAGCCCCTTGCGCCGCCGCAGCATCCATTCCAGGCCATAGCAGGCAACCAGAAAAAGAAATACGGCCGGCATGTCCCAGGCATCCAGCTGGACATACACGGTTTGGGTTTCACGGCGTTTTTCCAGATCCTTCACAACCCGGCCGGCGGTCCTGTGGTTGTAATATTTCCCGCCGCTTGTCAGCGCAATGTTCTCCAACAATTCGCTGTTCAGCCCGACATTGCGAAACTCGTGCAGGGCATCGGTAACCATAAAATTGACCGTGGCGGGTCCTGTCCGGGGCAAATCGCCTGATGGCGAAACTTCGAGTTGATATACCCCCGGCTTTGATGCCTTAAATTCTCCCCTGTAGTCGCCTGTTTGCTCGAGATTGCCTGCCATCCGAATATCCTGAATCACACCGTCGGGATCCGTCATTTTTAACCAGACGGTGGCATTGTTGACCTGTTCAAAGCGCTGATCGTGCACCCGGGCCCGGACCTTCACGGCGTCACCGGTACTGTAGCGACCACGATCGAGCACAATTTCCACCTGCGCCGGGGTGTCTGTGGTCAGCCAGCGCAAGATCTGCCGCCATAACTTTTCGTGGGAGGTGTCCTCGTGGGGCATGAGCATTTGCCAGCGCCACGTGGTGGCGGTCGTGATAGCCATGGTGCGGCCACGGCCATAGCGTTGATGCGCCAGGATCGGCAGCGGGTTTTCATGCAATCGCAGCAAGGGGTGCACGGCCAGAACGCTGGCGCCCGGTTTGGCACGGCCGGTGACATTGACCCCCTGCAGCTGCGGCATGTCGCGCCATAGCTGCCGATTGGCAATCTCGTCAGCACCGAGCCGCAGCAACCCGGAGCGTCTGCCGGCACTGGTCAGTTGCAGAGAAAACTTTTGGCCGGTGGGATGATTCCCCCGGCGGCCGCCCCCACGCAGATCGGGTGTCAGGGTTTTTTCCTGCACCAGGTTTACCGGCAGGAGATCTTCGATCGGTGTATCGATAAAACCTTCATCATAGGCGGTTGAACCACCGAGCATGAGAAACCCGCCCCCCCGCTTGGACACGAACTCGCGGGTCAAGGACAATTGGTCGTCAGTGAAAAAATTGCGGGGAATGTCCCCGAAAATGACGGCATCATAGGCAAACAGATCCTCTTTGGTGGTGGGGTACCCGCCGGCAAGTTCCGACTGCGATTCAATATCCTGGCGCAAAAATTTTTGCGGTCCCGTCTTTAAATAGGTTTTAAGCCGCACGGCTTTATCGTCCGCGGCGGCGCGACGAATAAACTTGTACTCGTTGCGCGGATGCCCTTCGACATACAGGACCTGGGCCCGCCTGGATCGGTTGTCTACCAGGAATGCCATGCGGTTGTTTTCTTTGATGAGTTCGCCTTTCTGCGCCGGGATTCGAACGGTATAAACCAAAGCGCCCTCCCCATCCGGGGTCAATTGCAGCGCAACCCGATCAGGCCTGCCATCCGGCCCATGGGTGATCTTTTTGGAGACCACCGGGCGGTCCCCTGTTTCGATGATTACATCAGATACACGCCCTTCATAACCGCGACTCATTACCGTCACCTGTACCTCGAAAATACCCCCATCGATCACCGGTCCGGACGTGGTGACCCGATTGATTTCTACATCCTTGATTGGGTTGTTGGCACCGATAGCGATGACATAAATGGGGATCTTGCGCGTGTTGAAAATACCGGCAATTCGAAAGGGATCACCGCGGCCATTGTCAGCCCCATCTGTAACAAGAACCAGGGCCCCGAGGCTCTGGCCTTTAAACGCCTGGCCCACATCGGCCAGGCCTGCGGCCGTGTCCGTGCGTGTACCTGAAAAAGACAGGTTGCCGGGGCCGGAGATGGGCTGGGCGTTACGGTCGAAACTAAAGGTGCTCAAGGTAAAGCTTTTACCGAGCTGATCGATCAAGCCGCCGTTGTCGTACAGGAGATCGGAGGCGATCTCACCGCGTGAACGTGATCCGGCCATGTCCCGGATGGTCATACTGCGTGAATTGTCGATCAAAAGACCGATCGGGCTTTTCTGGGGCTTGATGGATGACGTTGTCAGGGTGGGCTGTAAAAGACAGAAAAACAGAACCACAAGCGCCGCGGATTTCAATACGACCAGCACCGCTTTCAGCCGGCGGGTCGCGCTAACGGTAGTGTGCCGGTAGAGGATCAAGACAACCAGGATCAGCACGGCGACACCTGCAATAATGTGGGGGCGTTCCAGGGGCGCCTGAAACGAAAATATGCCCTGCGTCCACTCATGCAGCCTGTTACCCAGGAGAAATTCGAAAATACCGGTCATGTGCAATCTATTTCCTGTTTTCGGCTATTTCAGACAATGATTGGTAATAGGTTTCAACCAGCGATTTATATTGATCCGGCGGTTCTTGCTGCGTCGGTGAAAAGGGGCTGTCTCTTAATCGATTTGCGTTTGCCAGGGCACTCAACCGGGCGGCCAGTTCGCGCGCCGGTTCCAGCAGGGACTGCCACAGATCGGGCTGATTGATAAAATCCTCGATTTGCCGGCGGGTTAATTCGCGATAGATGGATCGGGCATCGGCCGCCCAGCCTTCTCCCTGGCTCCAGGGCTGCATAAGCCCCTGCGCATGCCCCTGGCTGCGTCCCAGCCCATCCCGCAACCGATTCAAATCCGCAGTCTGGCCGCGGCCAGCCGCTGAAATTCCACGCGACCGGGAAGATTGAGCCGATTGATTTTGTCCGGATCGCAGTGCTTCAACCTCGCGCTGCAGATTTTCCAGGGCCTGTGACAGGGCCGCGGCGCTGCTGGCGGCCTGCTCGATCCGTTCCGGCCTGGATTTGGGATCGGGCGGGTTGAAATGTCGCAGCCGGCTGGCAAAACGACTGATGGAGCGGTCGATCTCTTTTTCTTTTTCAAGGTTCAACCGGCCGTCCTTCAGTTCGGCTTTGGTTTCTTCAACCTGCCGACCAATGCCCTCGGATTCCAGTAAACGCAGGGCTTCCATGGCCTGGCGGGCAAGTTCGGGGTTCGCCTGACGCCCTCTGGAGCCAATTGCCCAAATGGTTTCCTGGGTTTCTTTGAGTTCATCCTGCAGTCGATCTTTGTTGGCTATGAGCGCTGCGACCTTTTCCCGGTTGTCGGGATCTGATGAATTTTCACCCCGGGTATTGGGACGACTTTTTGGGGCACTCAAGCCTTCCATCTGCTTAAGAATCTGGTTTTCCTGTGATTGCAGCCGATTGGCTTTTTCGTCCAGCGCCTTGACCAGGTCAGACAGGGAGGCGCTATGGCGTTGTTGCAGCAGTTGCTCCTGATCGCGCAGATTCTGCAGGGCTTCGCGTCCGCTTGCGGCCGCCCCCCCGGCGTTTCGGCGCTCGAGATTGTTGGCCGCTTGCCGCATTCGATCGATGGCTTGATTCAGGGCGCCTTGCGCGGATCGGTTTTTGCCGGTCCTGGACAGCTGTTGCGAAAGGGCATCGGCCTGTCGCCGTAAATCTTCCTGTTCACGGCGCAGTTCTTCCAGCCGGCGCTTTTGCTGGGCTTCGGTCATTCGGTTCTGGCGACGGTCGGCATCCATCTGGGCCCGATTCAATCTTTCCTGTCGACGGGCCAGCTGGCGCAGCTGATTCAGTATATCCTCCTGCGCGGCGGCCGCAGACCGGGCAGCGGCGGCCGGCATTTCATAGCGGTTCTCAAGCCGGCCCATTTCCATTTCAAACAGCTCACGCAGATCCTCCCGCTCGCGCCTTTGACTGTCCCCGCCGGATGCGCCGCCGCGATTGCGGGCCATCTGGATCGCAGAACGCCGACTCTGGGCTTCTGCTTTCAATATGGCCTGCAAAGCGGCCTGCTCCGGGCCAAGCGCTTCTTTTAAACGACTGGAGATAAGTCTTTCGCTGGCCGCCTGCATGTGTGTAACCGCCTCGAACATGTGAATCACGGCCTGATCGAAACTTTCATCCGCAAATGAAAACCGTTCCACCAGACGGCTGAGCGACATCTGCGTCCGCTGCAACAGGTTCTGTTGGGACGCTGACACGATATTGACCTCTTCGGCGAATTTATCCGGGGCCATTTTGTTTTGCCGATTCAGCAGTTTCCAGGTCGCGGCAATGATATTTTTCTGGTTTTCCACCAGGGCGCTGGGTGAGCGTCCCTGACCGGACTGACCGCCGCCACCGCCACCGGATTGCCCCGCAGCGCGGCGAAACGCCTGATCGGTCCGGATCACTTCCAGGAAATAGATATCGGAAATAATCTCGGAAGGCCCTCCGATGCCGTTGTTGTCGGCCGCCGTCAGGTAGTAGGTGACAAAATCCCCCGGTGCGACCTGCAGGTCTTCAAGATATATGGTGGTCTTTCCATCGACGGCCGGCGGCCCTTGTGACAGTGGTGTTTCAAGCAAAGAAACCCGCTGCGCCGCATTTCCGGCGACACTGTAATTCAAGTCGAACTTTGTCAGACCGAAATCGTCTTTTGCGGATGCAGCAATGCTGACCTCTTCCAGCGCCATGACCCTGATGTCCCTGCCCGGCATGCTCAAGAAAATCTCCGGCGGGGCATCAGTAATCGCGCGGATGGTGTATTCCAATGGATTTTCAACTTTGCGGCCCGCATCGTCGAAAGCATCGACAACGTAGGTGCCGTCTCTGGCAACCACAAACGAAGCGGTCGCCGCATTTTGGGCCAGAGTTAAATCGCCGGTCGATCCGTCGTCAAATTTCAGGACACCTTTTTACACCGGTCGATTGAAGGTGATGTTCAAACGCACCCGGGTTCCCTCCGGCGCAATGATGTCGCCCCCATTTTTTTCGGTTTTGTTCTCAAGTCCGGTGTGAACCGGATAGGCATAGTCCACATCGATCGATTCGATCCGGGTCAGATCAAAGACCCGGATCCGATATTGTTCGGAGCGTTGGCCGCCGGTATCCACATAATAGGTCAGGTCTGTTTGCACCCCGGAAAGGTAGTGCATGTATTCGGGTGGCGCATCTTCAGCCTGCATGCGGATGCGCTTCCAGCCGCCCGCCGGCTCCCGCAGAAAAAGAAAGACATTTTCCGGCGAGGCGTGTTCGATCTTCGCGCTGACGGTCACATCGCTCCCACGCCGAATCAGTATATCTCCAGGGGCGACCTCAAATCCCGCTGACAGGGACATCTCACCGGCCGGTATCGACCAGGGCCAGATAATTCGCCGGGCCGCCCCCGAAAAACCGGTCCGAATCCCAGAGCGCGACCGCTAAAAGACAGATCAAAACCGTGGCGGTGCCGGCGGCAACCCAGGCCGGCCGGGAAGTGGTCACCTGCTCGAGCTTCCGATCGCGGACGTGGGCAACTGTATCCTGCCACAATGCTTCCACCAGCCCGGAAGGCGATTGCTCCCCCTGTTTGCCATAACTGTCCATGGAGGTGATGAGGCGCTGCTCAAGATCGGGAATACGATCATCAACATAGTGCGCCAGCCGCCTGTTATCACGGCTTAAGCGTTTGAAGGTTCGGATGGTTTGCCAGCCGACGGCGCCGGTGGCTGCCCCGAGCAGACAGAACATCAGGAGCCGGGCAGGCATTGCGGGGTGAAAGGTCATTTCCAGAAACGCGAAAATGATGAAAAGCCCTACGATAGTTGCCAGGCACCAGCCGATTTGCCGGGTGTGCAGAATCAGGTTGCGGCGGCGCCGGACGCGTCGGATGGTGTCATGCAATTCTTCTATAGAAGGTGAAACCATATCGGCCTCCAGGGCGTACGATGGGTCACGCCAGGCTTGCTCATTGGATTGTCTAAAGCATTAATCATAATTTTGTTCCGTCGGTGGCGTATTTTGGTCAATGATTGCTAAACCACAGAGGACACCAGTCGTCGCTGAGGCTGTGCCCTGGCAGGCAGAGAGCACAGAGAAAAGCGTAAAATTTATTGCTCTGTGTTCTGTGGTAAATAATTGCGTTACCATATTTACGAATTAGAGCACTTAGCGATAGGTGCGATTGGCCAAAAAGGTTTCAACAAGGCTCAATGCAAACACCGCCAGCAGGATCCACCACCAGGACTGCTGGGATTGTTCCAACTCGGCCCTGAAAGCGGGGGCCTGATCTACCCGGGCCGGTGCCTCTGACGTTTCGGAATTCACCACCCGGTCACGAATTTCATCCGGGTTTAGGGAAATAAGATCCGACTCCTGCACGGCCGCATTGACGGCAAATCTGCCGGGCATATTACCGGATCGGGTCTGATAAAAGCCCGGCTCCGAGGTTGTCTGATAGAACGCCAGGTCCGCCGGCCCGGATCGCAGCTGGGTGACGTCTCCACCCGGCGAAATGACACGAGCGGCGCCGTTGGCCGGAACCGATACCGGAACGAGGTCACCGACACGATAAGACATCTTCTGGTCACGTCTGCCGGCCAGATAGCGCATGGCTTCATGCATCAGGGGCAGATAAGTTACCTGGAGAGGGAAATCATTCCACTCCGGATCCAGTGAGGAGGTAAAAAGCAATACCCGTCCATTGCCGAGCCGGTGAGCAACCAGGGCCGGGTCACCGTCTTCGAAACGCATGATCACCTGACTGCCGGCGGCAGGATCGGCGGCCCAGTATTCATGAAACCGGGCCGTACCAAAATCCGTTTTCTCGTCAGCCTGCAGGGATCGTACAACCGGATGCTGGGCATGCATCTGAGCGATCACCAGGGCCATACCATCCGACTGGTTTTTTTTCCGACGCAGCAAAGCCGGTGTTAAATCGTCGTACTGGCGGTTGTAATCGGTGGCGTCCACCCGGTCGGCCGGAGCCAGCAGCAGACCGCCGCCCCCCTTCACATAGGATCGCAGCGCAGCGACCTGCCGGGGGGCCAGGCTGCCCACGTTGAGCAGGGCAACGACCGCATACGAGGCCAATGTTTCCAGATTCAGCTGTCCGGGCTCGATGACATCTATATGAAATGTGGCTCTGGTTTTCTGGTAGAGGGCGGAACGAAACCAGTAGGCTTCGTCCTCGTCAACGCTGCCGTCCGTTTCACCGCTGACACACAGGACACGCAGCGCCGGGGCGACATCCACGACAAAATGGTGAATATTGTCCGGCTCAAATCGGTCGCCGGCAATCTTCAGGGTGCCGCGATGCATTCCGGCCTGCCTGATTGAGAAGGGAAATTCCACCCGAATTTCAGATCCGCCCCCCAGGCTGACCGTTCGGCTCGCCAGTTGGGTACCATCGATTTGCAGGGACACCCGCGCTGTGTCCACGTGCACATTCCCAAAATTTTTGATACGGCCGATCAGGGTGTGGTTTTCCTTGTTTCGAGCTAAATGCCCCTCGACCACCGCCAGATTCAGGGTTTCCGTGTTTCCGATATCAATGAGATCAAGCCCGATACCGGGGCCTAACTTCCAGGCATCGTCGACGGCAGGCAGGCCGCTCTTTTGAAAGTCGGAAACCAGATGAACGGTTTTTTCCCGATAACGGGCTGTCTGCAGGAGTTGATCCGCAATACGCAGCGCGGTCAGATAATTGGTACCCCGGTAGCCGGGGGCGGGGACGCCGCGCACAAAGGCCTGAAGCCCCGACAGATCCGTTGTCAAAGATTTCATCCGGCCCGGGCTTTCTGCGAACGCGATCACCGCGGCCTCGTCTCCGGCCTTCAATGACTTGATGATATTGATAACCGCCGCTTTAGCCTGGTCGAAACGATCGGCATACTGCATGCTCATGGAGGTATCCAGCAAAATGACCTGCGATTTGGGCGTCGTTTCCACCACTTCCGAAAAAGCGCCGGTGATCAGGGGCCGCGCAAAAGCCAGGGCCAGCAGGCCGACGATGGCGGCCCTTAGCAGGAGCAGCAACCATTGCTGGATCTGCTGAAAATAGACCAGTTTTTTCGGCGCCGGTTTCAAGAAACGCGCGGTTGGCAGCACGATCCGTTCGGCCCGCTGGCGGCGGATCAAATGAATCGCCACCGGAATACCGATTCCCAAAAGGCCCAGCAAAAACCATGGTGATGCAAAGAACATCGCCCCCCCGATAACTTCGTCAAAAATATTTTTACAAGGTCTCTAAAATGCGTCTTATTGCAGTTGTATTGCTGAACTGGGGAAATCCCAAGCACCAATCAACAAATAACAAACAATAACCAAATCCAAAACGCCAATGTCCCAAACAATCTGATAATTGCAGGGGTCGGGGAGTTTTTTAAGCAATGATAGAACCTGTGGGAACATAGATCATCCGGATCAGACGCTCCTGGAAAGCGCAGGAATGACGGGCTTTCTATCCGAAAACGCCCCGACTGCTCGATTATTTAGAATTTGAACCATTGGTTATTGAGATTTGTTTGAAATTTGAGTTTTGTCATTTGGAATTTGAAACCCTTGTTTTGAAAATCATAAAACCGATGCAATTAATTCAGGGATTCAAAAACTGCATCCCGAGCACAGACTAGTAGCTTTTGGCTCTTTTCGATAGATATGACGCCAGGGCGGCATCCAGCGGCTCGGCAGTGTTCAGCAGGCAGTAATCCATACCGCCGGCCCGGCATTTATCTTTGTAAAATTTACAGAACCGTTCGATTTCCTGCAGGTAGGTATCGCGCACGCGCCGGGGTACGGCCCGTTGAATCTCGTGCGTCTCGCTGTCTTCAAAATCTGCAATCCGGTCAAAGGGGAAGGTCAATTCGGCATTGTCCAGAACATGAAACACGATAATATCATTGCCCTTGGCGCGCAGATGCTGCAGGCCGCGCAGGGTGGCCTCTTTTTCATCCAGCAGGTCACTGATCAATATCACAAGTCCCCTGCGGTTAAGCGAACGCGCCAGATTCGAAACCGGTTGCAGAATATCGGTTTCGTCGCCGATGACCGTCTCCGTCAGGGCCCGCAGAATCTGCATGAGATTTCCCTGACAATAACGGGAAGGCAGGTATTGTTGAATTTTATTGTCAAATGTCATTGCTGTCCGGTTAACTTTTATTAAAAACACATAAATAATTGTAATAATTATTAATAATAAGAAAATTACCACTTGACGATTCAAAATTTACGACTAAGCGCTAAAAATTAACAGT